>Ga0214923_10009245_pt1 | contig 10296 bp, 12 predicted proteins | sample LL1510_MetaG_FD_177993 | JGI IMG/M metagenome (GOLD analysis project Ga0214923, IMG submission 177993) | Freshwater microbial communities from Lake Lanier, Atlanta, Georgia, United States - LL-1510 | ecosystem: Environmental > Aquatic > Freshwater > Lake | place: USA: Georgia | collected...
CCGAGCCTACAAAAAATTGGTGGGCAGATTGCTTGCCAATCAACAGCTCAATTTTTTGGATACTCGGATTTTTGATCCGAGCCTACAAAAAATTGGTGGGCAGATTGCTTGCCAATCAATTTTTTGGATACTCGGATTAGAAATATTAATGCTCGGAATAAATTAATTTGTTATTGATATCTAAATCAATTCGGTGAAACCAACAATAAAAATTATTGTGATATTTGTATGATGATAATTTAACGCACCTATTTATACAACATTTTACTGTGCTGTCATTAGTTCGAACAATTGAATGATTAACCATTATCTCTTTTAAATTTTGAACATGTTTCATTAAAATTTCTTTGTAAATTAGATGTTTCTGATTTATTACTAATAGTTGATTCTGTAATTGAATATAATTCATTTAGTTTATTTATTGAATTTATAGTATGTTTAAGGGTAAGTTGATTAAACCTTGAGATTTCATTTTTTTTGTTAAGCTGTGTAGCGTGATAATAATTTATATTATGATATGTATCATTCTCAAATAAAACCATATACTTTTAATAATTAATATTAATACCTATTAATATCAATTTTTTTATAAAATAATCTTTTTATATTTTTTTTCAGAAATGTATAGTTCAACTATACATCTCCTCCACTTTTTCCACCACGCCCACCACGCCCACCACGTCCGCGTCCCCTGCCACGTCCTCTACCTCTTGAGGTAGTATCACCTTTTACAGCTGTTTTTGGTTCAACTTTCTTTTTATCTTCATCATCTGATAAGTTCTTTATAAATTCAACACTGTCGTCTGAATCAGAATCATCATCTGATCCAGAATCAGTATCTTTAGCAATTATATTTTTTACTGGTTGCTGAATTAATTCTTTTGGAACTAGATCTTTATTACATTGTAATATTAATGCTTCTTTTTCAGTTGCCATTGCTTTTAATTCATCCATACGTAACATACAGGTAGTCATTTCATTTACTATTTGTATATATTCTTTCGTCAAAGTATCATAATTGGTCCCCATAATTATTATTTAATATATTAGAATCTTTATATTAATAATTATTTAGATTATCAATTTTTTCTTATAAATTATAATATGATACTTATCATTATAACTTTTATACTTATTCAAGTTTTTATTTTCTTTATATGGGATATAAAAGAATCATTTAATAATAGATTATATTTATGGATGCCAACAAGAAATACCCGATTAATGAGTTATGATTTAAGGGGAGATCCACATGGATTAATAATTTATCCATCATATTATAATTATTTGGCACCATTTTCAAGATATTTATATACAAATAATGTATATGATATATTTGGAAGATATATTATACGAAAGCCTCGTAAAATGATTAGAAAAATAAATTAGGAATTTAAACATACATGTCTTTTACAAATTGGGGTAATTCTTTATCTTGTTTTCCTTTTAAATAAATCTCATACGCACTTTTTATATCATCCATATTAATATTTTTTTTTAAATTTGGATTTTTTCCAAATACTCTTACTGAATGTTTAATTTTTATACTAAGTAAAAAGTTTTCAATATCACCTCCAAAATTATCAAAATTCTTTTTATTCTTGTCAATAAATTTCTCAATCATTTCTATTGATAAAGTTTTGTCTAATTTCCAATTTATTTCATTTATTTTAAAATTTAATATCTTTGCTAATTCATTTGAATTATATTTCTCAATAGTATATTTAAAAGGAAATCTCCTACGTAATCCATCATTTTGAGCAAAAAAACACCTATCTATTTCGTTTGGATATCCAGCAATTATACAAATAAATTTATCTCCATTCTCTGATAAATTTTGATTTAATGTATCAATTGCTTCTTTCGCAAAGGAATCTCCTTTGTCACTAGTATTACCTGAGCCAAGTGAATAAACTTCATCAATAAATAGAACCCCTCCAAACGATTCATCAATTACTTTTTGAGTTTTTAATGCTGTAGATCCAACAAACTGACCAACTAAATCACTTCTCCGAACAACTCTAAATTTAAATTCTTCTTCCTTTTTTTCTTTCCTTTCCTTCTGTTCTTTTTCTTTTAGTTCAAACTGTTCTTTAGATAGAGCTAATTCTGGATTTAACATTTGCATTAAATGATTTGTAATCTCATTTATTTCTTGATTTTCATTTGAAATTTCTAATTTCTTTAAAAAATTTAATTTATAATATATTTTTGCTAATATTTTTCCTAATAATGTTTTTCCAACTCCAGGAGGTCCTTCAATAACAGTATGCATCATATTACTATCATTTAATTCTTGTAATAAATATAATAATTGTTCAAATATATTTTTTTTTACACTTTCCATTCCAATTACACTTTTTAACTCCTTTAATGGTTCAACAATATTTTTTAATCTCAACATATTAATTGAATATCGACGTTTATCATTAATGTCAAATTCTGATCCGATTTTTATTAAATCATCAATAGTTTCAATATTTGATAATTCAATAAATTCTTCATTTACTATAGTAGTTTCCTTTTGATCAACATTTACTTCTTTCTTTTTAAACATTGATTTTATAATATTTGCTTGTATCATTAAAGGATTCAAATTTTGAGGATTATTAAATGGAATTATTCTCATATTTGTTGGATCATTTGTCGATCTAACAATTATATGTGATTGTTGATTTGGAGAAGTTTCTTTTATTGATTTTTCGACATCTGTATGTTTAATTGATTTATTTTCATTATTCTTCCAATTTTTATTATTCCAATTATTATTATAATTATTTCTGTTATTATTTCTATAATTATTTCTATTATAATTAGGTTGATTACTATAATTTTGATTATTTTTATTTCTATAATTATTTTGATTATTATATCTATTATTCGGATTTGAATGATTATATTTCTTTTTTTTACCTATTAAATCATTTGGTGTCGGATCAACATTATTATTGTTCATCTTATTGTTATTAATAATATTATTCATTTATATTATATAAAAGATTATTTATATATTTAATATGTATTATATTTTAGAAATAAATAAATCAATATTTGATATTTATACAAATAAAAATGGAGCAATTGTTCATTTATTTAAAATAAATAGATTAAATACAAATTGTTGTCTTAAGGAATTTAATGATGGATATATTAACGGTATTTACAAAATAAAAAATGATAAAATATTATATACCTCACTAAATAAAGGCGATATTATTACAAATGAAATAGATGAAATTCCATTTGAACTAGCATTTAATTCAGAATCATCTAATGATGTCACACTTACTCAAGAAAATAAAAAAGCTAAAACAATATCGTCTGATCTCAACGTCCAAATGCCGCCAATTAATACAGAAATAAAGATTACAAGTGATGACAAAGATGATGATGAAGATATAGATGTAGAAGAACTAAAAAAAAGAATTGATGAATTATCAAAATTAAAAGAAGCTGAAATGAATGAATTAGAAGGATTAAATCAAAATTTACATGAATTTGAGAATGAAATTATAAAAGAAAAATTTAATGTAGATGAAGAAAAAAATAAATTAAGACGTGATAAAGAAAAATGGGAAGAATTTAAGAATATTTTTAATGCTGATAAAAGGATCTATAAAATAATGAAAGAACAATTTACTAACGGTGATATTGAAATAGTTCCGGAATTATTCGAAAAGAAATTTCCAATTTTCCAAACGTTAGATGAACAAAATTTATTGGATGGTAGTTCAGAAATATATGATTATATTAAGTTATTACCAGATCATGATAGTGTATATATTCCAAAAGATATTGGTCTCAAAGGATTATTTAATGAAAATGGTATATCAAGTATATCTTTAACAGAATTTAAAGATACTAATAATGAAAATACAATTGATACAGATGATGAAAGCTAATTTTAAATATTTAATAAAATATTTAAAATCTATTATGTTTAAAATCTATTATGTTTAAAATCTAATATGTTTAAAATCTAATACTTGTAAATTATATATTATTTGTTCTCTTCTTAAAAAATGGACGATTTCCATTATCTCCACGATCATTACTATAATCATTTTTAAATCCTTTATTCCGGCCTCTGTCTGCGCCTCTGTCTGCGCCTCTGTCCGCGCCTCTGTCCGCGCCTCTGTCTGCGCCTCTATCCCCACCTCTCTCCCCTCCTTTATCATTTTTAAAAACACTATCATTTCTATGACTACCATCTTTTAAACTCTCAAATCTACTAGGTGTTTTAGTTTTTTCAGAACAATTATTATTTTGATGTAATTCACTTTCATCTTTAGAAACACTGTAATATAATTTATTTTTTAATTCATTATACATATGATTTATAACAAACATTAGTGTATTGATACATTTCATCATTTCATTGTGATGGTCTACTTTTTCTAGATTATTGTTTAATAAGTAATCAATTAAACTAGTACAATCAGCTTCTACCATATTATGAACATAGTGATCAGAATTACATTTCTTACCTTTTTTGTCATAATTAAATTCACAATTATCTTTATAATTACAGAATTTATATGAACATCTATTAATTAGATATTCATCCTTAAATCTCTTAGAATGTGAAATTTTATTTAAATTTAATTTAGTTGTTAAATAATCAGATACATTTTTAATCCATGTAAATAAATCAATAAAAAAATGTTTTGATTCTTCTGTCAATTTATTTTTTAATAGAAAACGATTTACATATATAATTATTAATGCTTCCTTTTCTAATAAATCCAAATCTTTTAATTTATTAAACTCTGTTAAAATAATAATCTCTTTCATTTTATTATTAATTGATTCATTTTCTACACTAAAATTAAAAATATCACTAGATTTATTTTCAATTGTTGTATTAACTATCTCATTTAATGATAACTTACAACTACTTTTATATTTATTCTCTAAATTAATTAAATAATTGTTATTTTCATCAAATGATGTTACCCAATCAATTTTCTTTATCTGACTTATATTCTTATCAAGGCAACTTATATTTGTATCAATGTTACTCATATCACTTGTTAATAATTTATTCTTATATAATTTTTATCTTAATATAATATATTCAAAATGAATCCTTTTCTTATTGAACATTATGCTAAATATAAAGATGAATTAGATGGATATACATATATACATAATGATAATATAAATTTAGTTAAACCAGGCGGATTAATAAAATTTATTAATTTAAATGGTGAATTAAAAGGCGGTGGTATAGTATTAAATGTATATAATAAAGACAAATTAACTAATATGACATTTTACATGAAAATACCTGGAAAAACATATAATTTATCATATTCAAGAAATTATATATTTTTTACAACTAGTGCTAAAAGTAAGATGAGAAAAATATTAAATAATATTCTTAAATCTCCTGCTTTATAAAAAATTGATTATTTATTAATATATTATTATATAATTTACTAATAATCAAAATGAACACATATTATCCAAAAATTAAAAACATTCAAAAAGCAGCTTCTTTAATTAGAACTCTTTTCCCACCAACCCCTCTTAATTATCATCCTGACTTATCATTAAAGTATTTAGCTAATATTTTCCTAAAACGTGAAGACATAACACCTGTTAGATCATATAAAATTAGGGGAGCATTTAATAAAATGAGTTCTCTTGAGAATAAAAAGGGAATAGCCCACTCAGGGGCGTATAGGCCTCTGGCTATTGTAAGTTGCTCCGCCGGAAATCATGCTCAAGGCGTAGCATATAGTTGTAATAAGTTAGAAATCCCTGGTGATATTTTTATGCCAAAGATAACAACAAAACAGAAGATTGACAAAGTTAAAAAGTTTGGTGGAAAATATGTAAATATCTTTTTAGAGGGGAATAATTTTGACGAATCTTTTGATATTTCTAAAAAATATTCTTTAGAAAAATCAAAAGAATTTGTTCATCCATTTGATGATGAAAAAGTTATTGAAGGGCAGGGTACAGTGGGTTTAGAAATTGTAGAAGAATTAATGAGATTAAATAAACCTCTTGATTATTTATTTCTTCCTATTGGTGGAGGTGGATTATCCGCAGGAGTTTCAGCATATATCAGAGAATTATCACCCCTAACAAAAATAATTGGAGTTGAACCATTGGGCGCTCCATCAATGTATGAATCATTTAAACAGAATAAAATTATTAAATTAGACAAAATTAATACATTTGTAGATGGAGCATCTGTTAAACGTGTTGGAGATTTAAATTATCCAATTTGTAAAAAAAACTTAGATGATATTATTTTAATTGATGAAGGACATGTATGTTCAAAGATTATAGAAATGTATAATGAAAGTGGATTAATTATTGAACCAGCTGGAGTCCTTTCTCTTTGTGCTTTAGATCAAATGGTAGAAGAAATTAAAAATAAGAATGTTGTATCAATTATATCTGGTAGTAATTCAGATGTATTTAGAATGACTGAAATTATGGAACGATCCCTAATCTATGAGGGATTAAAACATTATTTCAAAATAGAATTCCCACAAAAAGCTGGAGCATTAAAAGATTTTATTTTAACAGTTTTAGGAAAGAATGATGATATTATTTATTTTAGATATACAAAAATAATTAATAAAGAAACTGGTCCAGTTGTAATAGGAATCCAAACCAAAACAAAAAACGATGTAGTCTTATTAATAAATAATATGGAAAAAGCTGGAATTACATATGAAAAATTAACGAATGTATCTGATCTTTAACTTTTACTAATAAACAAAGCTAATGATTTATCAATAAACAAAGAGAACAATTAATAATTATTTTATAAACTATTTAAATATATTTTAATATTAAAATATATTTATTAATATATAGTAATGACAACTAGATTACAAAATGATGATTACAAAAGACCAAAACAAACATTACAAGATAAATTTACACAAGAAGAAATAGAAGAAAAATTAGTAGGGTATGTTTTAATTAATGATATTGAAGAATTAAAAGCTCTTCCTATAGGAACTGAAATAAGATACTTTTCTTTTGTAAAAGAAGGAAAAAAAGTAATTAAAAAATTTAGATTAGGTGGAAGATTACTTAATAAAGATAATGCTGATAAATATATAGTTTGTGCGGTAGGACTACCACCTAGTCAGAAAACATGGTCTATTCAAATAAAAGATGCGGAGATATATTATAAGCAAAAAGTTGAAGATGTAATTGGAAAACAGGCAGAAGTAATAAATGAAAGTAAAGAAAAATATATAAAAGAAATAGATGAATTAAAAGAAAAGTTGAAACAAGCCCTTCATGAGAAAAAAGATGTTATATTAAAATATAATGATTTAGTAGAAAAATATACTAAATTAAAAACTGGAAAAAAATAATTAAGGAACTGATATTTTTAAGTCTTTTTTAATGTTATGTAATAAAGACAAAAATTTAGACATATTTTCGGATGTTTTTATTAATTCTAATCTTTTATTAATAAAATCAGTAGCATGCCCTTCTAATAAAACAGCAAATAATGTTTTATCTCCAACCATTGGATAATTAGGAACATATTTCTTAGTATTTAATATTAATAATTCTTTTTCTAACATTTCAAAAATATTATCTATTTTTTGTTTATAATCATCTTTTGTCATATTTGCTTTTGCGAATAACTCTAATAAAATATCTCTATTATATCCGTCATCAATAAACATAAAAGCAATACCAACAATTTCTCTTAAACTATGGTGATAATAATTTAACATCCAAATTAAACATGTATAAACTAATACAAATACATCTTCTTTTTTAATTTTATTAAATACGAATGTTGTCATTAATAATAAAATATCAATTGTATGGCCTGATAAACCAGCGGCAAAAACATCAAAGGTTAGATTTTGAGAAGGAGCTGTAAAAATATTGCTACCAACATTAAATCTTAATAATTCATCTTCATTATATTTAGCTTTTTCAAGATCTGTATATGGTTCTAATAATTCAACCATTGGTAAGCAATCTTTATTTCCTTCAACTTTTCCACTTTTATTTGGAGCATAAAAATTATTTAAGCACATTTCATCACGTTCTTTATCTTTATCAATATCAGTATGAGCACTTCTTAATCTAATATAATTATCAAAAAATTCACTTACTCTTTTAAATGATGAACTTTTTCCTAATATATATTTAACAACCATATCTAATAATGTCATGCTAGATCTAATATTTAAATTTTCATCTAAATATTTATAAATTTCCTCAATATTTTTTCCAGATTTAATCACCTCAATTAATGGTTCTATTTTTATAGCACCCGATAACACACTTTTTGTTTTTAAATTATATAATAATGTAAATTCATCTAATTTATTAGCCTTGTGTAATTCATTCATAAAATAATAAACTGTTTCTAAACACATCTTTTCAATATATTCAACAACATTTTTATTTTCATATACAGATTTTGTTAATCTATCGTTACAATATTTATATACATTATATTCATAATTCGCTCTATCTCCAATTATACCACCTAATTGTCTTTTTAATTCTAAATATTTTTGTTTATACTTTAAATATTTTGATTCGTAATCCATATATATATTATAATGATAAATAAAATGTTTATAATTCTTATTTCTTTTTGCTATAATAGTGCTTACGTAACTTCTCAATCAGTCTTTCTTTCGCTTCTCTTTCGCGCTGAATCTTCGCTAATGTCTGAATTCGTTGATATGATTCAGGATCAGGCAGAACCTGTTGTAATCTCTCAATAATTTCCGCAAGTGTCTCTTTTGTTGTCCTACAAGAGGGACAATAATGAATATCAACTGGAACTGTCATTCCATAAGGAGTTGGATCAATCTCACCATACATATCAAGATAAAAAAGGTTCTTGTTCTTCCTTCTATCTTCATGCCAACAACAGAAATCTGTTTTTGTGTTCTCACAAAGATTTCCGCTAACGCATTTTGACGGCCTCTGACAAGAATAAGCCATATCTTATTTTGTAAGTATTCTAGGATTTAATGTATGTTATAATAATAAAATATCAATTTTTCCAGAAAAAAAATGTATAGTAATATATGGAATATAAACAAAAGTATTTAAAATATAAAGCTAAATATTTAGCCTTAAAGAATCAAATTGGTGGTCATATATATATTAATGATGTAATTAAATATATTGGAGATGGTCCTATAATTGGAACAGTTGTAGATATTCGACCAACTTTTATTTTTGTAAAAACACCTTCTGGAAACGGAAAAACTTTTCAAAGATCTCATGAAGGAACATTATGGGAAAAAGTTACACCTGTTGAAATAAATCATGATGTTACTCCAAAGCAATGTAAAATGGTTAATCTTTGGTTACAAACAGTTACTCCTACAAGAGAAGAATATGATGAATATGTAAATCATCAAATGAAACACATACATCCCGAATTAAGAATTACAGTAGCAGATTTAAATGGATGTATAATAAGAGCTGGAAAACAAATACCACCTGCCGGACCACCTACACCATCTGTAAGTAAGCCAAGTCTTCCTCCACCTCCAAAACCATCATTTGGGCCTCCTCCTAGAGCACCACTTCCTGGTGTTGAAGTAAATTATGATGTTTCTGAAAAACAATGTAAAATGGTTAAGCAATGGTTAAAAACTGTTGTTCCTACAAAGGAAGAATATGATGAATATATTAAGCTAATGACTAAACCCAGTCGTATGTTTAGAATGACAGTTGCAGAAGTTAATGGCTGTATATTATTAGCTGGTAAAAATATACCTGTATAATTTATAAAATCCTGATGTGAATATCAAATCAACTTTTCCTATAGCGATTGAAACATAATTTATTATGTATTAATGGCTAATTTAATAAATATTATAATAATAAAATATCAATTTTTACAAAAAAAATGTATAGTAATATATGGAATATAAACAAAAGTATTTAAAATATAAAGCTAAATATTTAGCCTTAAAGAATCAAATAGGTGGTGCTACATATTTAGAAGAATTAGTAATGGCATATAATTCTTTTAATCCTCCAAAGGCCATAAATGAGATACCTAATAATCCAACATATAATGCTGATTTGTATGCCTTAAAATATAAATTATCATTATCCTTTGATCCAAAAGCGGATATTTTAGTTGAAATATGTAGAGTAGATCCAACAAATTCATCCGGCTTATGTGGTCCAGGCGGAGGACCTGCTGGAGGACCTGCTGGAGGACCTGCTGCCCTACCAAATTTTTATTTGCGTGAATTAGTAATGGCATATAATTCTGTTAATCCTCCAAAGGCCATAGCTAAGATGCCTAATAATCCA
>Ga0214923_10009246_pt1 | contig 10296 bp, 4 predicted proteins | sample LL1510_MetaG_FD_177993 | JGI IMG/M metagenome (GOLD analysis project Ga0214923, IMG submission 177993) | Freshwater microbial communities from Lake Lanier, Atlanta, Georgia, United States - LL-1510 | ecosystem: Environmental > Aquatic > Freshwater > Lake | place: USA: Georgia | collected 2015-10-15
ACCCCACCGTCAAGAACAGAACTCCACGATCCAAGTTAGGGCGCTTGAGCTTGGATCCCCGAGCGATGATCCAAGTCGGCTTGGGCCAGCATCACCAGCTGCACGAAAGTTCTCGCTATGTTCAATTAATGAGTTTTAATGAGCTAGAAGATTTTGAGTTCCCTGAAGAGCAGCAGAAGTGGATCAGGGTCAAGTGTCCTGCGTGCAAGAATCTGACAGGCGTCGAGATCATCTTTGGGTATCCGGGAGGAGACCTCGGTATGGCATCTCGACGCGGTGATGTCGTGCTCGGCGGCTGCCTGCTCCCGCTGGATGGAAACGACCCCAACAGCGAATGCACGTCGTGTGGCCAGCAATGGGGAGGCAGCCTGGGCAGGCGTGGCAGGCCTCCGTGGCCGGAAGAAGTAACTCCGAGCCAAGAGGCCGCATACAGCCGGGCAGAGCGCTACATCGACGAGCTCCAAGCGGCCTGGACGGACTGCGCACCTCACAGGCCCGAAGTCGGCGGAATCTCGCAGCGCGGCATGGTCCAGTACCTCTCCTCATCCACCGGCGGCGGCTTCTCAGAGGCCGACGCAACCTTCGCCGCCGAACGTGTTCGAGTCAACTGGTTCGAGCAGGCACGGTTGGCAGCCGAGGTTCTCTTGCCAGGCTTTCGAGCCATGCCGGACCTGATTCGCCACCTCACCTCCCGAGAGGGCGCTGGCTTCACCAGAGCAGAGGCGAATTACGCGGCGATGAACCTGAATTTTCGATCGTATTAGGCTCGTGATTCAGGGGGAGTCCTCCAGGCAAGCCTCCCGTCGCGATCCATCCGGTAACTGATTTCGTCAGGCCGACTGGCCTAACGAGTCGCCCGTCCGCGGATCCCCGCTTGCCCTGCACGCTCGCACTAACTATTCTCCCGCCGGTGAGCAGACGACCAATGAGGCGGTTTCTGCTCAGCGCTGTCGCGACGGCTGCGGTGCTCGCGATGCCGATCGGCTCGGCTCAGGCGTCAGGGTGCGTTCTGGCCAAGGATCGATCCGGCTATAACAACAGAAACGACGTGGGCTGTGACTTCCGCAGCCAACTGCAGAACCGCACTGACTCAAACCCGCTGGACCTGAGCAATTCAGAGTTCTCGAATGCGAACTTCTCAGGCTCGACGTCAATCCTCAACAACACTGACTTTCGCAGCGCGTTCATGCCGAACGCCGACTTCAGTGGAGCGTGGGTAACTGGGTCGAATTTCGCTAGCGCTAGGGCAACGTCAGCGAAGTTTCAAGGTACGCACCTCGCTTACAGCAACTTCCGTGGCGCCAACCTGTGGAACTCAGACTTCACTGGGGCTGACTTCACTGGCGTGTCGGCATTCGGCCTGAACTCAACCTTCGGCATGCCAAGTGCGCTGCCAACCGGCTGGGCGGCTTACTGGGGTGACCTCTTTGGCCCCTACATGGATGTCTCCACACAGACGTCGACGACCCTGACAAACATGTCCCAAGCCATAAACAACGGGGCAAAGGTCGGCCGCGTTTGCGGAATTCCAGCTTCCCTTCCAGCCGACTGGGTATTCGTTCGCCCGTCGTCGCCTGAGGACTTCGACCTCGGCATCCAAGGTCGCATCGGCACCAAATACGACTGCCACGGCCTGCTGGTCGGCCCCAGAGCTGACCTCTCGGCAATTGGCGGCACCGACCAGTGGGGGCAGCCGACAAAGGTGGGGGTTGACTTCTCTGGGCAGGACCTTCGCGGCTACAAGCTCTCTGGCACGAACCTCTCAGGAGCAAATCTGAGCAACACCAACCTGTCGGGGATGAACCTCACCTCGGCGAACCTCACCGGCGCAAACCTGACCGCAGCCAACCTCAGCGGCACTGATTTCAGCTACGGAAGCCTTGCCGGCGCCGACCTAACGGGCGCAAACGGAACCAAGGCCAAGCTCGCAAACGCCAATCTGGACGGGGCGATTCTGGACCAGACGAACCTCAGCCAAGTCAGCATGTCGGACGCCACTGCGCAGCGTGCCCATATGTTTAACACCAACTTCAGCAACGCATTCATCACGCGCTCAAACCTCAATGGTGCAGTCACGAAAGCCGCGAACTTCTCGCACGCGTTCCTCGACAATGACACTGCCTATGACTTTCAGTCCGGGCAGAACGTCGGCAGTGCGCCTGACATGCTGCCGACCGACTGGGACGTCGTCAACAACTACTTCGTCGGCCCAGGCATGCGGCTTTATGGAGCCCAGCTGGCTGGCGCCGACCTGCACCGTGATTTCCGCGCAAAGCAGGGCTGGTTCGCGCCCGACGGCAGGGCCCATTCTGTTGACCTGACCGGAGCCGACCTACTCAACACCAACCTGTCGGGGGCAAACCTCACTGGGGTGAGCCTCGCTGATGCTTGGTTGCAGGGCACAAACCTCGCCGGGGCCACGTTGACTGGCGTCAGTTCACCTCGCGTGCGACTCAGCACGAGGGCCGAGAGCAACAACTCATGGGCGAGGCCGACCCTTCCTAACGGCTGGACATACGCCTCAGACCAAAACTGCAAGTCCGACGCATGCGCAATCGGGATGCTCGTCGGCCCAGGCGCAATCCTCACCAACTCGACGATCGTCAACACCGATCTGGCCTGCACTGACTTGACGGCAGCCCAGCTGGACGGAATCACGACGGGCGGGCTGTTTGTCAATGTGAACTCTTTCGCAGCTGGAGCTTCCCAGTGCCGCGCAGGAGTTGTGGTGCCAAGCGGCTGGACTTTCGGCAATGGATTCCTGATCGGGCCGAAGGCCAACCTTGCCGGAATCAATGTGAACGGGCTCGACCTGAGCACCACGAATCTCGCCGGCGCGACCTCGGGCAGGATCACTGGCACCCCGGCGAAGCTGCCTGCAGGGTGGGGAATCGCAGCTGGCTGGTTTGTCGGGCCTGGTGCAAACCTCGCTGGCGCCGACCTCTCGAACCAGAACCTCACGAATCTGGACATGACCGCAACCAACCTCGTCGGAGCCAAACTCTCGGGCGCCGATCTAACGAACAGCAAGCTCAAGTCTGCAGATCTAACAAATGCGCTGATGGTCGGCACGACGGTCACTGCCACTGACCTGTCAACAAGCACTCTCACAGGAGTGCGAGGCTTCGGACTGAAGGTCAAGAGCGGCGGCAAGCAGCCCGCGCTGCCGACCGGCTGGAGCCTCTACAAAGGCACCTTCCAAGGCCCCGGCGCGAGTCTCTCCGGCCTTGATCTGCGCGGCAACGACCTCTCCGGCTGGAACCTCGCCGGCATGGACATGTCGAACACCAATCTGGCCTCGGTGAACCTCACCGGAGCGATCCTCAGCAACACAAACCTCTCAGGGGCAGATCTCTCCCGCTCAACCCTCACCAAGGCAGCGGTCGACGGGGCCAACTTCACTGGAGCGACCTTCACAGCACTGAAGAGCGGATTGATGAAGATCACCCGCGGCAGCGGTGCAGATGGCACCAACGTGCCGCCGGCTGCGCCTGCTGGGTTTGTGTTCGCGAACGGCTACTTCGTGGGTCCAACCTTGGCACTTTCCGGTGCGGATCTAAGCAACGTAAACCTCAAGGGCCTCGACCTCGCGACCGCAGATCTTTCGGGAGCGGTCACTGGCCCTGTGTCTCGTTACCAACTGCCAAGCACGCTGCCTGCCGATTGGGCAGTCGTGGAGAGCGACGGGGCCGCCTACCTGGTCGGCCCGAAGGCAAAATTGTCGAAAGCGAGCCTCAGGTACGCCAATCTCGGCGGCTTGAACCTCGCAGGAGTGGACCTCTCGTCTGCCAACTTGGACGGAGTTAAGTCGGGATCTATTCGGGGCACCCCATCAGCCCTGCCGAAGGGCTGGAAGCTCGTGTCTGGGTTCCTCCTCGGCAGGTACGTGCAGCTGCCTAAGGGAACATCGTTCGCCGATAAGTCCCTCGCAAACCTTGACCTGACGAGCATCGACGCGCCGCTTGTCAGCTTCAATCGAGCTGACCTCAGTGGAACCAATCTGACCGGGGCCAACCTCGACACAACTCGCATGGCGAGCGCCAACCTGTCTGGCGCGAACCTTGATCACACTTGGTTTGCGAATGCAGACCTAACAAATGCAAAGTTGAACAACGCCAACGTCACTCGCACAACATTTACTGGTTCAACGTTCAGCGGGACCGACATAACCGGAGTTGATCTCGCAGCCATGCGGATGCCTGAAGGCCTTCAAGAGGTCAAGAGCGCTGGCATCAAGGGAACGCCAAAGACCCAGCCGCTCAGCCCGTACAAGCTGATCAGCGGCTCATTCGTCGGACCATCGGCGAACCTCACAATCGCCAACCTAAGCAATGTAGATCTCTCAAACATGGATCTGAGCAACTCAAACCTGATTGGAGCCAACCTCACTGGCGCCCGGCTGACTGGAACTTTGCTCTTCGGCGCAAAGCTTGGCGACCCGAAGGCGGGAGCATCCGGGCAGGCAACTTTGATCGGAGTGCGCTCAGGAGCGATACGCACGAGCACCGAGTGCTCCTCCCCCGGCCCTATCTGCGGCTGGCAGGTTCCGCTGCCGCCCAAGTGGTCGCTTATCGGCGGCTACCTGATTGGCCCGGCGGCAGACCTCACCGGCGCAAACCTCGACGGCCTCGATCTCACCCAGGCGACGGTGTCGAGCATTACGGGTACTGGAATCACAGGCAAGCCGAGCCTTCCGTGTGGCTACTTCATCAACGGCGGCAGATTTGCGTCGTTCCTTCCAGTCAGCAACCAGATCAAAAACATGGACTTGACCGGCGCCGACATGCGCTGCCTCAAGCTTGACGCCATCCGAACAGGCGGGCTAACGGGCACACCAATCCTGCCGGCTGGTTGGACTCTGACGAACGGCTATCTCTCGGGCCCTAACGCCGACCTCTCAAACCAAGACTTCAGCGGGGTTGACCTTCGCGGCATTGACCTTTCCGCCGCGAAGCTTCGCGGCACGAACTTCGGAGGAGCCAATCTCAACGGCGTGAACATGAAGAACGCCGACCTCACGGGCGCGAATCTCACTGGCGCGGATCTCGGCAATGCCGATCTGACGTCAGCGAAGCTGACCAGCGCGAAGATCAGCAACGCAAAGGTCGGCGGGATGCTTTGGTCGAGTGCCACAGTGACGAACCTCAGCGGCACTGGCATGGTCGGCACGCCCGGCAGCGATGGGCCTCTGCTGACTGAGCCGATATCCGACAAGCCTTGGTATCGATGGAAGATCGCGAAGGGGTATCTGCTTGGTCCGTCAGCGCAGCTTGCAGGCGCTGACCTGTCAGGCGTGATCCTCAACGGCACAGGTGACCTGCGTGGCGCTGATCTGACCGGAGCGAATCTCAGTGGAGCAGACCTCTCGTACTCGGTCCTGATCAAGGCCAAACTCACGGGCGCAAACCTGAACAATGCGAACTTGTCTGTCACGAAGTTATCCGGCGCAAACCTGACCGGCGCGACCATCACTGGAGCAACACTCGGTGCGACTGACTTCCAAGGCGTTGCCGAAAGCTCAAGCGTCTCAACTGTCGATAATCCGGCGATTCTCACCGGCATCATCAGTGGTGGGATCAAGGGTGACCAAGGCAGTTACATGCCTGATCAGCGCGGCTGGAAGCAGGTCAAGGGCTACCTAGTCGGCCCGAAAGCAAACTTGCGAGGGGCCGATCTGAGAGGGGCATATCTCGGTAACAGTTGCGCCATGGGAAGTTCGAGGGCCGGCACTGCAACAAGGCAGTGCGAGATGGGTTGGCTCAAGTGGGACGGCAAGAACTGCAAAGCCTGTGTGGACTACTACTACGGGATCGACCTCTCAGGAGCCGACTTTACGGGGGCCGATCTGCGGGGTGCCAGGATCATCAACACACGGATCGGCGGGACGATCTTTAAGGGCGCAAACATGGAGCGCCTGGCAACAATGGGCGACGTTGGCACTCCGGTGCTTCCAGACACTCTCAACTATTTCGGTGATGCCTACAAGGGTTGGGACTCATCGTGGAATAGCTCGAGGTCGCCATATCTGCCCGGCAGGTTCTGGTACTTCGACGACTCTTACGCATACGGCGGCAGCGGGTCGATTATCGGGCCCGGAGTTGAGGTCGCGTCTGATAACGGGCCTGACCCGATTCAAGTTGTCATCGGCACCCGCAATATCGACGGCGGAATGGTCTATCCGATCTACGGTCACCCGGTCGCGTTTGGATCCTGGGAGATGGTCGACTGCAGCACTGGCCCCCGGACCCCATTCGGATCTATCGTTTCTCAAATGGTCAAAGTGACAGAATTGATCGGCAGCAAGGTGCCGAACAAGTTGGGTGATCTGAGCAAGATTAAGATTCCCGACTTTGGCGCGTCTTGGGGCTGCAAAGACGGCAACAGCTACCTCGGTGAGCCCTACAATCATCGCCCAATTTTTGCAGCTCTGCCTAAGGTCGACAGCGGTTCTTTCTACACACCCCAGTCGTACGTAGGCCTTGAGTCCGACACCAAGACTGCGCTCGACGGCGTGGCTTGGTGGGTAAAGCTCGCAAACGGGCTTTTCGGCTAGAAACCCCCGCTCTCAGCCTGTCGTTCTTGGGGCAAACGCTCGGCCATCTGTAGCTGCGGCCCGACGCTCGGCTTCGCGGATCGTCTTAATCCGAGGCGCAGGGATAGGTCATGGCGTGGGATGCTCCCAGCTGTGCAGCGAGCTTCGAAACCCAAGGCCGGCGGCAGCGAAAGGCCCGGCAGCAGGTTCGGCCTCGAGACGCCTTTCCTCTTGGCATATGGGCTGACAGTGGTTGGTGTTGCGATGTCACTGATCGATGCGACTGCGACCGTCTCGAACTCTGGCAGTGGCTCCGACGGTGCGGTCTACACAAGCATCTACCTTGCGACCCTTTTCGTAACGACCGCATTCGCAGTTCCGAACACGCCAGCGATCGCGGCCCGCTTTGGCCCGCTGCGGACGATCATCGCCGCGACGCTCGCCTCCAGTGTTCTGTGGCTTGTAATTGGAGCGCTCGTCCTCGCAGGCCTTAACCCGATGCTGGTCCTTGTGATCGGCGCGGTCGGGATCGGGGCCTTATCGGGCGTCTTCACGGCGTTGATTCCCCTATTCGCAAAGGCCTACTTTCCTGGCGCGACGATGGCTGGGGCCCAAGCCCGGCTATCCGTTCCGGGCGGAGTGGCGTGGGCTATCGGCGCTGGAACAGCCGGGTTGGTCCTTCACCGTGTTGACCCGGGCTGGGGCCTGATCGTTAGGGCAGCACTTGGCGTGCCGTTGACGCTGATGCTCATCCTCCGGCCACCACTGGTGGAGCCGCTAGCGCCAGCGGTAACAAGGGGCGCTTGGGCCGATCTGCGCATCCGCGTCAAGGAAGATGCTGAGTTGCGCAAGGCTGTGCTCCTTGGCTGCGGTATTGCGCTTGTGGCAGCACCGCTGCTGACGATGATCGTGCCGATCACTGACACGCTTGAGCACAAGCCGCTGATCACCGGCTCCAGCACTGTGATCGTCACAATGTCGATCGGCCAGATGTTCGCGCCAGTGGTCGTGGGTGCATTGGAGCGAACCCGCACTCATCTGCGGGCCGCAGCGCTCGCCGGCCTCGGCACTGCAGTTGTGATTGGCGCCTACGGCACGACAGCACTCGTCTTCAAAGGTCACGAGGAGCCTGTTGCCTGGGCAGTGGTAGGCCTTTTCTTCGGCGCGCTGCTGTTCGCTGGCAATGCCTCAACCCTCGGCGCCGCAACCGACGCCGGTGAAGAGAAAGACGCCGGATCCATGGTCGCCACGTATGTCTTCGCTACAAGCCTTGCTCCCCCACTCGGAGTGCTGATCTGGGGCTTCCTAATGAGCCAATTCTCGGTTGAAGCTTCGCTCCTAATGGGGGCCGCTGGCACAGCGTTGGTGGCGGGTTTGTTTGCGAGGATGACGGCAGCGTCCCGGCAGCGGCAGTTGGTCGGCTGAATCCATTCCGAAAGAGCAAGGATTGAGCACCACCCTGGCCTCACTCGCAAGGGACTGGATGTCAGACCCGACGGGCAACCTTCCCGATGCCTTCCCTCACGCGAGCTGCCCGAGGTTCAGTAAGCGCTCATGCCGAATGAAGCGAGGCCAGCCACAGTCCGTTCGCGCCTTGCTACGCTATCCCTATTAGTCCCCGCCGTCCGGCATTTGCTGGACTGGCGGGGTTTTTGTTTTCCTGGAGCCCGCGAGATTCAGAGTCATAAAGGTGCTTGGGCGGACCTCTCAGGGCACTCCAAGGCACTGCTAAACTAACGATATGGACACTCTCTCAGTAGCCGAGGTAGCCAAATCGTTGGGCACCTCGACTCCCAGAGTCCAGCGGGCTATTGGTCGTCTAGGCATCTCTGGAGATGGTCGGCGCCGGCCCCGATACACGGTCGAGCAGGCTCAAACGCTTCGCCGCGAACTGGGTGCTTTTACGCCAATTGATGGGTTTACAGCGACTGAGGTGAAAGTCTTGGCTGCGCTCGCGAAGGCACCAAGAGGGCTGTCATCGGCGCGCGTGCTTGCTGCGCGGGCGGGCCTGTCCCCGACGGCCGCATCAAAGGCGTTTACAAAACTTGAATCCCGTCGCCTCGTCCTGCGCGAACCGATCATGCTCGCGGCTGGCACGGCGAGACCCGTTGAAGTTCTAAAAGCCAACAAGGACTCAAAGCAATGGCCTGCCCTAGTCCTCGCGCTTGCCACAACTAGGCCGCCACTGAAAGCGCTGGCCCGTGCCAGCCGCGTCCCACCCCACCTTCGGCATCTGTTTTGGAACACAGCCCCTTCCCAAATGAGCACAGGGAGCGCAGGTGGCTACATCGCCCGTCGTCTGATCACCGAGGGTGACATTGAGGGTCTTGGATGGGGAGCAGCAAACCTCAGTCGCGAGGATTGGCTCCACGCAGCCCAAACCCGCGGGCTAGACCGGCGCCAGAAGGCAATGGCGCTGAACTTCGCGCAGCAAGGCAAAAAATCCAGGGCAGCGGGAACTCTCAACGGCCTCTTCTCACAAACAAAGGTGCAGTTTCTCCACTGCGATGAGACGGAAGCCCAGGCCCTGCTTGAACCACCAACTTTGATCGCCGGCGTTCATGTGGCTGGGATACCCGACATCTTCGCGATGAAGCTCAAAGTCATTGCCGACCGCGGCGAGCTGCGCGACTACTTCGACCTGATGGTGATCGAGCAACAAACCGCTTTGACCGTGGCGGAGGGCATTGGCTTCTTCCTTACTCGTTACAAGCGCAACCCAGACAACCAGGTCCTGATGCCCGTGATCTCAGCGTTGGGCTACTTGGATGATGTTGACGAGGACGACTCATTGCCGGTAAGTAAGTCAACAATCGACGCCTACTGGCGAAAGCGCCAGCCAGAGGTTGCACGCCACCTGCAGCGGTTTGGCGTTTGAAGCCATCTGCGCCGAGAACCACGCTGCCTGATCTCCTTAATCCGGGGCAAGGGGTCAAGGGGGCTGAAGGCGCGGACGGCCACGGATGGTTAACACACCCCAACCGCCCCGCCTCAATCCGCCGACTACGTCACCATAACTGTGTGACTCCGAGCGTTCATGGTTTCAACGGCGTCGTCGGCCTAACCGACTGGGACTGGTACTCGTTCCTGCGCGAACGCAATGACCTTGATGAGATCAACTTCTGGCGACCGAGTGCGATGGGCTTCAAGGCTCTCAAGCCCACAGAACCGTTCTTCTTCAAGCTGAAGTCGCCGCGTCAAGAGATCGCCGGTTTCGGGGTGTTTAGCCGCGCCGTTCGACTCCCGATCTGGCAGGCCTGGGAGGTGTTCGCGGAGCGCAATGGCACAGCAAGCCGCACCGAGCTGCTCGAGCGCATGCGCAAATACAGCGGCGCTGGGAAGGAAGTCGGGCTAAACAGCGAGATCACTTGCATCGTCATCCAACAACCGCTCTTCTTCCCGAGACCAGACGACTGGGTTGCGCCGCCCAACGATTGGAGCAAGAACATCGTCGCTTACAAGCGCTACCCCCTCTGGGAAGGCGAAGGCAAGAGACTTTGGCGCGACTGCTTGGACATGGCGTCCAACCTGAGTGCACCACAAGCTGAGTGGAGCAGCGAGTCCGAGGAGGCCGAGCGGTTCGGCAAGCCGTATCTGGTGACGCCTCGCAAGGGGCAAGCGGGGTTTGCCCTCAGCGTCCTCGAGGCCTACGGAGCTCAGTGCGCAGTGACCACCGAGCACTCAAAGCCCGCCCTTGAGGCTGCACACATCAAGCCTTACTCCGAGGGAGGCACTCACGAGGTTTCAAACGGCATGCCGCTCCG
>Ga0214923_10009247_pt1 | contig 10295 bp, 8 predicted proteins | sample LL1510_MetaG_FD_177993 | JGI IMG/M metagenome (GOLD analysis project Ga0214923, IMG submission 177993) | Freshwater microbial communities from Lake Lanier, Atlanta, Georgia, United States - LL-1510 | ecosystem: Environmental > Aquatic > Freshwater > Lake | place: USA: Georgia | collected 2015-10-15
TCGCCGCAGCCTGCGCCCCGGCGGTGGTGGCAGCAAACCCGCAGCACCTGCCTCTCTGCTTCCCCAAGAAGTGGGCGTGGGTCTGCTTCACAGCAGACCTAGCTCGGAACATCACAGAGCACTGCGAGATGTACCGACGAGACCTCGATCCGTATGGGATCTTTGCAACACCGCCACCCCCGCCGACGCCAGAACCGACACCTACGCCGACACCTGTGCCAACTGCGACACTAGACCCAACACCAGTGCCAGATCCGGAGAGCCCTGCGACAGCTACGCCGTAACTGATTCGGCGACTTGAATTAAACAGGAGGATTGGGGCTCAAACAATGCAGAAAGCCTACGCAGTCATTGACTTTGAAACAACCGGATTCAATGCGCGCGGACACGACCGCATCGTAGAAGTTGGAGTAGCGCTGCTCCGGCATGATCTTTCGGTTGAGGGCACCTGGAGCTCAGTCATCAATCCCGAGCGAGACCTAGGGCCTGTTCACGTTCATGGTTTGACGGGTGCTGCTTGTTTACATGCGCCAATTTTTTCGCAAATTGCCGAACAACTGCTTTCTGTGCTCGACGGGCGAATCCTAGCTAGCCACAACTGGCCATTTGACTCCCGGTTCCTCAGCGCGGAGGTCGCACGAATTGGACCCGAGTGGACGCCGCAGGGGATCTGCACCATGAAGCTTGCGGGACGGGTAGGGCTACCAAGATCCCTTGACGGCGCAACGTCTGAACTGGGCCTGAGTCGACAAACTGACGTTCACGGCGCGCTAGAAGATGCACTGCTTGCCGCAGCCATTTTGCAGGCATATCACGAAGAGTTAGCGGATGAACTGCCGTCGCCATCTAAGTCACCCCGTGTGCAGGTTGTCTCCAATCGAACGCCAGTACCACGTGAGATCGCCGCACCTGGCGCGAAGCGGCGCGTGCCGAGATCTCTCATCCCCGGGCTTGACGAGATTCCTTGGCCACAATCAACGCCCCAGAATGAAGATGCCATTGAGGAGTATTGCGCACTCCTACTAGACGTACTCGGAGATGGCGAAGTAACGTCCGATGAAGTGACGATGTTAAAAGAGAGTCGACGCAGCCTCAAAATTGATGGCCCCGTTGCAGAAGATGTACATAGGGCTATTTTTGATGGGGCGCGCAGGTTGGCGTGGGCTGACGACAAGCTTTTAAAATGGGAACGGGAAAGTTTGTCGGCGCTCGCGTCGCAACTCGGTATTGAGTACGTTGATGGTAAGCCGCAAGAAGAGCTGGTGGTCGAACTAGCCTCGTTTGCAGGCCAAACGATTGTGTTTACTGGCGATAGCATTGAGCCCCGATCCAGCCTAGAGGCACTCGCTCGTGCCGCTGGAGCGACGGTCAAAGGCTCCGTCTCAAAGGTCACAACTCTTGTCGTGGCTGCGGACGCCACCACCCTGAGCGGAAAAGGACGGCGCGCCAGGGAGTTAGGGGTACCGATCATCTCCGTAAAGGATTTTCTGTTGTCTGTTAGCTAGTGAGGTGAAGTTAAACGAGGAGCTAGGCGGTCTTACTGATCCGAGAGGTTACGTATTCAGCCGTTTCACGATCGGTGAAAGTTACTGCACATCCATTCATACCCCGGGTGAGAAGCACCCTGTATGTCTGGGCAATCAGCTGCCTGTAGAATTCAGGGTCCTTCTTGTCGGCACGCTTCACGACGGAGTCAAATGAATGTTGGGCCTGTGCGACCCACCCCTTGCCGGCTCGCCACACCAGGTCATCGCCCCAGATGATCCCAACTCGATCAAACTCAAAGCCCTGAGCGGTATACACACAGCCAACCTGGTGAACCCCCTCCGGATCGATCGCCCACGCATTTGAGCTCGGGATTCCAGGGGCCAAGCGACCAGCCGTCGGCTTGGCGTTCCACGGTCGTTGCCAATCGCCCACAACAACGTCGTTGACCAGCGTGCCATCGCCAAGCGGATCACTCCACGGCCAGCAGAAACCAGCAACTAATCGGGAGTTCTGCCCTTTCTTAAGCGACTGCTGTACTTCCCGCTCCAGCGCAGCCGGCGAGTCCACGACAGAGAAGTCGAAACCAGCCTGCTCAATGTCGAGGATCTCATCACCGTCTGTGCTGACACCGAGTAGCCGATCAACCCAGCGCACATACGTATCGGATCCACCGCAACGGAACTGTGCCGCAAGGTCGTATTCAAACACTGGCTGGCCACGCTTGGCGCTTGCCTCGCGAATCAACGCCGCACTGCCAACCTCACCCGGCCGCACAACTTGTCGGTCATCAATAAAGAAGGCAGAGATCTTTGCCGAATCAAGCAACTCTTCAATTTGAGCACCGCCACGGTCCTCCTTCTTCGTCCACTGGTTTGCACTGGTTTCGCGAATGCGATGGGCCTCATCAGCAACTAGTAGGTCAAACGGTTCACCCTTCTTCATGAACGAGTTGAAATACTTCATGAGCGTGCCCGCACGAGGACCTACTCGCTTGCGAAGGCCTTCCGTAAATGCGCGAGAGCCGGTGGCGTGCGCAACGGTCTTTCCTTCCGCTGCAGCACTCGCCAGCAACTGCAGTGCGATCAGGCTCTTCCCTGTGCCCGGCCCGCCATTAATGATGAACGTCGACGGCTTGCTCTTCTTTCCAGCGCGCTGAAGTTCATCGTGTACTGCCATATATGCCGTGACCTGCTCGTCGAGCAACACGAATGCCTTTTCGTTCGAGATAACCGACGCAACATGGTCTAGGAGCTTTTTGCTTGGTCGATACTCGGAAGATGAGATCTTCTCAATGAGCTCGGTGTTGTCACCAGCGCCAACTTGTTCCGCAAGGTGACTAGCTAGCTCTTCAATCTGGTCCTGCGCGTAAATCGGTGATGAACCAAGGAGTTCGGAGAACTGCGGCGCATAGAGCGGAGCGGCACCAGTAGACGTTCGATCAAGGTTGTGAAGGAACGCTAGTGAACTCAGGCCGACGTCGCCTGATGCGAAGAGTTCACTCATGTCGCGCAGGAACTGCTCGTAGCGGTGAACCTGGGCACTTGGGTGAAGCGTGTCCTTCGGGCTACCGCCAGCGAACGCGACAGCAACGTGTTCCGTTATTGAGCTCTCGTCAACATGGCTCCACTGCTTAAGTTCGATGATGATTGCGTTTTCAGCCGGCCCGTTTCCGGTTACAGATGTTCGCTTGCCAGCAACCATCACATCAAGCCGCTTTGAGGTGAGAGGGAGTTGGAGCTCAACGAGAACTCCTTGCGGGCCAAGCCCGGCCAAGCTGAATACATTCGACATCTGCTGGAGGGAGTTGCGCCAGGAGTTCACCTCACCCTTGCCAGCGTGGTAGCCCTTCTCGTAGGCAAAGGCTGCGCTGATTTTGTCCGCGAGCTGGTTGAGCTGCGCGTCGCGGATGAATTCCTTCACGGCGCCTTGATAGAGGTACATGCCAGCATCGTAGCGATACCCGTGTCAGGTATCTGACGCACGTTCAAATTGCCGCCCGCTATCCTCCCCCCATGTGCGGCCGCATCGTTCAGGCAACCTCGCCAGAGGAGATCGCCCGGGAGTTCGGGGCGGATCTTAGCGTGGGGGTGCGTGAGAGCCTGAGTACCCCTACGACTAAGGCACGTACCGGGCACGTATCAGGACTGTTCAACGCTCGGGCCGAAAGGTGGCGACGAGCTACCTGTCTCGGGTCACCGCGACGGTGCCCACACCCTTCTCGCCCTTAAGCCCGCGTTCCAGTTTTCCTGACCGCCCCCCAGTGTCCAGGTCTTGGTGAGCTCAGGATGCCTTCCGCCATTTACCCAGTCTCGGGCCACCTTCCCTCAAGCCGCCTCGTAGGACATGCCCCCTTGAAGGTCGCGGATCTGCGCCTCCAGGCGCTCCAGTGATGTGAGAACGGTTCGCATGGGGCTATTCTGGGGCCTAATCGCGCCAATAGGGTGGCGTCACAAACAGAGCGGGAGGCAATAGTGGCGTCAATCCGTGGAATCGTTCGACTGGTCAATGACCCGGATGGTGACGGCGGTGGCCTGTGGCTCCCCAACATCCAGCGTTCGTTCGTGTGGTCCGAGGACCAGATTTGCCGCCTGTTTGACTCCCTCATGCGTCGATAACCCATCAACACGGTCATGTTCTGGAAAACAAAGAGCGATGGCCCCATTCGTTCATTCATCCGCAAGTGGGAGCCAGACCTAAAGATCTCCGATTACAAGCTCCCGGGCAACGACCGCAAGAAGACTCTGGTCCTTGACGGTCAACAGCGGATTCAAGCAATGACCATCGCTCTACACGGTAGTTATGACAAGAAGCACCTCTATTTCAATGTCATTAGTGACCCTTCCGAGGCAGATGGGGATGATGCGATTGCCTATGAATTCCGATTCAAGAAGGATGGTCAATGGCCATGGATCAAAGTCAGCGATCTAGCCGAGTGGACAAATCCTGTAGATCGCAGGAAGAAGGCTATGGACGGCTCGCCAACGCAATTGACCGACAAGGAGCAAATCCGTATTGAACTAAATGTCAGCCGTCTGTTTGAAGCTCTACGTGATGAGAAGGTAGTAAAAATCAACGAACTTGATAGTACCGATCGAAATGCAGAAGACTATTTCTCTGAAGATGATGTCCTGGAAATCTTTATCAGGGCAAACTCTGGCGGGACGCCGTTAGGTAAATCAGATCTGCTGTTCTCGCTACTGGCACGCAAGTGGGAAGAAGCTGATGAACAGATGGATGACTTGCTTGAGCGCGTCAATAAAGACCAATACGACTTCAAGCGTGACTTTGTACTGAAATTGTCATTGGTGTTGCTTGGCGCAAAGGCTGCCTATAAGGTTTCCAAGTTCCGCAGCCCAGGCTTCAGGGAGTCGATGGTTATGCAGTGGAAGAATCTTTCGGATTCCTTCGCAGCGATTCGTGATTTTGTTCAAGAGAACACCTATATGCAAGATGCAAAAGCATTACCAAGCGAGCTTCTCCTGATCCCGTTTATCTACTTGCGCTTCAAGTACCCAGCGCAGTGGAAGAAGCTTGTCTCTACAGAGGAAGGAAAAAGCGAGGTAGCGAAGTTCATGGCGCGGCTATCGCTTGCAGGAACTTTCGCTGGAGCGAAGGACAATCTCATCGATGCCCTAGTTAAAGAGGTAGACGACGCCAAAGGCCAACTTGATATCAAGGCAATGGAAGCGGCAATCCAGCGGAATAATCAGCCTATCGCAGCAACTGAAGCTCGTGTTGAAAAAGCAGTCTATGGTTCTGGAACAGTGCGTCTCGTGTTCTCGGCGCTGTATCCGTCGCCGGCAGTCTACAAGCCAGCGTACATTGGTAACTCGGTATCAATTGACCACATTTTTCCTCAAACGCAGCTCAGCGAAAAGGTGGGTGGAAAGATGCTTCATGCGAAGCCTAGGCGCGATACCCTCGCGAACCTGATGCTCCTAACAAGGAGTGAGAACTCGGCCAAAAACGATGAGATCCCAGAGACATGGCTCGCTAAGCAGACGCAGGAATTTTTGGACAAGCACTGGATTCCATCAGATAGCAGATTGTGGAAGCTGGACAACTACGAGGAATTCCTTGAAGCACGGCGGCAGCTTCTTTTGGCTCATATGAGAAACATCGGTTTGGTTGAATCACATGTCTCAACTGAGTAACCGCAGTGAGCGCACAGTTTTCGCGCGTGAGTAGGACAAAGGTTGCGTTGATAGGTGCCATGGTCCTTGTCTCGGGTGTAGCTGGATTTTTTCTGGGCTCGGGTGCGGGGATACGCGAAGGTTACAAATCAGGATATGACGCAGGCTACGAAATGGGATTTGAGGAGGGGCGTGAAGGCGGCTTAGCGGACGGCAAAAACTTCGGCCAGGACAAAGGCCGGTATCAAGGGTACGTGGTTGGTTATCAAGATGGTTGGCGTAAGGCCTGCAATGAATATGCGGACGCGAAAGGTGATCCTCAGCAGGCCTTCCAGATTTCGATGAAGTCACTTTGCTTGTTCGGCACGCCCGCTGACGTTGTGATTAGATTGTTGTTGCTTGACTTGGACGTTCAATGGCCCAACTGGTGATCGGCACCCTTGGTCGGGTGGAGATTTGAGTTGAGCCACAGATGCTCTGTGCCGCCTCGGGATTCCTCCAAACACCTACATCTGACCTCGGGTCTCCCTCGGAATCCCTCTGATCCTTCTCTCTCCGCCAGCTCACCAACCCAGCCCACCAGAGCGCCCTCCCAGGCCGGCCCCACCGGGCGCGCCGTTTGGGAAGACGCGGATCTGCTGCTCCAGGCGCCCAAGGATGTGAGGTCAGTTCGCATGGGGCTATTTTGCGGCATCATCCTGGCAGTAGGGTGGCACGGGTAGATGAATAGCGAGGCCCAATGTATTCAGAAGAGGAATTTGAGAAAGTCGTAGCTCAGAAAAAGCCTGCCCGTGGCTGGGAACACATGGACAAGGAATACCTGAGCACTCTTCCGAACTTGGAGGGCATCAAGCTTGAGGGCCACTACTACGGCAATATGAATTTTGCGGGGACCAACCTTTGCAACGCGTCCTTCTCTGGAGATTTTTCTGACACGGATTTCGGATGGTCAATCCTTGCGGGAGCAAACTTCTCATTTTCCAACCTGCAGAGTTCAGGATTTATAAGAGCAAATCTTCGCGATGCCAATCTGCTCAAGGCGCGCGCAGTCTACGCAGACTTTTCCTCTGCATCATTGGCTGGGGCCCAATTGAGCTTCATAATCGCGACCGGATGTGATTTTGACCTTGCAGATTTGAGCGGTGCAGACCTCTCTTTCGGCCGGTTTGTGCGAGCACGGTTTGTCGGAGCGAATTTGAGTGAAGCGCAACTACGCGGGGCGATTCTTTGTAGGGCATCAATGTCCGATGCGTATTTAAAGGATGCCGGATTAAGGGATGCGGACTTGTCTGGCTGTGACTTCACGGGGGCGTATCTAAAGGGGGCAGCAATTCAGGGGGCGATAACCTCGGAATCAACAAGCTTTATCGGCGCCATAATGCCTAATGGTGAGCGATATGTAGACCGATATGAGTCACCAGTCGAGATTCTGAACAGATATCGTGATCGTGAACTTGACGAATGAGAGTTCAGGCCAATCTATTCATCAATACTGGCGAGGATGACCTTAGGCCGCGAACACTGAATTGGAGGAGCGATTGATGAAGCATCCGCTACAGACAAGCAAGTACTATGCTCGTTATCTTCTTTCCGAGAAGATCACTTCACGTGCAGGTAATTTGGACCGTGCTTGGGCAAATTCAGCCGAAGGCTCGGCGCCCCAACCGATTGGCAACTTCATTTATCAGTATTGGTGGAACGATCACAAATCAAGCCCGGATTGGTTTGACTTACCTGGCTGGAATTCATTCCCGCACCAGATTCACCCCAATGATCTACACCCGCTCGAATTGGTGACGTACAACGCGGAGGCAGTTTCGGTGCGAAACCTAGTCGGCCGGCTCTGTGCCCAGAAGGGGCTGAGGCAGTGGACACTGCAAGATGTCGCGGCCAGCAACATCGCCGCCATGCGAGGAGGCGATCTAGAGCAGATCGCGTCGTACCTTCAAGCCAGCCTTGACTGGTGGTTGCAGCTGGCCGGGCCCCGCATCCTTCAAGATGGCGTTTCGCTGCAACGACTGGTCGCAAAGGAATTAGAAATCAAGAATTCGCTTGCATGGGCGTTCCATTCTCGTCTAGTGGTGCTCAGATCGCTCAAAACGCGTTTCCCTATGCAGGAGCAACAGAGATGAAAGATGGCGAAGGGGAAGTTGTTTTCTCGGCACGATTCTCACTGAGTTGCGATTGCGCAAACGAGGCCTGTGAGCATTTCATCGCCGAACTCAATGCCTCCATTCAAGAGGCGTGGCAGGCAGGTCGCAAAGCAGGGATTGCAACTGTAATTGAAAAATTGAGAGAATCAGCGCAGCACGGCTTAGTTCTACGCCTTCAGGATGGAGAATTGGTGCTTCCAGAATCTTTCGGCGAGCTCAATGAGTCGCTCAATTAGTGACGAACGTGGAATAACAGCGTTACCGCTTCGACCATGAGGGTGCTTAATGAGCCAACAGATGCCGTGCGCGGGGAGGCAGCCGTGCTCGGTGTCCTCAAGCAGATCGACCAAAACTGGACCGTGGTTTGTGAGCTGAATTTGCCCCGAAAGGGGAGGGGGAACGGACGCAGAATTGATTTTCTCATAGTTGCCCCAGGATACGGACTGTTGGTGCTTGAGATAAAGGGCTCGCCAGACATTAAATTTGAGAATGGAAGATTCCATGCGCCGCCAAGCCCTAATGATCCTCTGATCCAGTTACATGACCAAAAAGGTCTACTGAGGGAGCGGTGCCAACAATTGCTGCCGAATCAGCGCCTAACAATTGCGGGAACCCTAGGTTTTCCGTTCTGGGTGCCAACTGGTTCCGACGGCGACCTGCTTCGCAGAAACCCAAGCAATCATCTCCCTTGGGAAACGTTGTTCTCCGATTCCTTCCTCGGCCCTACGCAATTGAAGGACGCCATTCTGGAGGTGTTCAGACGCGAGGCTGAAAAGATGCAGACCTCGGGTGAGTTGTTTGGAGATACTGAGGCAGCGGCGCTCGTTGGGAGCTTATTGCCAAGCGCGACGGGTCGAGTGGATGTGCGCGTGAAATCCGCCCATTTTGTGCGGAGTTTGGACGGGTTTACTGACAAGCAAAGGCAGGCCTACGAGCTCTACCTGCTCAAGCGGCCAAAGGTGCTGGTTACCGGACCTTACGGAACGGGAAAAACGTATTTGGCTCAGCATATTGCTGCACGAATGGCTCAAGACTTTGGCCGGGTCGCCATTGTAGTTAGGCGAAATGAGCTCAAATTCCAAATCAAGACTGCAATCGCTTCTATCTCGCTTAAAAGGGGATCAGTGGATGTCCTCACTATAGATCAGCTAGCGCGCGAGATGGGGGCACCGGCGGAGCCAGAAGAACTTGCTCTTGCTCTTATTGAGGCCAAGGACCAGCGAGGGTGGGTTCCATATGACGCACTGGTCATTGACCAAGCAGAAGATTTCATAAACTCTGCGAGCTGGGTTGACGCGATCTTAGAACTTGCAAAAGACGGCTCTGGTGGTCAAGGGAGAATCAAAATCTTTGGAGATTTTGAATTTCAGGCGAAACAGCATTCTGATGAAGTGCAAAAGAGGCTGTTGGAATTGGGTTTTGACGTTTTGGAGCCATTAACTGAGTGCTTGCGCAACGGGCGCGATATTGCGAAGGCACTAGAAAAGGTTGCGGGCAGAGAAATCTACACTGGCTATCTGGATGAATCGGGGCTTTATGAGGAAGTCTTTTTTCGAGACGATCTACACCCCGTGCTCAGGGAGCAATATCTTGTAAGCGCGACGTGGTATCGAGCGCAGGCTTTGCTTGATAAACTGCGAGAGATCCGAGAGCTTGGCTACGCACCGGGGGACGTAATTGTGCTCACAGCATTACCACGTAAAGCCGACTCTGGTTATCAAAATGGGGGCCTCAAAGATTCTTCCCCAGGCGTTGTTGGACTTGGCTCGGAGACCAAGGTATCCGAAAGCTATCAAGGTGAACCGGATGTCCCAATTGGCTATGAGGCACGTGAGCGTTACATAAAAGAATTGGCTGGCAAAGGATCGGGCGGGAATGTGACCTCGGTAGGCGGCAAGGTGTATTACTGGGGAAAGTTCAAGACGCCTCTGGACTTTTCGGGGTTGTCGCCGGAATGGCGGCCTAAGTACCTCAATTCTGAGCCCCGCCCGACAAGCGGAATGGTGACCTGGTGCACCGTCGAAGAGTTCCGTGGCTGTGAGAGGCTCGTCGTCATTCTTACGGATGCAGACATGCTCCCAGGAGTGAGCTGGCGTAAACAAGCTACGCAAGCCGGAATCTCGAGGGCGCTTGAGCGCTGCTATCAAATAGTGGCCGAGGGCGACAACAAGAAGACTCATGCGCATAGATGATCACCCTGGTCTGAGTGGAGCCTTGGGTGGAACCGAAGATGTGTTTTACTGCTTTAGGCTTCCTCCGAACACCGGCATCTGACCTCAGGACTTCCTAGGAACCCCTCTGATCCCTCTTCGGGGGCCAGTTAGGAGTGCGGTTCGAAAAGCAATTACGCGCCCGCTATCCTCCCCCCATGTGCGGCCGCATTGTTCAGGCAACCTCGCCAGAGGAGATCGCCCGGGAGTTCGGGGCGGATCTCAGCGTGGGGGTGCGTGAGAGCCTGAGTACCCCTGCCGTTGGCGATACGTCGCTGGTACGTGCGGGGTGGTATCCGCGCTGGAACATG
>Ga0214923_10009248_pt1 | contig 10294 bp, 10 predicted proteins | sample LL1510_MetaG_FD_177993 | JGI IMG/M metagenome (GOLD analysis project Ga0214923, IMG submission 177993) | Freshwater microbial communities from Lake Lanier, Atlanta, Georgia, United States - LL-1510 | ecosystem: Environmental > Aquatic > Freshwater > Lake | place: USA: Georgia | collected...
AATTGAATAGTGGAAATTTGCTTCATGAATTTTCACCAATCATTTTGAGATATATGTCCTCCAAAGTTGGGCGAGTAACCGTTAACCCAGCTATTTCTCCGCCTAATCGCGCCGCTAATTCTTGAACCGTTGCAGTCGGGGTATCACTAAATCTAGATCGGGGTTCGCCATTTTCAATCCAAGAAATCTCAACTTTAGAATTCTGTCGGCCACCGAGCGTTTTCGGGGTTGCTACTTCTAGAATCTGGCCATTATTAATAACGGCCACCCGATCGGCTAACGCTTCAGCCTCATCTAAATAGTGGGTAGTTAATAAAATTGAAGTTCCCTCATCGCGAAGGTTTCGGATTAATTCCCAAAATGCACGTCGAGCTTCAGGATCGAAACCAGTTGTTGGCTCATCTAAGAAAAGCAACTCAGGTCTGCCAATTATTCCGAGCGCAACATCTAACCTGCGACGCTGGCCACCAGATAGGGTTCGAACTTTTTCATCTACCTTTTCAGTCAAACCGACTGATTCAATAACTGCGATTGAATCTTTAGGATTTGAATAATACTTTGCGAAGTGAGTTAGGGTTTCGCAAACTGTTAAATCAAGTGCATCCATTGTAGTTTGTAGAACAATGCCAATTTGATCGCGCCATGCGCGCTCTGCTGATTTACTTACTTTTGCATTAGGATCAAAGCCAAGTACCGATACTTTGCCGCTATCGCGCTCTCGATAACCTTCTAAAATTTCGACTGTCGTTGTTTTGCCGGCACCATTTGGGCCTAACAGCGCGAATACTTCGCCCTTATGGACTTGTAGATCTATCCCGTTAACTGCGGTTTTACCACCATAAGTTTTCGTTAAATTCGAAACATCAATTACTAACGGGTGCAGCATTTCGCTATTCTAATGCTCATGAGCCCACGCCGAAATCACCCGAAACGTCGCGGCCCAAAGCCTGCCGAACGCGAAGTGGCTGCTTCTCATGAAACTATCGAAGAACATGATGAAGGAATTTATCGGGTGCGCCGGATTACTGGCTCGGGTTCCACCAAACCTTATCGATGTCCTGGATGTGATCAAATAATTCCGATGGCAACTCCTCACACTGTTGCCTGGATAGAGCATGATGTTGAAAGCCGTAGACATTGGCACACTGCATGTTGGGACAAACGCGATGATCGCAAACCAAAAACCGAACGAACTAGAAACGCACCGCGGTATTAATTAGCGGCGTTTATGACCGTATAACATTTTTACAAGTTTGATAATAAATTTATTGGCAAACTCTGTTCGTTTAAAAGTTGTAAATGCAATCGGAATTTTGAACATTGGTCGAACGATTGTGCGCGGATAAGTGAATTCCAGTAACCCTTCGGCACCGTGGATTCGGCCATTTCCACTATCTTTAATGCCGCCAAATGGGACCGATGCAATCGCCGCAAACAAGAAAACTGAATTGATTGAGACCATACCGCATTGCAATTGGCTCGCAATTTTCTCACCGCTTCGTTTCGACCAGACCGATGCTCCTAAGCCATAGCGAGTGGCGTTAGCTAGCTGGATCGCTATAGACATATTTGCAACTCGATTAATCACTAACGTTGGACCAAAAGTCTCATCAGTTACTGCAGTTGAATTTTCCGGCACATCGCACATGATTACCGGATCTACATATCTTTCATGGACTGAGTTCGGACTACCTAAAATGAAAGTGGCTCCTTGATCTGCTGCATCTTTAATATGTGCGGAGATAACTTTTAGTTGAGCCGGCATGGTTGCCGGTCCATAACTATCACTTTCGGTAACGCCAGTTTTCAATTGCTTAGCCATCGAAGTGATAATTTCAATAAATTTATCGGCAATCTCGCTATGTACATAAACTCTTTCAGCACCGATACAAGATTGGCCGGCGTTCGACATCGCAGACCAGAGCGTATTTTCAGCAGCCAGCGCAAGATCTGCATCTCGGTCAATGATTACAGGATCTTTGCCGCCGCATTCAAGAACAACTGGAATCATCCGAGCTGCACAAATTTGTCCAACTATTTTTGCAGTTTTAGTAGATCCAGTAAATGAAATTTTATCTATCGCACTTTCGGTAAGCGCTTTACCGGTTTCTGGCAATCCGGTAATCGTGGTGAAAATAGAATCAAATGGCGCTACCCGTTTAAATGTTTCGCTCAACCAGGAACCAACTCCGGGTGTGTATTCGCTTGGTTTAAAGACAACAGCGTTGCCGGCTGCTAACGCATATGCAATCGATCCCATTGGTGTAAATGCGGGGTAATTCCAAGGTCCAATAACGCCAACCACGCCATAAGGTAAGCGCTCTACTTTTGCCGACATATTAAACATAAGAATTCCAGCGGGACGAGATTGGGTAGCAAGGATTCGCCCAGCGTTCTTCGCAGCCCATGCAATATGGGAAATTGCGAGCGTAAATTCTAATCGAGCATCGCTAATTGGTTTTCCAGTTTCGGCAGTTATCAACGAAGCACCAACATCAATTTCATTTGTTAATAGCGCTGCCCACTTTAAGAGTATTTTTTTTCGTTTTACAAATCCAAGTGCTTCCCATGAATTAGCTGCACTCTTTGCATTAGTTACGATTTTAAATACTTCTAAACTTGAGGTATTTGGGTATCGACCCACTTCAATTCCAGTAGCAGGATCAAGGCTTGCGAAGGTTTCTATCTTTGCCATGGCGACAGAGTAAACTGATTTGGTGTCTGAGTTAATCCGTCCGAGTACTGTTTTGCCAGCAAATCGGCAAAAAATCACGATTCATACCGTCGATGGATTGAATTTAATTGGAGAAGTGGCAACTCCGTTAAAGCCGGCAGCAGCTACGCTCCTTTGTTTACACCCGCTGCCAACCCATGGCGGCATGATGGATAGCCATATTTTTAAGAAAGCTGCGAATCGGTTACCAGCGTTGGCAGATATCACAGTACTTCGATTTAACACTAGAGGTACGGAAAGTGAAGCTGGTAGAAGTGATGGTGAATTTGGAAATGGCGAAAGTGAAAAATACGATGTTGAAGCCGCGGTTGAATATGCATTTACAGAATTAAATTTAGAAAATTTATGGGTGATTGGTTGGTCCTTCGGAAGCGAATTAGCTTTGTCATATGCAAAAGATCTACGAATCAAAGGATTAATTTTGCTCAGCCCACCACTTCGACGAACTAGTGAAATCGAATTAACTTTTTGGGCAAAAGATGGCCGGCCAGTTATTGCACTGGTGCCAGAGTTTGATGAATTTTTAAAACCAGATGAAGCTAGGAGTAAATTCTCGGTCATTCCACAAGCAAAAGTTCTTGGAATTGATGGCGCTAAACATCTCTGGGTTGGGGAACCGTTTGTTTACATCGCGCTAACCGAGATATTAAAAATTATCAACCCCGCAGCGCTACCACTACCGCTAGAAATTTAAGATTTAGCAGCGTTTGGATAAACAACTTCATCAAGAATTAATAAAATTGCCGCAGCAATCGGCACCGCTAAAATTCCACCGACTAATCCTAGAAGTGAAGTTCCTAATAGCGCAGCCACGATTGTGACAAGCCCAGGAATTGCAAGTGATTTCTTCATAATTCTTGGGGTGATTACATAGTTCTCAATTTGGACATAAATTACATAACTAAGAAAAGCGATTATTGCAGTTTTAGGGGATTGCGATAACGCAACAATTGTGACTATTGAAATCCCGAGGAAGTGACCAACTAGCGGAATTAATCCACAGAAGAGCACAATCATGGCAAGTGCAGCTGAATATGGCAGAGTAAGAATCAGCGCCAAAACCAATACAAATATTCCGGCAAGAATTGCAACAATTACTTGGCTGCCCACGAATGCGCCTACTCTTTTGATGATTGCATCACTTAATCTTGTAACTCGTTCACGACGAGATGCTGGCACTAACCGATAAGCCATCTCCGTTACGCTCGGCAACGAAGCAATGAAATAAAGCGTCAAGACGATAATGGTTAGCGCGGAGAGCGTTCCCGAAATAACGGTCTTACCGACTCCAAGAACACCACCGAATGCGGATGTAGCCAATTTTCCATTCTTAATCCACTCTTGTAATTTATTATCGAGCGTATCGATCAATCCAAATTGGTCATTAAATTTTGCAATGCCAGCATTTTGGCGGAGCGAATCAACTAGCTGTGGGGCACCGCTTATAAATGAGTTAACTTGTTTTATTAAAGGTGGAATTACAATAACGATAAAAATCGCAATGAATAAGAGTAAGCCAAAAATTATTGCGACCACAGCCTGTTTTCTAGAGAGACCTTTACTTTGAATCGCGGCCACAGCCGGGTTCAATCCCATGGCAAAAAAAAGTGAAATTATGATTAGTACGAAAACTTGGCTAGCCGAAGCGAGCGCTCGCATCATGGTTAAAGCTGTAATTGCGCCAGCGGCTGCCACAAATCCAAAATAGAAGGGATGGTTCCTATTTATCGGCTCACCGCTGATACCAAAATCTGGAGTCGGAATAGTTTTTGCTGATTTTTTTCTTAAAATCGCCATAGCGCTATTCTAAATGGTGGATTTTCAGTTGACGCCGTAACTACCCTTTAATGTAACGCGCCGTTCACAATTATCAGAGAGAATACGGCTATGGCCGCGGCTAAATCGGGATTGCGAATCACGGGGTTGGGTGATGAGATTGGCGCGCTCGCATCACTGCCTTGGTCTACGCCGTTAGAAGAATGGCCCGAGGATCCGACGCTAACAAATCAAAGAGGTATATCCCGCCATATCGTTCGACTTGTGAGATCTAGCAACGATCCCGATAGTGAAATTTATGCAGTCAAGGAAACTGTCGAAGAGTTTGCAAATCGTGAATATTCAATTTTGCGCGAGTTGATAAAACGAAATGCGCCATCTGTGGGACCTATTGCGGTGGTTGAAGGCAGATTGGATAAAAGTGGTGAGGAACTTCCCTGCACTTTAGTTACCAGATTTTTACCGTATTCACTTCCGTATCGGGTAATTCTTAGCACCAACTTATCAGACTCCGAAATTATAAATATGGCTAACGCTTTGGCGCTCTTACTAGTTCGGCTCCACCTATTAGGTTTTTGGTGGGGTGATTGCTCGCTCTCTAATACCTTATTTCGCCGCGATGCTGACGGTTATGCCGCGTATTTAGTGGATGCTGAAACTGGTGAATTCCAAAAATCTTTAAGCAATGGCCAACGCGAACATGATTTAGAGATTGCGCGATTTAATGTAGCTGCCGAGTTAGAGGATTTAGCGATTGCTGGCGTGCTTCATGCAGGCATGGACCCAATTCGGGCGAGCGAAGGTGTAATCCGCCGCTACCACCGGCTCTGGAAATTGCTAAAGGAGCCACAAGTATTAGATCCAAGTGATCGACATGCAGTAGAACGAGCGATGCGCTCGCTCCAAGATTTAGGGTTCGCTGTGGAAGAAGTTGAAATTTCCCTTGATGGTGAAAAACAAGCTTTAAATTTTCAACCAAAGTTAGTAGCACCGGGCTATCACAAACAACGGTTACGAGAATTAATTGGTTTAGAAACTGAAGAGTTGCAAGCCAAACGCTTATTAGCATCTTATGATCGATTTAGATCGCGCGAAGAAAAGCCAAGGCCGCCACGAGAAGAGACCATCAAGCGATGGTTAACTGAAGTGTTTGAAAAAGTTATTAGCCAAGTTCCAGAGAACTTGAAAGGGCGAGTTGAAAATGCCCAAATTTTCCATGAAGTATTGGAACATCGCTGGTATTTGGGTGAGAAAGCTGGGAAAGATGTTGGATTAGATTTTGCAACTGCAGATTATATGAATTTAATTTTGCCGTACCGAATGGACTCCGGCGTGAGCGTTAAAAGTTGATTACTTCTTAACCGGTTCAACTAATTCGACTAAAACGCCGCCGCAATCTTTTGGATGTAAGAAATTTATTTTTGCTCCAGCAGTTCCAATCTGTTCCTTTTCATATAAAACTCTCATTCCAAGGGCTCGAGCCGCTGCAACTGCAGCCGAAATATCGGTAACACGGTAAGCGAGTTGTTGGATTCCAACACCACTTTTTGCGATGAATTTAGCGATTGTAGATTCAGGGTCGGTTGCGGCTAAAAGTTGAATGGTCGAATTGCCAATTTGAATCATTGCCTCTTCGACTAGTTGTTTACTATTGGTTTCGCGATGCGTAAGTACTGCGCCAAAATGTGTGGCATAGAACGCAATTGCTGAATCCAGATTTTCGACCGCAATTCCTACATGATCGATGCCGACAAGCCCGGGGATGCCATCTAGATGCGCACTTGATTGGTTCATATGTCGTATCGTGTCAGGTATGGCGAGTCCAGACAAACCAGCGACACGAGAAAGTGCGCTCAAATCCATCGCAAATTTTGCTGCCGATATTGGAAACGGCGATCAACGAATTATCGCTAAAGCTGCATCGCTTGTGGAAGATTTTGAATTGGTGGTTTCAGAACTAAAACCGCTATTGGGAGAACCAGTAAAGTCACCGCCAATTATCGGAATAACTGGCAGCCCTGGCGTTGGAAAATCTACAACCACGAACGCGCTAATTAATTTAATCCGTAAGAGCGGAGAATCGGTTGCAATAGTCGCAATTGATCCATCATCTGCAATTACCGGTGGCGCACTACTTGGTGATCGAATTAGATTGACACATCATTTTTCAGATAAAAAAGTTTTTATAAGATCGTTAGCAACACGTGGGGCACTTGGTGGATTATCGAAGGCAACTGATTCGGTCGTTTATATTTTGGCAGTTGCTGGCTTTGACAATGTAATTATCGAAACAGTAGGTGTTGGGCAGAGCGAAGTTGAAGTGATGCGTCATGCCGATACTGTGATGGTGGTTTTAGCCCCCGGAATGGGCGATGGCATCCAAGCTGCAAAAGCAGGTGTTATGGAGATAGGTGATCTTTACTTAATCAATAAAGAAGATCGTGGCGGGGCCGAAGAGGTTGCTCGTGAAGTAGAACGTTCACTCGCGTTGTCAGCAAAGGACCCTAATTGGAAACCACCAGTATTAATTGGCTCCATGGAGAATGAATCGGGCGCAAGTGCTGTTTTAGATGCAATTCAGAGCCATTTAAATTATCGTCGCTCAAAAAATTGAAATAGGATTAGTAGGTGAGTACCCCTAGTTTGCCACAAAATTTTGGTAGAGCTTTCGATCTAAGTTCGCTCAAAAAACCAGCGGCAAATTCAACTCCAACTCAACCAGGTGTAGCGATTGAAGCCACCCCAGAAAATTTAGTAAGAGATTTTGTAAGCGTTTCAAACTCAACCCCAGTAGTTCTTTTAGCCTGGTCAGCGCGGATGCCGGAGTCAGTTCAAGTTTTAGAAATACTTAATAAATTGGCTACCGATGATGGCGGAACTTGGCGATTGGGCAGTGTAAATCTTGATAAATATCCGGAAATGGCCAACGCGCTTCAAGTTCAGGCGTTGCCTTTTGGAATTGCGCTGATTCAAGAGCAAGGCGTCCCGCTATTTGATGCGCCGCATCCAGAACCACAAATTCGCGCTGTGATTAACAAATTATTGGAGCTAGCTGCTGAAAAAGGTTTAAAAATTAACGGCGCTTTGGCAACTAATGAATCAGCCGAACCAGTGATGGAGCCAGAAGAGCTAGAAGCAATGGCGGCTCTAGAAAAAGGCGATTACGCGCTAGCTGCGCTTTCTTACAAGAAATGGCTTTCTCGAAAACCGGTTGAGAAGTTAGCTCAAATTGGACTAGCTCAATGCGAATTGATGATTCGAATTTCTGATTTGGATAGCGCAACCATTCTGGCAAGTGCTGCCGCAGATCCAACCAATCTAGAAGTACAAATTCAGGCTGCCGATGTTGAAGTTGCCGGCGGAAATTATGAAAGTGGCTTTAATCGTTTAATCAATGCAATTAAAATTTTAGATAGTGAAGATAAGAAACGCGCTAAAGAACATTTACTTGCATTGTTTTCACTCGTTGACCCAATGAATCCTATTTTAATTAAAGCGCGTAGTGCGCTAGCAAGTGCGTTATTTTGATAAAACAGAGTAAAGAAATGGGCCGTGCCGAAAAGCAAGCCTTAGCAGCAATGTTTGGTTTATTTGGTTTTGGCGTTATGACACTTGGCCCGCGCATGCCTGATATTAAATATAATTTAGGGGTTAGCAACGGTACTTTCGGAATAATATTAAGTTCTGGCTCAATCGGCGCGCTAGTAAGCCTCTTAACTATGGGACACATCGTGCATCGGATTGGCGTAAAGTCGGTATTACTTGTTTCGACCTTCACCATGTATGGAACGCTTGCAATAATGGTTCATCTACACAATCCTGTTATTTATTTAATCTTGAATTTGATCTGTGGTGCATCTTGGTCCAGCTATCACATTGCCATTAATGCCCAAGCTTTCCATCGTCAAAAAGATAGTGGCCAAACCATAATTCCATTTATGCATGGATTCTGGACCGCGGGTGCGCTCGGTAGCGCAGTCGTCGCATCGCTCGTTGCGCGGACGATTCCGATCACTTGGCACGTTGATACATTAGTAACCGTAGATTTTATTGTGACGATGTGTGTAATTTATTTACTGCGAAATGTCCTATTACAAGGTAGGGAAATCACAGATTCGGATGGAGTAGTAACGCTTAAAGATATCGCGAAATCCTTCAAAATTGATTGGTTCATCAGCATTGCAGTGCTTTGTTCGCAAACTTTAGAAACCATGCTCGGTGACTGGGGTTCAATTTTTGCTCGTGAAGAAATTGGTGTAAACGCATCGCTAGCGGTGCTGCCATATATCTTTTTTATGGGCGGGATGATTTTTGGAAGAATTTCATTTGGGCCGCTCTCTAAACGTTGGTCAGAGCAGCGATTAATTCGGATTTTTCCACTTGTTGGGGGTTTAACTTTTTCGATTTTCATGTACACCGGTTATTTGGTATCCAAAAACCATCAATTATTGGGTTTTGCAATCGTAGATATTGCTTTCCTAGTTGGTGGTGTCGGGATTTCATTCCTAGGGCCGCTCTTCCTAGCAATTGCTGGCCGTAGAAGCGATCGACCAAGTGGCGTAATCGTTGCCGAAATCGGTGCCCTAAATCAGATATTGAACTTTGCAGTTCGAGTTGTACTTGCATGGACTATTCACATAATCGGATTACCTTTGATGTTAGTGATTCCAGCCCTAATGTTGGCGGCAGTAACTTTCTTCGCTGCTGCCGGCAAGGCTTAACTCAGCCGGATCCTTCAGTGTTTCCAGGATCTGCTGCAGAAACATCGTCTAGCTTATATTTGTTAATTGCTGCTTGAATAACTTTCTTATTAATCTTCTTTTCTCGAACTAATTGCGAAAGTACGCCAACCGCAATAGATTCGGCATCGACTTTAAAATGTCGACGGAGCGCGCCACGAGTATCGGAGAGGCCAAAGCCATCGGTACCGAGTGAATCAAATCGTTGCGGCACCCACGGCAAAATTTGATCTTGAACTGCGCGCATAAAATCACTGACCGCAAGGACTGGACCGTTCACTGAGTTCATCCGGTCGGTAATAAACGCAGTTTTTAAATTATTTGGGTGCAACAAATTATGGCGATCAACTTCTAAACCATCGCGACGCAATTCGTTCCAAGAAGTTACCGACCATACATTTGCGTTAACGCCCCAGTCATCTTTTAATAACTTTTGGGCTTTCATTGCGGAATTAACTGCGACGCCAGAAGCCAAAATGTTGGCTTGTCGCTTCTTTCGACCACGGGATTCTGAGTATAAATAAATACCCTTTAATAGGCCGTTAACATCGAGGTTTTCGGGTTCGGCAGGTTGCAGGTAAGGCTCGTTATACATTGTTAAATAGTAAAAAATGTTCTCACTATTTGGGCCATACATCCGACTAAGTCCATCTTTAATTATTTGGCCAATTTCAAAAGCAAATGCTGGATCATAAGAAACTACGGCAGGATTTGTGGATGCTAATAAGTGCGAGTGGCCATCTTCATGTTGGAGACCTTCACCGTTAAGCGTCGTTCTGCCCGCAGTTGCACCCATCACAAAGCCACGTGTCATCTGATCTGCGGCTGCCCAAAATGCATCACCAGTTCTCTGGAAGCCAAACATTGAGTAGAAAATGTAAATCGGAATCATTGGTTCATCATGAGTTGCGTATGAAGATCCCACTGCAGTGAAGGAGGCAACTGATCCAGCTTCATTAATTCCTTCGTGCAGAATTACACCGCTAGTTGATTCTTTATAAGAGAGCATTAATAAAGCTGGATCAGTTGCCTCCTTCACTGCAGT
>Ga0214923_10009249_pt1 | contig 10294 bp, 6 predicted proteins | sample LL1510_MetaG_FD_177993 | JGI IMG/M metagenome (GOLD analysis project Ga0214923, IMG submission 177993) | Freshwater microbial communities from Lake Lanier, Atlanta, Georgia, United States - LL-1510 | ecosystem: Environmental > Aquatic > Freshwater > Lake | place: USA: Georgia | collected 2015-10-15
CCTTAGCTCGATTGCGACATCGAATCGCAGAGGTGCAAGTTCGAGCGGGTGAGTTGGAGGAGATTGAGCGTGAAGCCGGAAAGGGTCTCTACGGGGTTCAGCAACGAGAGCAGGAGGCGCGCGACCGGTCGATGCAGTTCGATGCGGATATTGAGCAGCTGCGGGGCAATTCGGATGCAATCAAGGAATCTTTGCACCGCAGAAGCAGGGAGCTTCAACAGGGTGAATCTAAGGTGAGGGAGCTAACTTCACTGCTGCAATCTCGAAATGCAGAGATCCAAAAGCTCGAGGAGAGAAAGAGGGTTCTTGGGCAGAGATTAGTTGAATCTAAGGGCTCCCTGGCGCAACTTGAGTCGCAAGCGCTAGAGCTTGAGGAGAAAATTCGCTCCCTGGATGTATCAGGCGAGGAGGAGCTAAAAGATCTTACTCAAACCTTGTCGGCTGAACGTGATCGGTTAAGGGAGCTTGAGCGGAGTATTCGGGAAGTCCGTGATAGACTTGTGTCGGCGCAGAGCCGTCGCGACGCCTTACAGTCACAAATGACAGCAGCTTCGCCGGTAGAGCAATTAAAGAGGGCCGTGGGTCGCGATGGGGAGATCCCCGACAGTATCAAGGGAGACTACAAGCTGCTTGTAGATGGTATTAAGATTCCCGATCGGTACACCAAGGCTCTGCAGTCTGTGCTGGCCGAACGGGCATCATTCTTGGTAGTGGACGAGGTTACTGCCGTAGCGCGTTCTTTTCAGGAGATGGTACTCAAGGCTGATCCGGCCAATAAGCGTGGTTTGGGTATCGGGCTCTTTGCGTCGCTCGGAGAGGCGGCTGAGACGTGTGTTCCTAGCGTCATATATCCGGGGGTTGAGCCGTTGTTGACGCACGTAGAGACAGTTTCGTGGAGTCGCGGTTTGGTGACCAAGCTGTTGTCAAAAGTATGGATTGCCCCAGATCTCGATACGGCTCTTAAGTTTATTGAGAATGAGTCAGCCAAAGGCGAGCCTGATCCAGACACGGTTGTGGTAACTGAAGCGGGAGACCTGCTGTCCCCATGGAGCTTCTACAGCCTTCGACATGATGGTGGTGTCATTCAGATTAAGAGCAAGGTGGATGAAGCGCTCCGCACCATTGAGGAGAATCAAGGTGTGTATGATACCATGATTGCTGATCGAGACCGACTCACCGTTTCGATAGCGGAGGGTGAGCGCAGATATGCCGAGTTGACGAAAATGATTCAGGAATCGCAGAAAAGGCTACGCGAGATCTCCAATCAGCAAGCCGAGATTCGGGGTCGAATTCTAAGTGAGTCGAAGATATGCAATCAGTTGGGATCGGATCTAGAACGGATTGAGCCCCAAAGTGACGATGCGCGAGGTCATATCGAGCGCTTAGAAGTGTCGATGGCGGAGGCTGTTGCCCAGCTTGAGAAGCTGACGCGGAGCGATGATTCTGAGTTGGAGGCGCAGTTGCAGGGGATCTCAGGTTCTCTGAGGGAGCTGGAGGATAGAAGGCGTGCTTTGCGCGATGAGTTTTCAGCGCTGCTCAAACTCATTGATGAAAAACGTAGAGCTCATGAGGACTCTCGGGAGCGTTTAGTACGTGAACGAATGGTATGCGAGCGCATGAAGGGAGAGCTTTCGAGCGCTGAGTCGGTTGTGCGTGATCGATATGGAGACGCGGTGTTGTGTGAGATCCACGGATGCTTGAGCACGATTGAATTGTTGGCGCATGATCGACGCGCCGAACTCGAAGAACAGGTGTCCTCTATTCGTCACCGCTTGGAACGGGAAGGAGAGGTTGACCCAGGTGTTGTTGAGCAGCATGAAATTGAGAGCAAAAGGCTTCGGGATCTTGAACTACAACGTGAGGATCTGCTCAAAGCGAGCGAGACTTTGCAAGTCACCTTGACGGAGTTGTCGGAGGCTTGTACACGCCGTTTTGTGTCGACGTTCGAGGCTATCCGGTCCAATTTCGCCGTTTTGGGGCCTAAATTATTCGGGGGTGGGTTAGCTGAGCTACGCTTGATGGACCCATCGAATCCTCTAGAGTCTGGAGTGGAGGTCTTTGTACGCCCTCCGGGTAAGAAGCCAAAGAGCATCGATCTCCTGTCAGGCGGTGAGAAAGCTCTTTGTGCGATCGCGTTTGTGTTTAGTATGTTCATGGTCCGACCGAGCCCGATGTGTGTGCTGGATGAGGTTGACGCACCTCTCGACGAAGCGAATGTGCAGCGATTTGTGGCATTCATTAAGGAGATGAGCGCGCGTACGCAATTCCTGATGATAACTCACAACAAGGCTTCGATGGCGGCTGCTGACACGTTAGTTGGTGTGACCATGCCACAACCGGGAGCGTCAAAAATACTCACGGTATCGCTCCAGGAAGCCGAGCGTCAGGTCGCTTAAAGTACTGGCGCAGAGTCATAGAGGAATAGTGTTGTCGATAGAGGAAATTCAGACTCAGGTGGGCCTTTGGCGTGATGCCATGGTTGAATTCGCTCGAGCTCATCCGGAGGAGATGAGTGTTGGTTTGATAGTTTCGATCGTATCAACGATTCTCGTCGTCTTTCTCTCCCTCAGAGACCACTCAAGATTATCGAGAAAAAATCGAGCGTTGTTGTTAAAAGTTGAGGCCCTCCGGTCTGATATACCCGTTGCAGGGGGATCCGCGCAGGCTGCAATGCCGGCGCCGTCGCCAGAACCGCAGGGTGCTGCAACAGTTGAGCCGATTTCGGTGCCTGGTGAGCCGATTGAGAAGCCAGCGGAAAGCCCTCGTACGGCGATCGCCAGGGGGCTTGCCAAAAGTAGAATTGGGTTCCTAGGGCGATTGACCAGTGTGCTGTCTGGCAAGCCCTCTCTCGATCTGTCCATGCTCGATGATCTTGAGGAAGCTCTCATCCTAAGCGACGTTGGCGCACGGTGTGCGGCTGATCTTATCACTGCGGTAAGGGCTGAGGTGGAGCGTGAAAATACGCTTTCGTCGGGGCACTTACAGAGTCTTCTTAGAGATGGGATTGTTGATCGCTTGGTGCCAGTCCCAGGGGACCATAGGTTGTACAACCCCCATGAGCGGCCGCTCGTAGTTCTCGTTGTCGGGGTAAACGGAGTTGGAAAGACTACCACCGTGGCTAAGTTAGCGTCGCGATACATGGCGGACCAGAAGAGGGTGTTAGTCATCGCAGGCGATACCTTTCGAGCGGCCGCTGTCGAGCAGTTGTCAGAGTGGTCGCAGCGAGTAGGCTTTACTCTCGTGAAGGGGCCGGAGGGGGCCAAACCCGGTGCAGTCGTTTTTGATGGAATGGCAGCGGCCACGCGCGGTGATTTTGACGTCGTTCTTATCGATACCGCGGGGCGCTTGCACACTAAGTCGAATCTGATGCAGGAGCTTGAGGGGATCCGCAACTCAATCAAAAAGCATATTCCTGAGGCCCCACACGAAACGATTCTGGTGGTTGATGGAGTGAGCGGTCAGAACGCCCTGGCGCAGGCTCGTGAATTCAACTCGGCAATTGGCCTTTCGGGGGTAATTGTAACGAAGTTAGATGGCACCCCGAAGGGGGGCATTATTGTTGCCATTTCCCAGGAGCTGCAGGTACCAGTGTTCTTTGTGGGAGTGGGAGAAAGAGATAAGGATCTCATAAAGTTTGATCGGGCGGCCTTTGTTGATGCTCTTTTTGAGGAGGCATCAAAGGTAGAGCAGGAGAGTGCTGAGGGTAATCTGCTCAATCAGTCCGGACGGAATTCGCGGGTTGCGGCTGGGGTCTAACGTCGAGAGTTGAGGCTAGTTAATGGAGCAGGCGAGGGTAATCCCGATTGAGACGCTTAAGCAGTTCTCCATAGAGGGACAGTTGCTTGATATTGAAGAGCTCAAAAGGGGGCACATCAATAGAACATATGTAGCCACCTGGGGTGAACATGGCCACAAGAAGCGCTACGTCCATCAGGTAGTGAATCATCGAATTTTCAGGGATATCGATGGATTAATGAGCAACCTGGGTGTGGTCACACAAACGCTTCGCGAGAGTAAGGTGCGCGGAGGTTTGCGTTCGGATGAAGAGACCCTTACGATTATTCCCGCCAGGAGTGGAGCTACGTACTTGAAAGATGATCAAGGCGAGTACTGGCGCACGTTTGAGTACATTGAGCACACCACTACCTATGATGTCTGTCCTCGGCCAGAGGTGGCCGCAGAGGCCGCCGCTATCTTAGGCAGGTTTCAACGATCGCTGTCAGAGGTGAACCCGGCCAAACTTGCTGATACCATCCCCTTCTTTCTGCATGGAGGTCGGAGATTCGACGCATTTCGTGAGGCGATGGTGGGTGACGTCAAGGGTCGAGCGGCCTCCTGCAAAGGTGAGATTTCATTTGCGATGGAGCGAAGTGCCCTTGGCTCACTACTCATAGGGGCTTTGGAGCAGCAGAGCGTGCCGCGTCGAGTAAGTCACAACGATATGAAGCTCAATAACGTCCTCTTCGACGCTCGTGGAGAGAGAGCCGTTTGTTTGCTTGACCTCGATACATGTATGTCGGGAACGGTTCTCTTTGATTTCGGAGATCTAGCTCGAAACACCGCGGTGCCGTGTGCCGAAGATGAGCAGGACTTTTCAAAAGTCTTCATAGATATGGAGCTATACGCGGCGATATCTGAGGGTTATCTCCGCGAAATGGGCGAGTTGTTGACTACTAGAGAGCGGGAGTTGCTTCCACTAGCGCCTCGGGTATTGGCTCTTATCCTTGGGGTTCGGTTTCTAACTGATTACCTCTTAGGCGACACCTATTTTCGAATTCATCGTCCGCATCAAAACCTTGAGCGAGCTCGCACGCAGTTCCAGATCGTTTCGTTGATGGAACAGCGAGAGTCTGAGATGAGGGCTGTATCGAAATAGCGTGAGCTACAGATCGGGGGGTTCCTCGGTTGAGGGTTCGGAGTCGCCCACGTTGGATTTTCGCCGCCCATAGCGCCACAAGACGAGTATTAGTGTGATGACACCAGCACCAAGCAGAGCGAATTTAATCTGTCGTACGCTCGCCATAATAGCAGGATAGTTGTCAGCAAAAAGGTACCCTATACCCATCATGACTGGCACGGTAATCAAGGCGGCACAGGCATCGATTAGAAAAAACCTTGCGAAAGGTAATCGTACAGCTCCACACATTAAAAATGTTGCTGTACGAAGGTAAAAAAGATGCCGCGCTATCAATATTGTGAAGATAGTTCGCTTGTGAAGATTCTCTCGGATTAACTGGAGGCGCTGGGTGGTTAGGTGGCGTCGAAACCACTGCTTTCTGAAGAGGGTAGGCCCAGCAAGCCAACCGATCCGGTATATGATGAGATCCCCGGCGAGGACACCCACGTAACACAGAAGCGCCATCAGCCACGTGTGTACTTGGTCGAGGTGGCACAACAGTCCTGCGACAATCAGGGTCAAGTCCTCAGGCACGGGAAGGCCTAGAGAGGAACCCAGTAAGAGAGAGATCAACAAAACGTATGCATAGAGCCCATGAGAGCTCAGCAAGAGGTCGAGCATCAGGGTATTATAGCCTGTTAGCCCGAACATTGCACCAAAGTGAAATGTTCGGGATAGCAAGTGCATTGAGACACTTGCAAATTCCTGAGCCCAGCGTGGAAATTCGGAGCCCACACAAATTATCACGGCTCGCATAGCGAGCTTCGTAAAAAATGGGTGTCAGACCAAGTGTTGCACGTTCGTTCGATATCCCGACTACTGGGATCGGGAGAGACTACTTTGACTCAGCGCTCCGAATCTCAGCTTGTGCGAGAGCGGTGGTGGCCGCGATCCGAACGGCTGATTCCGAATTATTGGCTAGGGAGCGTAACACCGGGATCGCCGTTTGGAGGCCACCAACATCTCCGATCCGGGTGAGAGCGATTGCGGCTTGCAACTGCACCACCGTGTTTTGCTCCCTGGTGAGAAGCTCTTGAATTGCGGGCACCGCTTCCTGAGCGTATGCTCCAGTTAGGCCAAGTGCTTTGCAACTGGTAGCTCGGACTAACGGATCGTGGTCAGTAATCGATTCCCGTAAGCGCGCCGTTACCTCAGAGTCCGCGGGGCCCTGAAATGTATATCCACGCTCGGCAGCCAGGGCTGCTGATGAAGTCATTATGACGGAGTCCGGATCCCGAATCAGAAAGCTAAGTTCGTCATCCGTTATGGCGTTTTGGGAATCAAAGTCGGAGAGCGCTCGGAGCGAGAGTAGTCGCACGTTTGCGCTCTCATCTCGTAGGTGTTTCGAGAGGATGTCTTTCGGGGTGACTCCCCGAAGCTGCCCAGCGAGGGAACTCGGTTCCTTGAGAAGTTGGGCTGCTCGTTTGATAGCATAGACACGAAGTGGTTCATGAGGGCTCTGAGCAGCATATGCCACCATATCCTCAAGAATATCCCGCGGTTCCTTTATCTGAAGAGCTAATTCGAGTAAGCGAGCTTGTTGTTCAGGTGTGGCCCCGCTCATTGAGCGGTAGAGGGCGGGCATCGCGGAATCGCCCAACGATTTAATTTCCACCTTCGATTCCTTTATGAGCAGGGGATCTTCGGAGAGAAGTCGATCAACCGCTGACTTTGCTTGGGGATGTTCGGGATGACCAATCACGCGACTGCATCCGACTACGATTAGTGCCAGAGAAGTGAGTAGGTAGATTGCCTGGCCGCCATGCGTCCGAGGTTGTTGATTCCTGAGCCGTTTTAGCATTTCATCTCCGTTACGATTGAAGGTCCGGCGTAAATCCCCGCCTCATCGTGTTTTCAGTTATTGTTCGTGGCTCCATGAATTGCAGAAGATAATCTCGACCTCCAGCCTTTGAGCCAACACCTGAGAACTTAAACCCTCCGAAAGGCTGACGGCATACGAGCGCTCCAGTAATAGAGCGATTAATATACAGATTGCCCACTTCGAAGTGAGACCGCGCCATCGTTATGTGGTGCGGATTGCGTGAAAAAACTCCCCCGGTGAGGGCATAATCACATGTATTCGCCATTGTGAGCGCCTCATCAAATGTCGCTGCCTTGGCACATGCCAAGACCGGTCCAAAGATCTCTTCTCGCCACACCGGATGCTCCACGGGGGTGTCTCTGAAAATAGTCGCGGGGACATACCACCCCGTGTTGAGTATGTCATGAGGGATCTTACCCTGAACGAGCACAGGCGGTCTTTGAGAGTCCTGGATGATTCCCGAAATTCGCTCAAAACTCTCTCGATCTATGACTGGGCCATAAAAACTGGCAGGACTCGATGCTGGACCGACAATCAGGTCAAGGGTGGCTGAGGCAAGTCGACTTAGAAATGCCTCGTAGGCCGCACCCACTACTATGAGCCGGGAGCACGCTGAACATTTTTGCCCAGCGAATCCAAAAGCAGATTGCAATACACCGCGAATCGCATCGTCCGAGTCAGCATCCTCATCGACGATGATGGCATTTTTGCCTCCGAGCTCCGCCACTACGCGTTTAATACCGGCCTGCCCCGGTGCTATCGTTGCCCCCGATTTTATTATCTCAAGGCCTACTGGCCGAGATCCTGTAAATACGATCATCGCGGTCTCTGGTCGCTCGACAAGGGCCCGTCCTATCTCCTCTCCCCGGCCAGGTAAATAAGCGAATGAATCAGCAGGAAATCCAGCCTGTAGAACAAGTTTTGCGAACTCATACGCAATTAATGAGGTCTGTTCTGATGGCTTTAAGACGACGGTGTTTCCAGTGACGAGGGCTGCTACCGTCATGCCGCACGCTATAGCGAGTGGAAAATTCCATGGGGCAATAACCGCTACAACTCCACGCGGTTGATATAAATAGATATTATCTTCACCTAGAACACTCTGAGTGCGATACGGCTCTCCCAATCGGAGCATCTCTAGAGCGTAAAACTCACAAAAGTCTATCGCCTCGGCTACGTCGGCGTCAGCCTCTCGCCAGGTTTTCCCAGCCTCACGAATTATCAATGCGGTAAAAAAAGATGATTGCTGGCGCAGGAGGTTCGCTAGCTTACGCGTAATCGAGGCACGGTGTTGCGCTGTCGTCATGCGCCAGGCCCGAAAGCCCCGCGAACAATTGGAAAGAGCGCGAGATGCCTCTTCACGAGAGGCGTAATATACATCTCCGATCTTTACGGAGTGTGCGCTTGGGTCAAAGGCTGGAACCGCAGAGCCGACAGCCTCCTCAGAGCCGTTAATAATCGGAGCAGCCCTTAATCCTCCGGCGCGAAAGCGATCGTCGAGCTCCTGCAAAGCTGCATGAAGAGAAGTTCGATTCGCCTCAATGCTGAAATCCTTTAGGGGCTCATTTTCAAAACTAGATGTCATGTTCATGCTAATCTCCTGAATTAGTAGTCAATGTCCATGGCCACGGAAGGGCTTGTACCGAGCGGGAGAGAATCCCCGGGTGCTGGCTCCGCAGCGCGCCACGTGTCCAACGAGTGTGCGCTCTCCACGAAGGGATCTCTCAATAGCGTCGTAATCTCATCGTGGTCAAAAAACGTGTGGCGTAAAAACGACTCGTTCGACGTGTTCTCAAGTAGACGACGTACGAGATATCCCATTCCGGGCAAGAGATCTCCGAGCGGAACATACATTCGAGTGAGATAGCCGCGGGATGCGAAAGCTTGAGCAATAGGCTCCGCCATTCCAAATAAGACTTGAATTTCGAAATCTCTCGGAGTAAGCCCGATGCTTTCTGCATAGCAGCAGGCGTGAGACAGGGAGCGAATATTATGAGAGCCAAAGGCTGGCAAGCATAGAGTATGATTGTTGAGTAGAACGCGCGAAAGGCGCTCATAACAGGAATCCGACTCGTGCTTCATTCGCCAGAGAGGGAAATCCCAGTGATTTTGGGCGCTGACGACCCGCTCGAAATCCCAATACGCGCCTTTGACAAGGCGAATCGCGATCGGGGCGCCGCGGTTTTTGGCAAACGACAGCATCTCTTCAACTCTGGCTTCAGCATTCCTTGAGTACGTTTGAATGACAATCCCCGGGTAGGGAAAATCAACAAACTCCGGAGAGCTGAATACCCGCTTGAAAGTTTCGTAAATGATCTCGTTATTGCCGGAGTCCTCGGCGTCCACATACATCAGGGCACGGTATTGTTTGGCACGTCGAGCAATCGTCGCTAGCCGCTCGCTCAAGGTCTCTACGCTTTTGTCAAAATTGAGTGTCCCTGTCTGTGAATAGAGAGCCGACAACTTGACGGATATACACACTGGGCTCGTTTCCCCTGGGTGATGATGCATAATTGGAGCTCCCGAGCGCCACTTCGGCGCTTCGCGTCCAAACACGTCAAGAGCATCAAGGTACCTTTGCTGGTATTCCTTGGCCTCTTTTTCACAGACACAGAATTCTCCCAACAGATCTACTGTGAAACAGTAGCCACTGTCCCGAAGGTGCCGAAGCACTCGTTGAGACGAGTGGGGGTCCTGACCCGCGATGAATAGCCCGGCCATTTGCCGTACTCCCCAGGTGACCCCACGTGCGGCGATGTTACCAATAATCCGATTGCGCGTTAGGCCAATAAGCCATCCCAGCGAAGGATGGATAGCGTTGGCTGGTTCAGTTAAGTACTGCCGTAGGTGATCAGTGACTTCCTCAGGAGTGCGTAATGTAGGGAGAACATCGACAAGCCGAAAGAGGTTGACCTTGAACTCCGCTTTCTTCATCGACCATTCCATGAGTCGACTGTTCCAGTAGCGTATGTCGATAGGTGAAAGTTGATAGTCGGCCAGATCCTGGAATACCGCGCGTCCAAACTCAGTGATTCTGGAATTTAATTCAGATAGTGAGGGTGTAGTTTTCATGATGCAACGATACCAGTATTCTCGCTGATTAAACCCTCTAAGACGATAGCTTTTCTCTCCGCTTTGAGAAAGATAGGTGATGTCAGGATGTTGAGGTAGAGCGAGTAGGTGAGTAACAATCAGGCGTCATGGTGAGAGCCAAGACATAATACAGACATTTAATAATTGTCGCTGATGAGGCGGTAGAGCCAGTTGGAGGTTTTGAGTATCACGAGGAGACATACACACACACACACACACACACTCTCTCTCTCTCTCTCTCTCTCTCTCTCTCTCTCTTGGAACGTTATTCCATGGCCTGTTCGGGAATTAGGCCACATTTTGGTATAGCAATATCTTACTATGAACGCTCCAGGGACGTTTAATCAAACCGCCTCTCGCGCGTTGATAGCCAATAACTAAAATCAGTTTTTGTATCACTATTTTTCTTATTGGCTATAGGTGGCGGCTATGGCTGCCGTCATAGCCCGCAGACGAGCTTTCTGGTGGAGCACGCAACTTTT
>Ga0214923_10009250_pt1 | contig 10293 bp, 10 predicted proteins | sample LL1510_MetaG_FD_177993 | JGI IMG/M metagenome (GOLD analysis project Ga0214923, IMG submission 177993) | Freshwater microbial communities from Lake Lanier, Atlanta, Georgia, United States - LL-1510 | ecosystem: Environmental > Aquatic > Freshwater > Lake | place: USA: Georgia | collected...
CAACATCGCCTTCACTCATTGCACGAAGTTTGCTGCCACAATCTGGACACTTACTTGGCATCACAAATGCCTTTTCACTGCCATCTCTTTTTTCAAGAACTGGTGCTAATACTTCAGGAATTACATCCCCTGCTTTACGGATTAATACCGTATCGCCAATCAAAATTCCTTTTCTAACAATCTCTTGTGCGTTATGCAGTGTTGCATTGGTAACGGTGGATCCTGCCACCTTTACCGGCTCCATAAAAGCAAAGGGGGTTACTCGACCAGTTCTACCAACACTGACCTTTATATCTAATAACTTTGTTACTACCTCCTCTGGTGGATACTTATAAGCAATCGCCCATTTTGGCGCCCGGGAGGTGAAGCCAAGTGTGTTTTGTACTGAGATCTCATCTACCTTAATTACAACACCATCTATCTCATGCTCAACATTATGACGATCTTTTTCATACCCTTTAATAAAACTTAAAACCTCTTTGCGAGTTGCAACAACCTTATATCGCTTACTAGTTGGCAAACCCCAGCTTTTAAGAAGTTCATATGCATCTGATTGTTTTTCAAATGAGATACCAGTAGCTGCTCCTATGCCATGAACTACCACATCAAGGGGGCGAGAGGCTGTGATCTTTGGATCTTTTTGCCGAAGAGATCCAGCTGCTGCATTTCTTGGATTAGCAAATCTAGGTTTACCTGCCTCTTCTAGTGAATCATTTAACTCATCAAATGATTGCAGTGGAAAAAATACCTCACCACGAACCTCAAGAGTTTTCGGTAAATTTTTTCCAGATAACTCAGTTGGTACAGATTTAATTGTTTTAATATTTAAAGTTACATCTTCACCAGTTGTGCCATTGCCTCGGGTAAGCGCCCTAGTGAGCCTGCCATCTTCATAAAGTAAATTAATTGCCAGGCCATCAACTTTGACCTCACATAGCCAGCTATTTTTAACACCAGCTTTTTCAATTCGATCAAACCAAGTATCAAGCTCTTTATCATCAAAGACGTTATCAAGGCTCATCATCTTTTCGATGTGATCAAACTGGGCAAAGGAGGTAGAAAAGCCACCACCAACCTGCAAAGTGGGTGAGCTTTCTAATTTATATTGCGGATACTTCTTCTCTAACTCAATTAACTCATTCCATAACTTATCAAAGGCGGAATCGGTGATTGTTGGAGCATCTAAAACATAGTACTTAAATTGATGATCTGAAATCTCTTCGCAAAGCTCTTGAATTTTATGTCTAATCTCAGCGCTCATACTAAATCGTTTCGCAGATAGTGCCAGAACCAACTACACGATCGTTATCGTAAATAACTAAAGCCTGACCAGTTGCAAGTCCAAATACTGGCTCATCTAAGTTGGCAATTAGATTTTTGCCATCAAATTTGTAATCACAAGCAAGTGGGGCGCCATGGGCTCGAACTTGAGCAAAGCCCCGCAAAGTTTTATTGATTTCCGGAATTGGCCCACACCAAGTAGGAGGTGTTGCGCTAATTGTGGAGACTGCTAACTCATCATGGCTACCAACCACAACGGTATTACTCTTTGGTTCAATCTTTAATACATATCTTGGCTCACCTGTTGGATCTGGAACTGTAAGTGCTAGACCACGACGTTGACCTACTGTGTAGGTATAAGCACCTTTGTGTTCGCCAAGTTTTTTGCCAGCTTGATCAACTATGTCACCAGTTTCAGAACCTAATCTCTCACGTAGCCAACCAGCATTATCCCCTGATGGCACAAAACAAATATCATGGCTATCAGGTTTATTTGCAACAAATAGCCCGCGCTCCTTCGCCTCTTTGCGGGTATCAGTTTTAACTGTATCTCCTAATGGAAAAATTGCACCCTCTATTTGATCTGTTCTTAATACAGCCAATACATATGATTGATCTTTATCTATATCAGCTGCCCTATGTAATGTTTTTCCAGTTGGTGAATCTTTAGTGATTGCGTAATGTCCAGTTACAACCCCATCAAAACCAAGGGCTTTTGCTCTATCTAATACAGCTTCAAATTTAATCTTTTCATTACATCGCAAACATGGATTTGGTGTTCTACCTGATTGATACTCAGATAAAAAGTTTTCCACCACCCCTTTATGAAACTCCTCTGCCATATCCCAGATATAAAAAGGAATACCAATTACATCAGCAGCACGTCTGGCATCATGAGAGTCTTCGATTGTGCAGCAACCACGCGCACCTGAACGATATTTTTGCGGATTACTAGAAAGAGCAAGGTGAACTCCAACAACTTCATAACCAGCATCAACTGCTCTGGCAGCGGCAACTGCTGAATCAACGCCACCACTCATTGCTGCGATTACTTTTAATTTTTTCATTTTTTCCCTGAGGCAGCCCTTGATCTTGCCACTACCGATGCAATTACTGCGCCAAGTTTTGCGATTTCAACAATTGTATTTGAGTGGTTTAGTGAAAATCTTAAGGTAGAGGTGGTCTCATCCTCGGTTAATCCCATAGCAAGTAGTACATGGCTAGGCCGCTGCACACCTGCGCTGCAGGCAGAGCCGGTTGAGCAGGCAATTCCCTCAGAATCTAAAAGCAATAACAAACCTTCCGAATCAGTTTTTGGAAAAGTGATTGAAACAATTCCCGGCAAAGATTTAACTTGATCCCCATTTACCCAAATATCAGGCACACCTTTTTTAATAGTACTTATTAATTCTGATTTTAACTTTCTAATAATCTGCGAGCGCTCTTTTAGTTGAGCCACACTCTCTTTGGCAGCTGCTGCAAATGAAACAATGCTTGGTGCGTTAAATGTGCCGCTTCGAATATCTCGCTCCTGCCCACCGCCATGCAAAATAGGTTCAATATCTAAGCCACCTTTTAAAATTAAAGCAGCCACGCCAAGTGGGCCACCTACCTTATGGGCGCTAATTGTGGCGGCGGTTAACCCAAGCTTTTTAAATGAGAGCTCGACCTTGCCAAAACTTTGCACGCAATCAGAGTGCACTGGAATTTGACCCGCAATTTTCACAACCTGGGCAGTATCTTGCACTGTGCCAACCTCGTTATTTGAGGCCATAATTGAGATCAAAGCGACCTTGTCTTCATGTTCAATTACTGCCTGCTTTAACTCATCTAAATTAACAAAGCCATTTCGATCAACATTAATGCCAACAATCTCAGCGCCTTCATGTTCTGCTAGCCATGCAATTGGATCCATAACTGCATGATGTTCAAAGGTGGAGGTAATGATTACTTTTTTATTCTCTTTAGCACCCTTCCAATACAAACCCTTAATCGCTAAATTATTTGCCTCAGTTCCGGTGGCGGTGAAGATAACCTCACTTGCTGCGCAATCAATGGCAGTTGCAATCTCTTCCCTGGCACCCTCTAAATCTTTTCGAACTGATCTGCCAGCAGAGTGCAATGATGAGGCATTACCTAATTTTTTTAATTGCGTATTTAGGGCAGTAATTGCCACATCTGCCATTGGTGTAGTGGCAGCATGATCAAAGTAGATACTCACTTGCTAAGTCTAAAGGGGGCAACCTAAAGTGAAGTAATTACCCTTTGCGAGCAATAATTTGGGCGGTAGCTTGTGGCAAAACATTAAATAAATCGCCAACAACTGCAAAATCTGCAATTTCAAGAATAGGTGCCTCTGGATCCTTATTAATTGCCACAATTGTTTTACTAGTCTGCATACCAGCACGGTGTTGAATTGCACCAGAAATTCCAGCTGCAACGTAAAGTTGAGGTGAAACTGTTTTACCAGTTTGGCCAACCTGATTTGAGTGTGGATACCAACCTGCATCAGTTGCAGCACGGGATGCACCAACTGCTGCTCCTAATGCATCAGCTAATGCCTCAACTGGTTTGAAATCGCCATTAGTTCCTCGCCCACCAGAGACCACAATTGATGCTTCAGTTAAATCTGGCCGCCCACCTTTAACAACTGGAGTTGCTGATGAGATTGGCGCGAGTTTAGCTGCCTCTGAAATTGTTGCCAAAAATGTTTCAACTGCAGGTGTTGAGCTTGCCGCAACCGCCTCAATTGAGTTTGCTCGCAAAGTAATAACTGGTACACCTTTGGTAACAGTTGAATGAACTGTGGTTGAGCCACCAAAGACTGATTGAGTAGTAATTAAATCCTTATCAACATTTACCGCATCGGTAATAATTCCGCTGCCAGTAATGACGCAAACTCTAGCTGCAATCTCTTTGCCAGTTGCAGTTGAGGTAATTAAAACTGCTGCCGGACTTTTTGCTGCCACAATTTGAGCTAAACCTTCAGCAATTGCCGGTGCGCCATACTTATCCCACTCACCAGCAACGGTAATTACCTTATCTACTGGAAAAAGATTTAGTTGCGAGACAATTGCATCAGCATTATCTGCGAAAATAACTGCAACTGATTCACCAATAGATTTAGCGTAGGTGGCAAGCTCACCCGTTGCCTTACTAATTTTGCCTGCTGAGTGATCTACTAAAAATATTACGCTGCTCATGCCAATCTCTTCTCAACTAAGAATTCAACTAACTTCTCGCCACCATTTCCCTCATCAGTTAACTTAACTCCAGCTCCTCTTGGCGGACGAGGCAGAGCATCTTTAACCGCACTCCATGCAGCAGAGGATCCAACATCAGATGGTGAAACACCAGTCTCTGCCAAACTCATTGTGGTGATTGGCTTTTTCTTTGCCGCCATAATTCCTTTAAATGATGGATACCTTGGCTCATTAATCTTTTCAATTACAGAAAGTAATGCTGGAAACTTAGCACTCATTACTTGATTACCAAACTCAGTTACTCTTTCAATCTCAACTGTCGAAGATGCTGGATCGGCTTTTACTTTGCCAGCAAAGGTTAATTGCGCCCAGCCAAGACGTTGGGAGATCATCGCTGGAATAACACTCATCCGAGCATCTGTGCTCTCGGTGCCACACAAAACTAAATCGTAATTTCCTTTTTTTATAACCTCAGCTAGCACTAATGAGGTGGCGAGTGCATCTGAGCCAGCTAAAGCTGGATCACTTATCAATATTGCATCATCTGCACCCATTGAAAGTGCTTTTCTTATTGCCTCTGTTGCCCGCTCAGGTCCCATTGAAATCAAGGTAATGCTGTGTCCGCTGCCTTCACCGGCCTCTTTAGTTGGTGAGTTTGCCTCAACAATTCGCAGCGCCTCTTCAACTGCATACTCATCTAAATCATTTAAAACTGCATCAACACCGGCGCGATCTAAAACACCACCAGCCATCTTTTTCTCAGCCCAGGAATCTGGAACTTGTTTTATGCAGATGGCGATTTTCATGCTTATATGTTACTGGTAGGTATAAGGCTTAACCTACTCTTTACCGACACTTAACCTCAAGGGTTACTTTAGGCTTTCTAAATTACCCACCCTACTCATATGAGAGTAGCTGTGGTCACTGAATCCTTTTTGCCAAATATAAATGGGGTAACCAATTCAGTCCTTCGCATTCTTGAACACCTTAGCGCTAGCGGAAATCAAGCGTTAGTTATTGCGCCCGCCTGTGAAAATATGCCAAGTGAATATGCCGGCCACCCGGTAAAAAGCGTGCCGGTAATACCAACTCAAAATTTTCTGCCAACTGGTATGCCGATGGGGTTGCCGCAAAGACGGGTTCAACATTTAATCGATGGTTTCTCACCAGATGTAATTCACCTAGCATCACCCTTTGCCCTGGGATCTTATGCAAATAAGGTGGCAAAACGATTAAATATTCCAACAGTTTCTATCTATCAAACTGATTTAGGTGGATTTGCCAAGCAGTATGGTTTTGGAATCGCTCAAAACTCACTCCAAAAAATCTTATACAAAATCCATTCTCAAACAGATCGCACTCTTGCTCCGTCAACTTCAGCCTGTCTTGACCTTTACATGGCTGGCGTGCCAGAGGTCTATTTGTGGCGCCGTGGCGTAAATATTGAGTTATTTAATCCATCCAAAAGATCAGCAACATTGCGTCAGATTTGGAAAAATGGAAATTCAAATAAAATCATTGTTGGCTTTGTTGGTCGGCTTGCTCAAGAAAAGCGGGTAGTAGATTTGAAAGCGTTGGAATCAAATCCAAATATTCAATTGGTAATTGTTGGAGATGGGCCACATCGAGGCAAACTTGAACAGCAATTACCTGGCGCATTATTTCTAGGGTTTAAATCTGGTGAGGAGTTGGCCCAGATTTATGCCAGCTTTGATCTATTTATACACCCAGGACCAAATGAAACCTTCTGCCAAGCGGTGCAGGAGGCACTAGCGTCGGGAATTCCTGCGATTGTGCCCCGCAGTGGCGGTCCAGCAGATCTAGTTGCACATGGCCGAACTGGTTATGTAATTGATACAAGTAATGAAGAAGAATTAAATCACACGGTAAATCAACACTTTGCAAGAGGTGATTGTAAACAAATGAGAATTGCTGCCAGGGATAGTGTGTCAATGCGAACTTGGAATCGAATAAATAATGAGCTTGAGCAACATTATCAAGTGGTTATTAATCAAAAGAAAAGTTCACTCCTTACGGAAATGGGTGTGGCATGAGAATTGTCCATGTCGCCAACTTTTATGGTCCAACTTCTGGTGGAATTAAAACCACATTGCATGAATTAGGTCGTGGCTACCTCAAATATGGCCATGAATTTATCTATATTGTGCCAGGGCCTAAATACCTAAAGGAACAAACGCCATTCGGTTTAAAGATAAGCCTGCCTAGCTTCACCTTGCCTGGTAGCGGGGGCTATCAAGTAATTCGCAGTAATAAGCAATTGCTAAACCTACTTGAGTTTTTAAACCCTGATCGAATTGAGGTTTCAGATCGATTTACGCTACTGAAAGTTGGTAGGTGGGCAAAACAGCAAAAGATTGCCAGCCTAGTTTTCTCCCATGAAACTTTAAATGGTTTGGTTCAAAAATTTGTGCCAATAATTCCATCATCTATTCGAAATCGTTTTGTTAATTGGCATAATGCAAAATTAGCTGCAACTTTTGATGTAGTAATTGCCACTACAGAATTTGCAGCTGCTGAATTTGTTCGGATCAAAGCTAGTAATCTGCGAATGGTTTCGCTTGGAGTTGACCTAGTTGGGTTTAACCCTGCAAATAGAAATTCTAAATTACGTCGGGAATTGCTCAAAGACTCTGAACTTTTATTAGTTCATTGCGGTCGCATCTCACCAGAGAAAGAGCCGCAACGCAGCGTGCAGGCTTTAGCTGAGTTAGTAAATCGAGGCATTAATGCCCGGTTAGTAATAATCGGCGGTGGACCATTATGGAAGAAGGTAAGAAAGATGAGTAAAAATTTGCCAATAGAAATGGTTGGGTATGTTGCCAGTAGAGAAAAACTTGCCTCCTACCTAGCTGCCGCAGATATCACCCTTGCCCCTGGCCCACTTGAAACATTTTGCTTATCAGCTCTTGAGTCACTAGCAAGTGGCACACCAGTTGTGGCTTCAGGGTCTAGTGCGGTTGGGGAAATCTTAAACATTAACTCAATTAAACCAGCTGGCGCAGTGGCAGCAGATAATGGAATCTCATTTGCAGATGAAATTGTTAAGTTACTAAAGAAAGGAAATCTCCGTAAGGTTGCCAGGAGCCAAGCTGAAAAATACTCCTGGGCAAACACAATTGATGCCATGTTAGATATTCATCAAGCTAAAAAACCAATGATTACAACCAAGCGAAAATTAAGAGCTGCCTGATATGGAGCTTGTTAAGCCTTATCCCACCTTTGTTGTGTTAGGCGATAGCGCAGCTTATGGCACCGGTGATGAAATAGATAATGGAAAGTTTCGTGGTTGGGCCGGATTTCTAGCGGACGCCTTTCAAGATGGTTGTGATTACTTTAATTTCTCTCGTCCAGGTGCTAAATCATCAGAGGTCTTAACCACTCAACTACCAAAAGCACTTAGGCACAACCCTGATATCTGTGCTGTGATTGTTGGTGGTAATGATTTACTCCGAAATGGTTTTGATCCCCTGCTGCTATATAAAAACTTGCGTAATTGTTGCCAACAACTACTTGCGATGGGCAGTGAAATAATCATGGTAGAGCTACATGATCCAAACCAATTATTAAAGCTGCCAAGACTTATGCGCAGAGTTCTAAATAGACGAGTAAACGCAGTAAATGCGGTCTACCGTAAAGTAGCCATGGAGTTTGAGATAGTTACAGTCAAAACCCGCACCCTAAATAATGTTCATGATCCAAAAAATTGGCATATTGACCGAATGCACCCAGGACCACAAGGACATTTCATGCTGGCAAGAAATATCGCAGATCAATTGCGAAAACGTGGTTGGGCTATCTCACTGCCCTACCAGCTCTCGATTGCCCATCGAACTCGCTCGGAAAAGATTGCCTGGCTGTTGCGAAATGGCACGCCTTGGTTTTTCAAGCGCAGCTTTGACCTTTTGCCTGCTGCATTAGTTTTAATGATATTTGAATTTTTTAAGGTAGTTATTGAACGGGTCAATCCAGCAAGTAGAGGAGGAGAACTGACCTTTCTATCAAAGATTGAGCCTGATCCAGCAAAGATTGAATTATTAAAGGCTAGTTAAACAAAATTAATTAGTTTTAAAACTGGCAGAGAGTGTGACATTGACCGTCTTTTCGATGGTTGAAACATCATAGAAACCACCAGCAGCGCGATCTAATGAATCCTTGGTTGTTACCTGAGTTGGTCCAGAGTTGACGGAGATCAATGCACCAACCTCACCACCAACCGCTTCAGTAATTGCCTGTGCACGCTCTTTAGCATCCTTCATCGCTGCAGCTAATAATTTTGCGCGCATTTGATCCAAGGTTGAAAGGTAATAAGAGGGTCCGTAATTTCCAACATTAACTCCAGTAGCAAGCAGTGTTCCAATGTTATTACTTAACTTTGCTACTAACTGCACATCTTTAGTTCTAACAGTTACGGTGCGATATGCCTGATAGGCAAGAATTCGCCCAGTTGGATTGCCATTTATATACTCCATTACTGCGTTGGAGTTAATTGGCCCAAGTTCAATCTGATTCTCACTTACTCCCCCACTTAATAAATACTTCTTTAGCGCATCAGCTGAAGCATCAATCTTTTTAACCGATGAGGCAAGGGTTGCTTGTGATTCATTTAAATTTAAATTCCAAACTGCATTATCAGCTGTTGCATTCTCAGATGCGGTGCCAGTAACTGTAATTGCATTACCAGCCCGGGAGGCAAGACCTGAGCCAACCTTATAAAGGCCAAGGGTTAAACCTGAGGATAAAATTGCTGCAGCTAAAATACCGGTAGCAAATTTAATTCGGTCACTTGCTTCAAAGTTCATACCTTTATATTACCCACTTTTACTAACAATATCTTTCATCCCTAAGGCAAGTGATAATCGGTAAGGCTCAAGCTCTGCCTCCCACTGATTACCCAGTGCGTTCTCAAGATTACTTATTAATCGATCATGGGTAATAGAGTTTTTTAAGATGGTATTAACCTGGTTTTCATTTAAAACCACATCCCCATTTGAAGAAAGAGTTGCTTGATGCAGACCTAAATCAGGGGTAGCACGATATAAAACTGCATCATTGGTATTTTTATTTATCTGGGTTATTTCAAATCGAATGTAACACCAACCTTTAAGCGCGGTTGCTATTTTGTCAGCTACTGGATTTTGATGTTGATACTCAAACTCCATCGCTAAGGTGGCTGGATTTAATGGTTGATTGACCCATTTCAGATTGATCACCTGACCAAGTTTTTGACTAATCGCCCACTCAATATGTTGAGTCAGAGCAGCTGGGGTTGAATAAATAAGTATGCGCCCAGCGTAAGGAAGAGATTTACTCACAAGTACCTGCCTTTGGGATCACTCGATGTGACCTTCCCCAGCCCACCAGTGCCAAAAGTGCAGTAAGAGATTTATACATCTCTTTTCCCAATTAGCCAATAGCAGGTTAGACTTTCTACTAGTCCGACGCTTGGCAGTACCCGCTCTACGGTTTGTTGATTGGGTCTAGCTGTATAAGAAGAAAGACCGGCGCTTGTTAAATTTACTGGCGTCCAACATAACCAAAGGAAAAAAGCTAAATGGCAACAGGTACAGTTAAGTGGTTCAACTCTGAAAAGGGTTTCGGTTTCATTGCAGTTGATGGTGGCGGACAAGATGTTTTCGTTCACTACTCAGCAATCCAAGGAAACGGTTACAAGTCCCTTGAAGAGGGTCAGGCAGTTACATTCGAAGTAGTCCAAGGTCCAAAAGGTCCTCAGGCTGACGCTGTAAACCCTGCATAAATAACCATTAACCTTCTTAAGTTTTAAAACTTA
>Ga0214923_10009254_pt1 | contig 10292 bp, 10 predicted proteins | sample LL1510_MetaG_FD_177993 | JGI IMG/M metagenome (GOLD analysis project Ga0214923, IMG submission 177993) | Freshwater microbial communities from Lake Lanier, Atlanta, Georgia, United States - LL-1510 | ecosystem: Environmental > Aquatic > Freshwater > Lake | place: USA: Georgia | collected...
CAGGTTTATAAGTTTGGACCAAAGAGTTTGAACCAACAAGTGGTTCAGATTTTTGATGCATTTCAAGGAGATGTAGAAGAAAAGATTCCAGAAATTGGTTCTAGATCTTTTACTAAAGATGCTTTAGGTGGTTTAAGTTGGATGACCAGCTTTAGAAAATGGACTGAAAAGAACTCAGCCCTTTCAAACTTTGGAGCTATGATGTATCACCAAACTATTCCTAGAACAATAAATGGTAAGACAGAATACATTTCTTATATGGATGCATGGGAGATGGGACCAAATGATCAGATTAAACTCAAAGATGGTATTGATCCAGAATGGGGTATAGGAGGAGTTAACTTTAAACAATTCAAGAATAAGGTACACGGGGTTATCAATAACCTGAATGGTGCTCATGCTAAATTTGATTATGCTGAAGCTGATAGATATCTTGCTTATAGATTTGTAACTACCATGAAACGTTTCTTCCTCAGGATGATGATGAGTAGATACCAGTTTAGAGGAAGAATCTGGGACCCAAAGTATAGATATGATGCCAATGTTGGTGATACAACTATGGGTTACCACATTGAATCTCTTAGATATGTCATAAGAGGATTGAGATCTGCAGGTAAAACAGTACCCTATATGACTCCAAATGAGAAGATAGCCTTGCTAAAAACTCTGATGGATGGTGTAATCCTTTATGCTTTCAGTCTTGCTATATCAAGTGTGTTTGGATTTGATGATGGAGATGAAGATAAATACTTAAAGCTCAGAGAAAAATCTGGTCCACTTCCTATCTTTGGTGTATCTGAAGATGAGAATGAATTCAAATTAGGAGGCTGGTTTTCAAATCAGTTACTATATCTTTGTTTACAGACAGAAAATGAGTTGGCCTCAATTACTCCATTTACCTCAGCAGGTAGAAAGAGTTATGTAGAAATGCTTGACTTCAGTTCTTTAGCAATGACTAAGACCATTAAGAACTACATCAAAGTATTTTCCGCTTTAGATGATAAACTTGATGGAGAAGACAAAGCCTACTATGATCAGAAAGTTGGTCCATACATTTGGATGCAAGGAGGTAGTGCTGAAGAAGGAGGACTCCAAGGTGACAAAGCAACAGCTTCATTTTTAAAGAGTATAGGTATAACCGGAAAGAGTGTTGACCCAGCAATGGCAATCACTAACTTAGTTAAAACACAAAACTGGAGATAATAAATAAAAAAGGCCCGGTTAATTCCGGGCCTTTTTACTACTTGCTATCTTACAAATTAAAATAATTAAACGTAGGCAGTTCAGAAAAATCCATTGTCTTTGTACACATGATACTAGACATTGTTCCGTCTGCTAATTTATATTGAGCTTGACACTGAATCTTTACATTTTTTGGTGACATGATTACATTGTCAGTTCTATTTTTAAGATCCGTATCTAAAGTAATTACCGGTTGGCCGGTGATAAACTCCCCTAACAAATTACCAGTTGCTGCAGGTACCCATGACACTTTAGTGTAATCCGGTACTAACCACCATCTAATTGTAGCTGGTTGTGTGCTAATACCTTTAATTGCAAAACTAGAAGTTAACACAGATTTTCCTGAGAAGTTAATAGATTTAAAAACATCTAATGTAACATCTGTAGGCAAGATATCTGGTACATTTAAGTTAGTAGTCCAAGTTGCTGAGGCAATAACATTTGCCACATCAACATCAGAGGCATTGGGATTGTTAAGAATACTTAAAGCTTTAGTATAGGCAGAGGTTTTCTTTACTGCAGCAATATTAGATAATACTACAGTGGCAATATATGTATAGTTTGTTTTAAGAACAAAATTGTTATTTTCAATAGTAACAACTGAAGTTAATGTTTCAGTTTTATTGTTGATCCTTGAAGAATTAGTCATAGTAGCTGTACGAGTAGTATAATCTAAAGTCAATGTGCCGGAGCCAATTTGACCCAATAGATTATATTTTAAACCGGTTTGCTCTACATAACTAAAACTGTTAGGATAGTTAAACATAAAGAATTGTCTTCCTGTTGCTTGCCAGTAAGTCATATCTTTACTGTAAAACAAATTCAGAACAGTTTTTAACTGATCTAAGGAAGAAATAAGAATTGTTTCAGTGTTGTTTGTCATTATAGGAAAGAATTAAGTGGGACAGAAATTGCAGATTGAACAGCTTTAACACCGTGATACAAACTGAAAATAATAGATTCAGTATCAGGATCAGCAATATCTCCGGCTTTATAGATATAATCTGTAGTAAGTTTGTTAATATCTGCACCGGTAATTACTGTTTCTAATGGAACATCTGTACGTTTTGTAATTTTACAAAAGTCTAATCTACCACTTCCACGGTTAAAATCAAATTTATTACCACAAGCAATAAACAACATACCTAAATAGTTAGGATCTGATGCATTGCTAACCATCCACATACAGCCTAATCCTTGAATATCATCTGTAGAACGGTTTGCATGTTGCCAAGGTTTTCCGTTAATTGTAGTTACATTTTTAATTTGTGCAATACCATCTACAACAGTAATGTCTAAAGAAGGATTGCATTCATACATATCATTTTCGTCTCCTGTAACCAGTAAACTGATTATAGTAGCTTTTGTCTTATCAACGTTATTATAATGTCTCCAGTCGGAACCATCTGTGGTAGAAGATTCCAAAAGAGTTTTCTCACTAGTTTTAGTATTTAATAATACAATACTAGTAGACGTAGTACTATCAATAGTTATATTGTCCCACAAAAAGTTGGAAGGACGTTTATTTCTATGAAAAACAGTTCCAGTAGATGCTTTTTCATATGTAGCAACTACAACCTGTTTTGACAATCCCAGACTTTCAATTTCCGGAAGTGTATTAAATAGTTTGTAAATCATGAAGTTAAAGTTTAAATTTGGGTGGGTTAAAACTTTTTAAAGTTAATTTTCTAAGATGGCTTTAAGATTAGGTTTAAAATAACCAGAACCTTTTAAAATTTTACCATCTTCTCTAAAGATTGGTTTACCATCAGCTCCAAGTTTACTCATGTTAGAGTTATGGATCTCCTCAAATACTTCTTCAATCTTGTGTTGAAGACCGTGTTTGAGTATGGTACCGTAGATGATATACAGCTGATCACCTAATGCATCTGCTATACTTACTAAGTCTTTCTCTTCAACTGCCTGAAGATACTCATCGTTTTCTTCAGCAAGTAAGGAATGACGTAACTTAGCATCATTGATACCTATGCGTGTAGGATTCTCAGCATTCTTCTGGTCAAAACACTCATGAAAAAATTTGACCATGTCAATATAGTCCCTCATATACAATTAATTACCTGTTGTAAATTTTACTTTATCCACCTTTTCTGTAGATCTCTCTACCAACATACCTTTAATCAAAAGCATGTAGACAATAGCATCATTGATTTTCTCATCAATTGTATTGTCATTACAGGGTACCTTTCCAGCTATGATATCTTTAATGGATTGCATATGCTTTACTGCAAACTCCCATGCTACCATCTCCGGCCGGTCATGAAATGACAGTCCTCCTGAGGCATCTTTAAAGTTTGAGAAAGCATCTCCGGTAGAGTACTCCTTTGCTTTCTTCTGAATCAGATCATTAATCTGACGCATTGTGTGATCTGCTATAACAGCAAACTCTTGTTTTTCCATAGTAATGATTTAAAAGAGGTAGGGGATTTTTAGGCCCCCTCTCCATCAACTTAATTATAAACACACATCACAAATCTGGGAAATCAAGTTCCTCAGACTCTGAGTTTTCTACTTCAAAGTTAAAGAAATCTGCCTCATCATTTGAAACAATTTTTTCAGTTTCTGATTCTACAATTTGTTCTGCTTCTTCTGAAACGGGTTGTTGTGATACTAGAGTTTCAAGCTCAGCTTCAGCAATAGCATCATAAAGATCTAACTGTCTAACATTTACAGTTATGTCTTCTCCAGAATATTCTACCATAGAAGAATTTTGCACAATTGGTTGTACACCTTCAGGTATATCTTGCATATCTGGTTGTGCAACTGCTGCCGGTGCAAAGAGAATTTCATTCATAATAAACTGATGAACACCTGTCTGAGCTTCAAACCAATTCTTGGGATGAGAGTTTCTCAGGGCCATGCAGATAACATTATAAAAATTCCAGAGATTGTTACCAGGTAAAGAAGATATGATACCCTTTGCCATGTAGCTCTTGATAGAACTTACTTGTTCAATGGTAATCAATTCTTTCTCTGCATATATAACACCAAGGATTTCTGCCATCTTACGTTCAGTAATCTCTACTGCTTCCATCTTTTGCTTAGCATCTACAAGCATGTTGTAAAAGAACTTAGCCTGAGCAAGCTGGTAACGCATCTTAAGCAATGCCTCTTGGTCAGCATTACCAGTATGCTTGCGGCTATAGTTTGACAAGTCTCCAGCAAACATGTAGTTACCGGTAGACTCTATGTAAGCACCAATGCCACACTTGAATCTTGTGGACTTGTCATATGAATTGCCCCAGACAAGCATCATCTTAAGGTCTGCATCTGTGGCATAGTTGAGCATAACCATTCCGTTTGCTACATTGCCATTAATGCTTGCCCTGTAAAGCTCTGTCTCTGGTATAAAACCATGGGCAGTAATTTCTGCATTTGCATTGTCTATGATAGACTTGTGACTAATCACTGTGTATCTACCCCCATGATTGGGGATAGCTACTTGTTCTAGGAATTCTTTTGTAATTCCTGTAGGTAATTTCTTACTCATTAGAATAAGCTTATTTGATTTGTGATTGATGATTTTTTTATGGTAATATTCCTAATCTCCTTATAGATCTCATTCAGATAATAATCTGTATCAATCTGATAATCTATCCACTCCTTCTTTTCAAACTCATTGAATACAGTTTGCTTTTCAGGACCAGATATAACCCGGATTTCTCTACCATCTGTAACATTTCTCTTTACTAGTTGACCTCCTTTCTTAGACACATAATACCGAACAATCTTGTGATGTTCAGTATTATAGAACTTACCCTTGTGATAAGTTGTCTCATAGAGTTTAAAGTCACCCTTTGCTTTAATACCTCCGCAATAATCAAAGATATTTCTGTTCTGATTCAGGGTATGCTCAGGTAACTGGTCATGAACAAAGTAATTGAAGACACTTTTAGGTATAACAAGAAAGCTTTTGTTCTTATGTAACGCCAGGTCTGTAAACTCAAACCGGCCCTTACACTTTACTGCATTGTAGAAACATCTTCCATTGTTTGTAGTAAATACATAATGAGGGCTCTTTTTCTTTAGCTTTTTCCATTCTTCTACAGAACACTCTTTTGTCTTTAGCACAGCAATGTAGTTGTTTACATCAGCAATAATCATCTTCTTGTATTCATCATGCTCAAGCTGTAGTCTAGTAATCTTCTCCCATTCAGCACAGATCTGCAGATACTTGTCTTTGTAATGAGCTGGAATCATCATCTCAAGACCATCAGTATTCTGCATCAAAGGAATGCTTCCTGGGATACCAGTAGACAACATCTCATAGAGCATAGTCAAACTTAGCTGACCATTGATTGTGATCCTCATAGTAAACTCTGGATCATACAAGAAACTCTTAGCATCATTGGACAAGCCATAGGTACTATTGAGAATAATCTTGTAGACATAGTTACGAGCATCCTTCTTAGGTATCTTCTTTCTCTCTTCAAAGAACCATTCATACTGCTCACAGAAGTCATACTTAGGTAAATGAGCCGGGGCCCATCCATTTCTAATAGCCAGGTTAGGATAGAAACTGGTTACATCACTAGTCATGATGATCATTCCATTCTTGGCTTCATAAACTCCAGGACCTGTTGCACCATGCATACCACCCAAACCATAATCTGTGTGCACACCCTTATGTTCTATAGAATGCTTAAATCCACCCTTAGTATTGCTAGGGTTTATTTCTACGGTTTTAAACTTTTCCAATACAGAGTTAAACTCAGGACGTTTAAACTTTATATACGGCAGGATGATCTCATTAAACTTGATGACATCTCTATGGGTTCTGAAATTCTTTAAGTCATACTTGTTTATACCGGTCTTCTTACTCAAGAAATACAAGAAGAGTTCCTTGGATATCCTTGGTTCTGAGGCACTTAAGAGGTTGATGTTATAGGTATTAGTTAAGTTGAGCCTGAGGGCAATCTGATCTTTGCTAAGTTCATAAATCTTAGCTGTAGACTTTACGTCATTGATACAGTACTGGATAACCGTGTCAATCTCATGCATCTCTGTAATCACAGTACTGTGGTGTATTGGCATCTCCTGGACATTTAGCCAGTCCATGCTATACTGAATCCATTTAAGACTAGACATCTTAGCCGGATTATCCCAGTGATTAAGCTTGAATATATCAATCTGTCTAATGGCCATATCCCTTTCAGAATACTGAGGGAACTCACCATTATTAGATCTAGCAATAACTTCCTGTGTCTTAAGATAGATTTGGTGTGCTATCTCAGTAGCAGTTTCAGAGTTGGTAAAGTCTGTAAGGAGTAGATACTGTGTGATTTGGGAGTCAAAACTAATACCGTTAAAAGAGATATGATACTCTTTATTCTTGGCATTGTTTCTTAAGAATTCCATGAGCTCAGGATAATCATTCCGGAGTTCATGAATAACAAAGACCTTCATCTCATCTGAATCTTTGTAATGCTGGAAGCATGCTACAAAGCAAGATATCATGGTCTCATAGTCCATTATCCAATGTGAAGTCATACGTTTTGTTCAGTTAAGCTGTTACCCCTGTTTAAAAGTAAAAAGGGGAAGTTGCCTTCCCCTAATTACCGGTTTTTGGTTTCCAGGGTTATACAACTTGCATACCCTGTGGTACTTGCATAGGCTACTTCCATGTTAATAAACTTCATGAAGTCAAAGGTACCAGCATTCTCTGCAAAGGATTTTACAAAGCTGATGATTTCCTCTTTCTCTTCAATGTAGTATTCTTGGTAAGTTTCTAGAGCTCTACGTTCTCTTTTGAATGGGTCCTGACCTTTGGTTGCCGTCTTCTTGGTTACAGGATCACCGTTATCATCAAGTTTCTCTACCATATGAAAGGTTTCCTTAGAGGATTTTCCTACAATAGCCAGGATTTTAAACCCAACATCATAGATACATTCCACATAAGGACAATCAGCTGTGGTAGGGATCATCTTGAAGGTTTTACCCCCTTTCCAAGTGGAGGTAGTCAACATCATATTTTGCATAAGTTGGTTTTTTGACAAATGTACTAAAAGTTAAAGACTGTAATTGATTTTTCCTGGGCAATAAGTGTCTCTAATTCTGTATTAGGTACACTACATAATTCACCAACAGACTTAAGCATCCTTTCCTCTACACCAAGTAACTCAGCATAGATTTCAAAATACTGATCAGGATTTAAGTAACTGTTTATGTAATGATAATTGCTTTTATTGGCCATGAAAAACTTTAGTATCACAGTCTTTGTGGATTGTGAAAGTTGAGAATACCGGCCGGCAAGAAAATAATTCCAATCTGAAGCATGGCTTGAAAAGTCAAACACATAAACACCAAGGTCATCTGAAGTCACATAAAATGAATCAAATAACTTACTACCTAGTAGCTTAACTTTCTCAAACCTTTTGAACGTATCATCATCTCTGAGATAATACGTACAGATGAACTTCATGTCTTCAGAAGCATATTTTTCTTTCCAGCAGATATAACTTTCTAACGGGACAGCTTCTGACCCTTTTTTGATATCCAGAAGAGGATACAAGAATATCCGTGACTTCTGGATATATTCAGTCTGCAAAACCTTAATCATAGACTACAGTGTTATTTGTCCAACAGCAAATTCATAGGGAAGATTGTAAGATCTGTTAGAGTAGTGATACTCTGCAATGTTAAGCTTTTCTTCTAACTTATCTCTCCATAACAACGTAGTATTTTTTTCAACAGGAAAACTGTAGACTTGCTGGTATTTATCAATTACAACAAATGTAAAGTCAACATGCTGATCATTAGGAACATTAAAATGTAGCCTTACCAACTTGTCATAGATAGCCGCCTGAAGCCAATAGTTATAAAACTCAACTGTGTCTTTGAACTCAACAATTGATTTACCAGTTGTCTTCAAGTCTACAATAGCCGGAACACTATTGCTATTTACTACTACTCTATCAAGGATACCTTTAATACCAAATGGTTTGTCAGGAAGATCAAACTTCAAAGGAAATTCTGAAAGCAATGTATCAGTAGCTAATCCGTTCAATGTTGCCATTGCTGTTGAATTACCTCTTACTACATCTGCATATTCCTTTATTCTTTGAAGTGTCTCTTCATCAATTACATCTTTATTACCTCGGCTCTTGAGGAATTCAAAATAGTTTACTGCATCTTCAGTAAGAACCTTTTCAATTCTCTGAGCATCTGTTTTCAGTCTTTGATGGTAATCTATTTGTTGTAGGATCTCAAGAATCTCATTCTCAAAATCTTTAAGCTGCACTCTTGCCAGGGGATCACCCATAGCACGTTCATAGACCCTATTAACTAATGCCTTACTCTGTCCTGTAGGAACAGAACCAGGCATGATAATAAACTGGTCATCAAACTTTGACTCTTCCAGGAGTAGACAGTGCAGCAACTTACCTTCTACAAGATGAGCATCTGTCCTTTCCTCTTGCTGATTTAGCACGTAGTGCTTGTAAAAAATACTGGGGGAATACAGCAACTTATTCAACCCACTGTAACTAAAATAGAACTTCCTGGAATAGAAGTCTTCTTCAGCTAGATAATCTATCATATAACTTGGTTTACACTACTAATGATGTTTCTTCCCTCTTGAGTTATGTCAAACTTAACTGGTTTGATAAGTTTGCTTTTTTCCCAAGAAACTGGTAGATCATCAATTTGCATGAGCTCTTCCATAAATCCATCATGGTACACATTATTTGTTAGTGCTGCTTCTATTAATTGATCAATATGAAAAATATACTTGTCACTTCTCTTATAAATTTTTTCATAGCCAATGAAGGTTCTGAATGCTTTGAAAGCAACAGGTTGTCTACACATCATGATGTTTTCAATGTTCTTGATAAACCAGGCAAGACAGTACTTGTAACTATCTACAAAGTTGCAGTTACCTACAATACTAATTGCCACGGCCCGGTCATTATAGTTATCAGACTGGATCATTTTGGTAATCATCTCATATGCTTCAGCATCAATTACAGATTCTCCTAGAAGAGCATTGAGATCATTTTCACTTACAAGCTTATACTTAGATAGTTCTGCTAAAGCTTCAGCACCTTCCTTAGTAAGGATACCAGGATTACTTACATCAACAACAATATGACAAGGTATTGAGTGTCCGTTGTATCTTTTACTAGGTTGTGTTTCTGTAAGATGATAATAGCTAATAAACTTTATCAAGTCTTCTCTAACAACAACCTCTGTATCAGGAGCTAGATTGTTAAGCAATCCGTAAACATAGGTCATGCCAGGTATCTTTAGACTAATAGGATGACTCATAATGTACTTACTTAAGTTAGCTACTGTTATAGTACCTCGAGCCATCTCAATATACTTAGACACAATGTCTGAAATACTTCTAGCAGATGTAATAACAATGTCTGCTTTAGACATATCTCTTACTACAGCCAGGCCGGTAGATTCCTTTAGCTTCTGCATCTTGTATCTAGGAACAATAACTCCGGGAGTAAAGGTAATTGTCTTTACCTGACTCCAGTCTTTTAATGAGCCTATCTTTATACAGCTAGAGACATCAGCATCAATTTCCCAGTATTTTGCCGGTGTACCATCTTCTTTATAAAATACAGTGCATTCAGATACACTAATGCTTACTTTATCTCTTAGACCATTAGCAGACGGCACTGAGGAGTTCCAGTCATTAAGGGTGTTAGATTTTACTCTATCTTGATCTACAAAGAGATCAACAAATACTTTCTTCTGTTCTTGCATCTTGATGAACGTTTATAAATTCTTGGTAGGTATACATAGGTCTTAGATCATGTACAAGAAAATTACTATGATTCTTGATTATCCTAATGCCTTCTGACACTTCTTGCTTCATGTACTCATTATAGAAATTTTCAGGAAGAATGTTTTCCCTTGCAGCTTTAATTATAAAATCATCTACATGATCTTCTAGGTAACTAGAGCAGGCATCATAGAAGTTGTCATACATCTTTGTTCTCTTTGCTCTTCGTATTCTACTTGAAAAATTCTCCCATGCTTGCCAGATATAGAACTTTGACTTTTCATAATCACAATTAAAG
>Ga0214923_10009255_pt1 | contig 10289 bp, 11 predicted proteins | sample LL1510_MetaG_FD_177993 | JGI IMG/M metagenome (GOLD analysis project Ga0214923, IMG submission 177993) | Freshwater microbial communities from Lake Lanier, Atlanta, Georgia, United States - LL-1510 | ecosystem: Environmental > Aquatic > Freshwater > Lake | place: USA: Georgia | collected...
TCCTGAAACGTGTGTTCCGTGCATCGCATCTGGACCTTCGTAACGGTTACAACCATAAATGCGCTGCGTCATGTCGTCTGGATTGTCTCCAACCACTGCGCGACGAATGCTATCTGCATCGATGTTCATCATTTTCACCATTCCACCAATTGCTTCATCCGCATGTTTGATTTCACCCTCTAATTTTTCTGGTTTAACAGCTATGAAAATAAGTGGCATTCGCTTCTTGATTTGCGTTTCGCGCTCGTCTTTAGGCACATACGCTTTGTTTGTTTCTTTTGAGAAAACACCATTTGAAGCCGCTTTAACATTGTTGATGTAATCACCAATCATTTTGATGCTTTGGTATTGTTGCTCGTTTTTCGTTTTTTCTTTTGTGAAATCTTCTTTCAACTTCACAAATTTGTCAAAACGCTCTTTATCACTTGCAGCAATTGTAGTAGCAGTTTTTCCTTCAAAGTATTTTGCTTCTTTGTGGTACATACGTGCTAGTTCCAACGATTCATCACTGATATCTTCTTTTGCACCACCTAAAAACGACCAACCGTGAACGTCATCGATGTAGCCATTTTTATCGTCGTCTACTCCATTGTTTGGAATTTCGTCCGCGTTAACCCAAATCACATCTTTTAAATCAGGATGATCGGTTTCAACACCTGAATCAATAACCGCAACGATTACTTCTTTTGATGTTTTACCTTTTGCTTTCAACAATTGGTAGGCTTTTTCTGTACCTACACCATAGATTTTATCTTCTTTCGAGTTTTTGTTGTACCAATTGGCAGGTGCCGCTGGTTTAGGATCTGTATTTGTTTGTGCTAATGAAATACCCGTAGCAAAAACAAAAGAAAGAGCAATCGATAATTTACGCATATCTTATTTTTTTTAACAGAAGGCGAAGTTAATGATATTTTAAAATGAAGTGGCTATAAATAATTTTGATGGAATTATAAATGAAATTGCGGTCGGATACTTAGACGAATGGTTAAATTTGTGCAACAAAAAATGAAATTATGAACGCAATAGAAAAAGTACATTGTTTGATAATCGGTTCAGGACCTTCAGGATACACAGCAGCCATCTATGCGGCAAGAGCAGACATGAAACCAGTATTATACCAAGGACTTCAACCTGGTGGACAATTAACAACAACAAATGAAGTAGAAAATTTCCCGGGCTATCCACAAGGTATTTCTGGACCTGAAATGATGGTTCAATTAGAAGAACAAGCGAAAAGATTTGAGACAGACATTCGTTTTGGTTTTATTTCGAAAGTCGATTTTTCAGGAGATGTTCACAAATGTTGGACAGAAGACGGACATGAAATTCACGCGGAAACAGTCATTATTTCGACAGGTGCTTCTGCTAAATACTTAGGTTTGGAAAGCGAACAAAAATACCTGCAATTAGGTGGTGGTGTTTCGGCTTGTGCGGTTTGTGATGGTTTCTTCTACCGTGGACAAGAAGTGGTGATTGTGGGTGCAGGAGATTCCGCCTGTGAAGAAGCGCATTACCTTTCTAAATTATGTAAAAAAGTTACAATGCTAGTTCGTCGCGATGAATTTCGTGCTTCAAAAATCATGGCAGATCGCGTGAAAAAAACGGAAAACATTGAAATTTTGTTCAACACAGAAACATTGGAAGTGTTGGGTGACGGACAATTGGTTACGGGTGCTCGCGTTATCAATGTTGCAACGAAAGAAGAAAAAGAAATTCCATGTACGGGCTTTTTCGTGGCGATTGGTCACCAACCAAATACTGAAATTTTCAAAGATTATATCGATTTGGACGAAACGGGTTACATCAAATATGCTCAACCAGGAACGTCTAAAACGAATGTACCCGGTGTATTTGTTGCAGGTGATGCAGCTGACAAAACCTATCGTCAAGCCATTACAGCGGCAGGAACAGGATGTATGGCGGCTTTGGATGCCGAGCGTTATTTAGCTGCAAAAAACGGATAATAAGTATTCAATAATTTTGAAGGCTGTCTGAAAAGATGGCCTTTTTTTGTTCTCGTTTTTTAGACTAATTTTGTAAAAACAATTCCAATGACAACTGTTACTTTAAAAATAAATGAACGTTCAAAAGCAGGAAAATTAATGACCGAGCTTTTAGAACTTATGAAAAAACAGCCAGGAATCGAAGTTATTAATGAAAAAAGCACTTACAATCCTGAATTTGTAAGAAAAATAAAAAAATCCGAACAACATATTAAAGTAGGAAAAGGTATTGAAATGACAAGTGCAACCAAACTATGGGACAGTTTGTAGTTATTATTCTTCCTTCTGCTCAAAAAGATTTAGCAAAACATAAAAAATCGGGCAATAAATCAGCTAATGCCAAAATAATAAAAATGCTTGATGAGCTATTGATTCATCCTTATTCTGGCACTGGACAACCTGAACAGCTTAAACATGAGCTTCAAGGATATTGGTCGAGGAGAATTAACCAAAAAGACAGGCTTATTTATAAAGTAAATGAAAGCATAGTGACAGTTTACGTTATTTCAGCCATTGGTCATTATACTGATAAGTAAAAAATCAACTTCTATAATTCGCTCTCGATTCCTTTAACGAATAGAAGCTCCTAAATTTTCAACCTTTTGAATCCACATTTGGCGTTTTTCTAAAGTAGAATTGCGAATTGGCCCTAACAAGGTAGAACGTTTATTTTTGATCCCAACAAAATTCAATACCCGCTTTTCAAATACTTTCGTTGCTGGTGAACCTAGAAACCACTTATAATAAAAAGGAGGATAATCCAAAGTGCAAATAATTTCACTAGTTTTCCCAAGAAGAAGTTTATCCCACATAGGACTGTTTTCTCTGTATTTGAACGCTTTTCCTGGAATTAGAATACGGTCAATAAATCCTTTCATTACAGCTGGCATAGAACTCCACCAAACGGGGTAAAACCATACAATATGATCTGCTTTTTCAATTAACTCCCAAGCATTTAGCAAATCGGTCTCCCATTCAGTGCGTTCGCTATATCCTTTCTTTAAACTGATTTCAAATGATAATTCACCTATAAATACTTCATCGACTTGGTGTCCGCTCGCAACTAAACCTTTTACAAAAGCTGCTTGCAAAGCACGATTGAAACTCTTTTCATGGGGGTGTCCATTAATACAAAGTACTTTTTTCATATCTCATTATTTATCTAACCATAATTTAAATGCATTCACTCTTTCTCGACTGACTATACCATCGTCCTCATTCAAATAGTGTGAGTGAATTTTTAATCGACTATTGAAGTAAGAGCTCACTTTTTCGATTGCTTCAATGTGAAGAATCACTTTACGATTGATTCTATAAAACAAAGTAGAATCTACAAGTTGTTCGAGTTGGTCCAAGGTGTAATCCAAGGAAAACCGTCTTCCTTTTTGAGTCACCAGCAACACGACTCCATCTTCAGCAACAAAATGATTGATTTCTTGTGCTTTAATGGATTGAATAGTGTCTCCCATTTTCACTAAAAAACGATTTTTAAAACTTTTTTGCGTATAGAATAGTAAATCATTTATTTTTTCCTCAAACAATGGCGAGGTATTCCATTTTTTATATTTCTCGATCGCTATTTTTAAATCTTGTAGCCCTATCGGTTTCAGAAGATAATCGATGCTATTTACCTTAAAAGCACGAAGAGCGTATTCGTCATAGGCCGTTGTAAAAATCAAAGGTGTTTCAATTTGAATGTGATTAAAAATGTCAAAACTGATTCCGTCGGCAAGGTGAATATCCATGAAAATTAAATCCAACTTTGGTTTTTCATTCAAAAAAGCCACTGTATTTTTTATAGAGTCAAATACACCAACAAACGTGATGTTAGCATCTATGCGCCGAAGCAAGGTTTTTAAATGTTCTGCGGATAATTTTTCGTCTTCAACAAGAAGTATTTTCATAACCTAAGACTTCGTTTCTAATAGCGGAAGTTGAACAATAAAATGGGTTGTTGAGGCTTCTATTTTCACTTTGTCTGTGGTAAAATGTTTGTAGCGATTAAGAATATTATTAATTCCCGTTTTTGAACTGCTTTCCACTTGTTGGCGCAATTGGAGGTTGTTGCGAATAATTAATAGGTTTCCTTGGCTTTCAACGTCTACATGCAGCGGATTTTCAACAGAAGCTTCGTTGTGTTTTATTGCATTTTCAAGCAAAATCTGTAGAGCCATCGGTGGGAGTAGCTTTAACTTAGCTTGTTCATCTACCTGAAAATGAATTTGTAAAGCTGCATCAAATCGTATTTTCAATAAGAAGCAATACGAATTAGCAAATGTCAATTCTTCGTTCAATTCTACCAATTCGCGACTCCTATTTTCCAAAAGGTAGCGATACACTTTTGAAAACTGGTTGATGAACTCAACAGCCTTATCCTGATCCTTGTAAACCAATGATGATAGGACACTTAAATTATTGAAAAGAAAATGTGGATTCACTTGATTTTTAAGGTTTTCCAATTGCGCCTGAATGCTTTCTTGCTTGTATTTCTCCGCATCGACCAATGATGCTTTCCATTTTTTAAAAAATTGAACGCTTATTTCAACAGACATTAAAAAAACAGAAAACATCGCTCCTATCAGAACTGCAGCATTGACAACACTGTTTAAACGATCGGCCGGTAGCTCACAAACATACTTGTCATAAATCAAAAGGAAAAGGTAAATGACAAAAACACTGTAAAACAAAGTTGCTAAAAAATGAACTAGAATGCGTTTCCAAATACTTTTTTCCCAAGGAAGCTTATGATTCATGAATTCATCGATCCGAATGTTGCCTTCCCAAGCAAAAAAAGTAATGACGATTGACAAGATAAAATCACCAAATTTACTTTTATTATGAGGGTTTTCAGGCACTAAGACATGTAGCAACAGCGAGATGATAATTCCCACCAAAACCATTGCTACATATCGATTCAAAAGCCAACCTACTTTTTTGTTTTTCATTTACCAAATCTCATTAATTATCTAAAAGTACAAAAAGAACGTCATTTATAAAGTCAAACGGTATGTAACCATTGGAAAAAAGCCCAGTTGATATTCCGTTTTCAAGACTCCTTTGTATGGGTCATACACTTGCTGAAAAATGTTTTTTCTATTTAGAACATTTTGAATGTCAAACGCCCATTCTTGTGTTACTTTTTTACCATTTAATTTAAACCCAATTTTAATGTCAATTCGTGAATAATCCTTGTATTTATTTTCAAATGCATGGTCGTAATCATACACGGCTCGATGTGCCGCTAAACTTTCAGGCAATAATATTTCAGTATATCTTTTTCCGCCTGCATAATTCGCCTTTGCATTTAATGTTAACACTTTCTTTCCTGTTTTATCCAGGTTAAATTCTCCACCAACTAGAGCGTTAAATGTGTAGTTACCATTGAAAGCGGTGTTATGTTGCACACCGTCACTTCCTGTATATTTTGAGTCGTAAAGTGAAGCGGTGAGAAGTGCATAATAATGTTTGCTGAAAAATTTCTCTAAGGTAAACTCAACACCATAATTTTGTCCTTTTCCATTGTTAACCAAACTATCAACGCCATCAAAGTAATAGGTCGCGCCTAAATTTAAAGTGGAAAAAGTGGAATTGCGCTGTTCAACGGGAATGTTATACAATTGTTGGTAGTAGGCTTCCATTTTTATACGCCAATTCAAAGCAAAATTATTGTCGTAAGCGATTACAAAATGATTACTTCTTGAAAAGTCTAGTTTTTTATTTGTTTCAGCATAACTTCCGTCTGCCAAATGTGTTTTGAAAAAATAGATGCTCATTGCTTGTAACTGGCTGTGCATTCCAGCACCAAGACTTAATGATTGCTTCTCCGTTAATTTCCATTTCAAGCCAATTCGAGGTTCAACACTTTTACTATTATTCAACATAAAGTGCTGGTAATGAATTCCCGTATTTACTACTAATTTATCATTGAAACGGTGTTGCCATTTAAAATACGGTTGCAACAACAAGCTATTTCCTTTGAAATCAGTAAGTTTAATATAAGCATCAGCATGCCACACACTGTCTGAATAATTAAAGTCATACAAATCAGCTATTACCCCTCCATTTAAGGTGTTTTTCGTATTAATTTTACTGTTTATAGTGTATACCATTGAGTATTTCATCTCGGTAGATTTTTGTCCATAACGTTGCATTTTGTCTGTTTTATTATTAAACAAACTATCCACTTGAGTTGAATTTTGCGTTGCAGAGGCAGCCAAACTGATTGTTTGAAGTGTTTTACTGTTCAAAAAGAGTTTGTGCGTTATACCTGTAACGCCCATTTTTGACCCAAAGTAAGTGTCTTCAGCAATGCTTGAAACCGTAAAATCACCTTCTTTGTGATTCTTATCTAACAACTCTATGTAACTGGTTCCTCCAATTCCAAAAATGGAGAGGCGACCATACTTTATGCCTGGAACATCTATTTTAAAGGATAAATCTTGGTATTGTGGTACTGACCCATATCCTGTTTTTATGCCAATTTTACTTAACAATCCAAGTGTTGAATAGCGGTAATTTGCTAAATAAGAAGCACCGGATTTTTTGGAAAAGGGACCTTCCGTACCCAATTCAAATCCATTAAAACCAATTTGTCCTAAAAATTCTCTTTTTTGGTTATTTCCTGTTCGCATTTTCAAATCAAAAGCACCAGAAAGTGCATTTCCATATTCAGCCGGAAAAGCGCCAGTCATAAAGTCGGAGTTATCTAATAAATTATTATTCAACATGCTTACAGGACCACCAGTTGTACCCAATGAACCAAAATGGTTAGGGTTAGGAATATTTATTCCATCCATTCGCCATAAAACGCCCATTGGTGAATTTCCTCGGATGACAATATCGTTGCGCGCATCACCTGCAACAGCGACACCTGCAAAATTCGTTGCCATCCGTGATGGATCACCCAATGAACCTGCATAACGATTGGTTTCATCCACATTGAATGAACGAGCACTAACTGTTGCTGTTTCATTTAACGGATTCTTTTTATCTGCTCCACCTGCTTTAACAACCACTTCATCTAATTTTTTAACTCTTTCCTCCATGCTTATATTCAAAACCAACTCTTTTCCTGCATTTAAAATCAGATTATTCATAAGCATGGGCTCATAACCTTGTGCGTCAAGTTTCAAACTTACACGACCAATGCTTACTTTTTGAATCACAAAACGTCCGCTTTCATCTGAAAAAGTTCCTCGAAGTGGTTCCTCATTCAACAAAGTGATTTTTACATTCGACAAAGTGGCTTGTGATTGCTTATCGTAAATTGTACCACGAATGGTTTGTGTTGGTTCCTGTGCTTTAGCAATTAGGGCAACCAAAAGAACAAAAAAGGTAATTGTGTTTTTTAACATAAGGCGTTTTTTATTCAAAACTAAACCTGCATTTTGTCGCTCGAAAGCAAAAAAAACTGAATTGTATAATGGAGGGTATGAATTGTAGTGTTTGTGCAACGAATAGAAATTACATAAACGAAAAAAGGCCTTCCGAAGAAGACCTTTTCAATAAATTAGAAGATTCTTATTTTCCTAAAATCACATCGTTAGCACATTCCATTGCTAATTTCTCACATCCTTTTTGATCTTTGTTTGCTTCATCAAAATTGTTATAGTTATCCTCTATTTTCCCTAGGTAGCAATCAATGTATTGTTGTTTTTTATCACCCAATGCATCCAAAGAAGATTCAATTTTCTTCATTTCTGCACTTGCTTTGTCTTTTTCTTCTTTAGACCATGCTCCTTTTTTACTTGAATCACAAGAAGCCAATAAAGCGATAGCTGCAACAGCTATAAATACTTTTTTCATGTTATTATTGTTAGGTTAATATTAGAATGCCAAAAATAGGCAAGTTTTTTAATTTACATTCTTTGAATGATTATTTCTTGGAAAAAGATTTTTTGTAAATACTTCTCACAACATATTTCAAGCAATCCGATGATGCCATTTGCATCCCAAATTCATCTTTTTGTGCTTCCTCAAAATTTTCGTACTTGTTTTCTAATTTTCCGACAAAGCAATCCACATAATTCAATTTGACTTCTTCGCCAAATTCCTCCACATGCACATTGAATTTCTCCAGTGCTTTCGCGGCTTTTTCTCTGTCACTTTCGGACCAATTACCTTTTGTGCTGTAATTACAAGCCGTCAAAAAGGCCAATGAACCAAGTAAAATGAACTGTTTCATGATTTTAAAAATGATTCAAAAATGCTTCAAACGATAATTGTTCTTGTTCACCACTCGCCATATCTTTCAAGGTTAAATGACCGTTCAATAATTCATTTTCACCCAGTAATACGACTTTCTGTACCTTTCGGTCGTTGGCATATTTCATTTGTTTTTGCAGTTTCGCACTTTGTGGATAGACTTCACACGCGATGTTTTTCTGGCGCAAATGTGCTGCTAGTTCCAAGCATTTTCCCATTTCCTTTTCTCCGAAATTAATAAACAGAATCGGTAAACCTTTCATTATTTCTGCTGGATATAAATTCAATTCATTTAAAATATCATAAATGCGATCGGCGCCAAAACTGATTCCAACGCCTGACAATCCTTTCATTCCGAAAAGACCTGTCAAATCATCGTAACGCCCACCGCCACAAATACTTCCCATTTTCACCTCGTGCGCTTTCACCTCAAAAATGGCGCCTGTATAGTAATTCAAACCTCTTGCTAAAGTCACATCGACTTTCAATTCTCCTTTACGCAAGCCCAATTTGGCAATGTGTGTAAGAACCGTGCGCATTTCATCGATTCCTTTTCGACCGATTTCAGACGCCGCTAAAAAAGTTTCTAAACGCTCAAGCATTTCATCGTTTGTGCCATTCAAAGCAAAAAGGGGCTTGATTTTATCGATTGCTTCCAAAGAAACACCTTTCGCTTCTAATTCTTTGACAACGCCCTCCTCGCCTATTTTATCTAATTTATCAATGGCAACGGTAATATCAATCAATTTATCTGATTCTCCACTCACTTCTGCAATTCCCGAAAGTACTTTGCGATTGTTCAAGTGAATCGTGAAACCTGGTAAATGAAAACGCGTCAGCACCTCATCGAAAATTTGAATTAATTCCACTTCGTATAACAACGAATCGCTTCCAACTACATCCGCATCGCATTGATAAAATTCCTGATAACGTCCATGTTGCGGTCGATCGGCGCGCCAAACCGGTTGAATTTGAAAACGCTTGAATGGAAACGACAATTCATGTTGATGTTGTACAACAAAACGCGCAAAAGGAACAGTTAAATCGTAGCGCAAGGCTTTTTCCGCCAAAGAGTTCGCAAAGCGAGGCAAGTTATCATCCATCAATGCAGTCACATCCGCTTTTTTCATTTTCTCACCAGAATTCAAAATGCGAAAAATTAAACGATCTCCCTCTTCACCGTATTTTCCCATCAAAGTAGATGATAATTCGAAGCTGGGTGTTTCAATGGGCTCAAATCCATACAAGCGAAAAACTGATTTTATCGTTTCAAAAATGTACGTTCTTCGTGCAACATCTTGCGGTAAAAAATCCCTTGTTCCTTTTGGAATGGCCGGTTTCTGTGACATATTAATTTTTTAAGTCTTCGTTATACATTGCGTAAATCATCCCATCAGAAAGACCTACTTTTGGAACTTTAATTTCTTTCGCTCCCATCTCATTCATGATGTACAAGTAAATCGCTAAAGCAGGAACAAGCACATCTGCACGATCGGGTTTCAATTGAAAAGTTGCCATTCTTTCTTCAATAGAAAGCGGCTCCAATTCATCGTGAAGTTGCTTCAAATCTTCGTATTTCGCCGCTTTTTTTTCACTAAGCCCTAATAATTTGTGTGCCTTATTGATGTTTCCTCCTGTACCATATAATTCGTGCAAGTCGGATAAATCCACATGTTGTTGCAGCCAATCATGCATTTCCATCCAAATGTCTTTTTTGACTTTTTCCTTTAACAAACGCAATGTGCCAATTTCAAAGGATCGGGCTGCGACACGTTGTCCATGTTCGAAAACGCTCACTTCTGTACTTCCACCTCCAACGTCAATGACAATGAAAGGAATGTTTTTGTCAATATCCATCAAGAAAAAAGTACCAAAAATCAAGGAAGCTTCTTCGTCGCCGGAAATCACTTCAATTTTGACGCCCGTTTCTGCTTCAATTTTCGCGCACACTTTTTCGCTGTTTTTTGCTTCACGCATGGCGGATGTAGCAACAGCACGTAAACGTTTCACGTCAAACATCTCTGCAATCAAGCGAAAAGCCATTACGGATTTTACAAAATCTTGCATTTTTTTTTTGGAAAT
>Ga0214923_10009256_pt1 | contig 10289 bp, 10 predicted proteins | sample LL1510_MetaG_FD_177993 | JGI IMG/M metagenome (GOLD analysis project Ga0214923, IMG submission 177993) | Freshwater microbial communities from Lake Lanier, Atlanta, Georgia, United States - LL-1510 | ecosystem: Environmental > Aquatic > Freshwater > Lake | place: USA: Georgia | collected...
CCACCTTCTAATTCAGTAACACTAGGTCTAACTTTATAAACTCTATTACCTTGAGCATCATAAGTATTTTGAACATATAATACAGGACAGCGAATTCCAGCCCCACGCTGCCATTCTAAGAATTCAGTATACTCTTCTAAATCATTAAATTCAATTGGGTTAACTCCAGGAACCTGCGTTAGGTTAGAATTGTATAAATAATATTTAGTCCCTTTTTGAATTAAAAGATTAGGACAGCGTATTTCTCCATTAACATTCGTTAATCCTTCAAGCATTTTTTGATTACTTGTATAACGAATGTAGAAATACAACCCACCTAAAAATATGATTAACATAAATAAAATCTTTACTCTTGAATATGACATTATATATTATACTTTTAAAAAAAGTTATAATCTAAAAGTTTATTTATTTACCTATTTTTTTATACTTTTTTAAAGTATATGTATAATATATAATGCATATTTTACATATTAATTCTGAAAAAGATATCAGTAAGATAGACAAAATGATTAAACAAGGAAAAGATGTATTTATTCTTGTTTATATGGAAGGTTGTGGTCCTTGTAATGCTACTCGTCCTGAATGGGCAAAAATTGAATCTGCGTTAAAAGACCAATATGCGAAAAATGATAAATTAGTTGTAATTGATGTTAATAAAAATTATATGTTAAATATTAAGCATATTGGTAAAGTTGATGGATTTCCAACAATGAAATATATTGGAAATTACGGAAAAACAATTGAATTATATGAAGATTCATCAATAACAAAGAAAGATAGAAGTGTCAATTCATTTATAAATTGGATTGAATCAAAAATTAATAAAATGGAATCTACTACACCAACCAGTTCTGCCAAACATGTTTATAACAGAATCTCAAAAACAAAAAAACACCATGAAACTCATCATAAAAAAACATATCATAAAAAAACACGTCATCATAAAAAGGGACATAGAGGTGGTAAATGGTCAAGAAAGTATAAACTAAGTATTAATTGTAACAAACCAAAAGGGTTCTCTCAAAAACAATACTGTAAATATGGTCGTAATAAATAAACTTAACAAAAATTCTCTTTTGAATATCCAATTACAGCACATGCGATTCTTTTTCCGGCATTTCCTGTTTTAAGACTTTCAGCATTTCCACCTTGTCCACAATCATCTTGATCTTCATGAATAATTAGTCCTCTGCCAATAATATTTGATTTTGTTCCACGCAATTTAATAATATTATCATAGAAAGAATATTTGGCTTCTCCTTTATTGTTAGTTTGTAAATTTCCAAGATCTCCAACATGTCTATTTAACATACCTGGGCATCCATGAGTCATATTATAAGGATTAAAATGTGCGCACATACTTGTACATTTATCAGATAAATCTCCTGCTTCATGAACATGAAATCCATGTAATGAATTAGGACTTAAACCAGTAATAGATACATCAATTTTAACTTTATTTCCAACTTCAGTAAATTTAACAGTGCCCTTAATTTCATTAGTAAAAACAGCAATAGCTTTGATATTTTTAGTTGTCATATTATAATAACTATAAATAAATATTATTATTAAAAACGAAATTTACTTAACAATTGTGACTTCCTTGGCAACATTGCTAATAATTTTGTTAATATTTTTGATACCTTCTTCTTCTGTTAATCCATTCATAGAATTACTAACAATTTTTAAATATAGATCATTTTTTCTTGAATCAGAATCGGAACAATCTGGATATTTATCTCTCCAGTTTTTGATTTGTTTAATATTTTCATTAGCAATTGTTTTGATAGCCTTTGTTAGTATTGGTTTAGTTTCAGTTTCTTTGGTCCATTCATTATTATTTTTGATATATAATATTTCGCGTTTAGGATCAGAACAATGAAGTGGTCGCATATGCTGTTCTAAATTATTCAAATTTTTAAGAAATATGTTAGTAATACCTTGAATATATCCTTGTCTTCCAGTATGTTCTAAATCTTCAAGATTGACTTTAATAGAACTAACAAAGTCAGTAATATTGAAAGCATCCTTACATGTTTCGTTTAAAAATACATTTAAATTGAATGTTTTATTACCAACATTATTAAGATTATTGTTATTAACAATATTACATGATGTATTATTATTTGGGCCTCCATTTTCAATGATCTTGAAAAGTTTTTCATTCTGTTGAAGCAAAGCAGATATGATTTCTTTATCAGTTAATCCAAGTTCGTTATTTTTATAATCTTCGTCGTTTTGTTTACATTTTTGTTTATGTCTCCATAATGTCGTGCGGCTATTAAATATACTTCCACACTCACATTGGAACTTTTCGTCCTTTTTTGTTTCATTTTGTTTCATATTTGTTTCATTTTCGCATTTTTTGTGTTTTTGGGTTGAGAGGTGTCTTTGAAATTGACTAAAACGTGATGATGAATAGTCACATAGTTCGCAATGAAAAATTTCGGAACTTTTTGGAACCTTTTTTGTTTCATTTTGTTTCATAATATGAAACAAGAAAAGTTCCTAAATTATTTTCGTTAAAAATATAAAAAATTATCGTAACACTTTTTTGCGTTATTTTTTTGGTTTTTAGAGCATTCTCGTCACAAACCTCGAAGTACGAGGCCTTTTTCAAAACTTTTTTTGGTTTTTCAATTTTGGACATTTTTTTTTGTCCATTTTCGAAAACCTAATTTACTTTTTGAAAAGTTTTTATAACTGAAATTTTCACCCTATTTTAGGAATCCAAATTTGTGACCATTTATGGTAATAATATAAATAAAATAATTTAGAGCATATTTTTCATATTATTATAGATATAATGGAGCAAATCTATCGAGATACTAAATTTAAATTTATACCAAATGAAGTAATGTCTTTCGCAAATATACGCAAAATAAAGACTATAATGGTAAATGAATCATTTACAAAATATCAAGCAATAGCAGAAGTAAAAGGTGAATATATTATTTGTAACGATATTACAAAGTTAAATAAATACTCTAAACGCATTATCAAGGAAAGTTACGATGAATATTTAGAGTTTTTATCAAAGAGAGATATTGAAAAAGAACGTTGGATTTATAATATTATTGATGATATAGCAGAACAAGATAAGATCTTATTTAGAGATGATGATATCATTGTTATACCAACATATTTATGGGATTCACAAAATATTGAGAAATTACATATATTATGCTTACCAACTAACAAAAACATTAGAACAATTAGAGATTTAACTTCAGAACACATTCCATTATTAGAACGTATGAAAGATGTTACATTAGAAACTATTGAAAAAATTTACGGGTTAAAAGAAGAAAATCTAAAAATGTTTTTTCATTATGATCCATCAACATATCATTTACATATCCATTTTATTAATACAGGATATACAGAATCATGGTCATCAGTAGAATATTCTCATGATTTAGATTCAGTAATTTTTAACTTGTCAATAGATAGCGATTATTACAAAAAAATTAAACTAAACAGACGTATTTAATTAATTAGTGTCTACATTTCCTACAGCAATGTGATTGGTTACTTTCGCAATATTCTTCATCTTCATCTTCATCTTCATCTTCATCTTCAGTATCTGAAGCGTAACAATCTTTACACCCTGACTTAATAGCTTGTCTCATTGTTATTTTCTTTGAGAATATGAGTAATGCATGTTTTTTACAAGGTATAATATGTCCACCTTCATCGTCAAATGGAAATTCAGTTTTACAGCTCCTATTTTCAATTATATCATGTGGTGATAAATTTTTTAAAATAATTTTTTCACTACATTTCATACAAGGTGAGAAACCTGTATACATTCCTGCTAATTCTTGAATAGGCTCACTTTGTTGATTATTATGGAGTCTTATAACAAAGTCATTAATACAACATTTTGGATAACCATAGTATAAGCCAGTTTTATATATCAATCTATATGATTTTCTAAAGTTAACTAGAGATTTAACTTCGTGATAAATATTTCTAGTATTTGGTTTTTTAAAACGTATTTTTGAACCAGGTGTTGCATTTTCTGGACATTGTATTTTTACAAGTGAACCATCAATATATAACTCAAACATTTTTCCAGGTTCTGAATTTCTTGGAACACATGTAGTAATAGTTTTTTCATTTAGTGTAGAATTAAACAACAACGATTTTGTTTCAAGTATTTTTGAAATATTTGAAAACTTTTCATTAAACATTTGTTTTTCTTGTATTTTCTGTAATTTTCTAGTTTTAATAATATCTTTTATATTAGACCAAGTATCTTTATTGATACTTCTTTTTGTGGTCTTGCTATTTCTTTTAACACTTTGAGTGCTCATTGTAACAATATTTTGAATAATTATTTAAAGGTTTTAATTAATTCAATTTTTTTTGAGTGTTCTTACAAACATATCTTTGTTAAAAAAGAATTATTAAAAAATTGAAATAAATATAATTAATGATATTAATGTATAATTAAACAATGAGTGCTCAATATAAATTCGAACAAAATCTATTGGAGGGTTCTGTCAGTAAAAATATTGAAGAAGCTCTGAATGAATGGGTTTTTTGGAAAAAGGTAGTTCCAAAAGAACGCGTTTTATGTATGTGTAACATGTGTTTAACAGCAAATGTATGTTATCGTATTAATAGTATTAATGGAAATATTGGTCGTTTCGGAGATAAATGTGATAAACACTTTCCAGAGAAAAGAAGATATGATAATTTAAATAGTAAAGAAGAAGACGAATTATTAATAAAAATTCTGTCGCGCATTCCAGGAGAATATGGGTTTCAAAATATATCTGAACATATTCAAGCAGCAAAAATAGAATTAATAAAAATTTATACAAATGAATTTAATAAAAATAAAAGTAAATTAAAAGAATTAGTTGCTATATTAAACGAAGTGTGTATTTTAAGAGATATATATAAAGCTGAATGGGTAAGTGACTTAATTCAAATGATTAATAATAAAATAACGGATTTACAAATTAAACAAAAACAAGAAAAAGCAGAACAAGAAAGATTAGAAGAAGAACAAAGATTAGAAAAACAAAAAAGAATAAAAGAATTAGAAAGATTAGAAGAAGAAAAAAGAATTGAAAAAGAAAAACGATTAGAACAAAAACGTAAAGAAGTATATCCAACTCTTGTAAGATTTGATGGACAAATGGAACACGTATTCAAATTATTTGAGTTTAATGTATATAATGATAGAGGTATTGTTCGGGATTCTGATTCTGATGAAGATGTAGGACTCCGAAAAGATACATCTAGATTCGCGATTCAGATGTTTGGAATTAATGAAGAGGGTCAAAGAGCTTCAATTATGGTAGAAGACTACACTCCATTCTTCTACTTGAAAGTGGATAATAATTGGGGTCAAACAAAGAAGACAGCATTATTTGAGCATTTGAAATCAAAAGTGGGTAAATATTATGAAGATAGTATTTTAGAGTGTAAACTAATTGAAAGAAAGAAGTTATATGGATTTGATGCTGGAAAGAAGCATAGGTTTATTGAGATAAAATTCGCAAATGTTAATATATACAATAAAGTAAAAAACTTATGGTATCAAGATGGGACAAATGAAGATGGAGAGAAGGAGAGAAGATTGTTGAAAAACGGTTATAAATTCGTCTATAATGGTGAACCAACATTTATTGAATTATACGAAGCAAATATTCCGCCGTTGTTGCGTTTCTTTCATATTCGTGAAGTAAGTCCATCAGGATGGGTAGCGCTTCCAGTAAAGAAAACAACAGTAATATTTGCAAAGACAACTTCGTGTGATTTTGAATTCTCAATCAGTTATAAAAATATTATTCCGTTGAATCATAAGGAGGATCGTGTGCCTTATAAGATAATGAGTTTTGATATTGAGGCATCAAGTAGTCACGGTGATTTTCCAGTGCCAATTAAATCGTATAAAAAATTGGCAACAAATATTGTAGATTATTTTGTAAAATTAGATGATGTAAATAAGACAACTTGTAAATCAATATTACGTGAAATATTAAGTGCTGCGTTTGGATTCTCAACAATGGATAATATAGATTTAGTGTATCCAAAAGAGCCTTTAAAGGATGAAATTGACTTACAAAAACGAACGGATAATTGGTTTAAGACTAAGGTAAGAGATAGAAAAAATGAGAGCGCAGAGGAACATATTATTGAAATGCTATTTGAAAATGCAAATAAATCAATGCAAACAAAAGAAAAGGAAGAAACTGTAGATAATGAAGATGATTCGGATGATGAATCAGTTGATGAAGAAATTATTGAAGAAGAAAAGACTTGGAAAGTAAGTTCGGGATTTGTAAAAAACTATAAAAATGAAGATTCAACAATAGTGGATATAATGTGTGATAAAAAATTTGAAAGAGAGGGTAAAATTACGGAATTAATAAGATCATTACGTAATCACTTTCCAGCATTAGAGGGTGATAAAGTGACATTTATTGGTTCAACATTTATGACTTATGGTGATAAAGATCCATATTTAAATCACTGTATTGTTTTGAATTCATGTGATGATATGCCGGTAGCAAATTCACAAATAGAGACATATAATACAGAACGTGAAGTTCTACAGGCGTGGACAAGATTAGTTCAAAGAGAAAATCCGGATATAATTATAGGATATAATATATTTAGTTTTGATTATGAGTTTATGTTTAGAAGATCACAAGAGTTGTTTTGTGTAGAAGATTTCTTAAAATTATCACGAAACAATGATGAATTATGTGCGACAGTAGATTATAAAAATCCTGGAAAAATAGATATTGATAGAAGTTCAACGACATTGGCATCAGGGACATATGAATTAGCGATTATTAAGATGAATGGTCGTTTACAAGTGGATATGTTAAATTGGTTTCGTAGAACGGAAAATTTGACGTCATATAAGTTGGACTATGTAGGGAGCCATTTTATCGGTGATGATGTTAAATCGCTCCTACATAGATGTAGGGAGGAAACAGATGGTGTTGAAATGACGCGAATTATGACAAATAATATGATTGGGTTACAAGAGGAGAGTTTCATTCATTTTGAAGAAATAAATCACAGCAGCGATTATTACAAAGATGGACAAAAATTCAAAGTCACCAAAGTTTGTAAAGAGGAAGGATGGTTTGAGATCTTAGGTAATGAAAACCCTTATGCTAAGAAAGTAAAATGGGGATTAGCAAAGGATGATGTAACACCTAAAGATATTTTCAGAATGACAAATGAAGGACCAGCATCAAGAGCAGTTATTGCTAAATACTGTATTCAGGATTGTAATCTAGTTCATTATTTGTTTAACAAAGTTGATGTAGTTACTGATCTAGTTGAAATGGCAAAATTATGTAGCGTTCCTATGAGTTTCTTAATTTTCAGAGGCCAAGGAATTAAGCTAACTAGTTATGTTGCTAAAAAATGTAGAGAAAAAGGAGTATTAATGCCTGTTATCAATAAAGGCTCAAAAGATGATGGTTATGAAGGAGCTATTGTCTTACCACCAAAATGCGGATTATATTTGGAAGATCCTGTGTGTGTTGGTGATTTCGCATCATTATACCCTAGTTCTATGCTATCGGAAAATTTATGTCCAAGCAGTAAAGTATGGACCAAAATTTATGATCTAGCCGGTAATCTAGTATTAGAAACTGGAGAAAAAGATCATGAAGGAAAATATGTGTATGATAATTTATCAGGAATTGAATATGTTGACATTAGATTTGATACGTATCGTTGGATTAGAAAAACTCCAAAAGGAAGAGCAGAAAAGGTAAAATCAGGATATAAAGAATGTAGATTTGCACAACCAACTTATACAGCAGATGGTGTTGAGGAAAAGGCAATTATGCCTTCTATTCTTCAAGAGTTATTGAAAGCAAGAAAGGACACCAGAAAGTTGATTCCTCAAACATCTGATGAATTTATGAAAAATGTTTTAGATAAACGTCAATTAGCTTATAAAGTAACAGCAAATTCATTATATGGTCAGTTAGGAGCTAAAACAAGTACATTCTATGAGCCAGATATTGCTGCTTCTACAACAGCTACTGGTAGATTATTGCTAACATTTGCTAAACGTGTAGTTGAAGAGTGTTATGCTGATACTACAGTGGTAACAAAAGATGGATCAAAAGTTCACACACGAGCTGAATATATTTATGGTGATACAGATTCAGTATTCTTTAAATTTAATTTGACAGATGAAGAAACTGGTGAAAAAATTGTAGGACAACGTGCTTTAGAATTATCTATTGAAATAGCTCAAGAAGCATGTCATAATGTATCAAAGGTTTTAAAACAACCACATGATTTTGAGTATGAGAAAACATTTATGCCATTTTGTCTTCTTTCAAAGAAGCGTTATGTATCTATTAAGTATGAATTTGATCCAACTAAAGGAAAAAGAAATGAAATGGGTATTGTGTTAAAAAGACGTGATAATGCTCCAATTGTTAAAGATGTGTATGGCGGAGTTATTGACATTTTAATGAAAGAGAAAAATATTCAAAAGGCTATTGATTATGTTCATAAATGCTTACAAGATCTTGTAGATGGAAATGTTCCAATTGAGAAGCTAATTATTACTAAATCACTGCGTTCATTTTACAAAAATCCACAATGTGTAGCACATAAGGTTTTAGCGGATAGAATTGCTCAAAGAGAACCAGGAAATAAACCAACATCAGGCGATAGAATTCCATTTGTTTATATTGTTACTAAATTACCAGGAAAAGGTAAAAAAGTGTTACAAGGTGATAAAATTGAAACACCAACATTTATTAAAGAAAATAATCTACAAATTGATTATTCGTTTTATATTACAAATCAAATTATGAAACCATTATTACAATTATTTGGATTAGTCTTGAAAGATATTTGGTTATCACAAAAGCCGCCAAAAAGAGCTAAAGTTACAAAATTACAGGAAGCTATTAATAAAATTAAGTTAGAAACTGAAGATGAAAAGAAATGTGATAAAAAGATCAGTAAAATTAAGGATAAAGAAGTAGAAGAGTTAATATTTGCTAAATATTTAAGAGATACAAATAATGCGAAAAACGGAAATCAAAGTATATCAAACTTCTTTACGAAGTGAGTTTAATAAAGTATTTGTATTATTATTAAATAATTGTAAATTTAATAATAATTTTATATTAACTCATTATTTAAGCAACATTGATTCACTATTTTTATTTTCCTTCATAAACATTTCAGCAAGAGCCATTACTTGCTTTTCCAAACGCAATATATGCTCTTTAATATTATCATTCTCCTCTGAAGGATGTCCAACATCATTGCCCATAAAATAATTATCTACTTTTTTTATCGTCAGTCGTATTGTTTACAGGTATTTTTAACCTATAATAATTACTATATAGAATATTGTAATCTGCTAATCCTTCTGTATCCAACTTTTTCATAATACCAGCTGCTGTGCGCTTGTGTCTATCAGCAATTTCATCAATTGACAAATTTAATAATTCAAACTCTCTTTGTAACTGTAAATACTCATTTACATTCCAGTGTTTTCCAATTCTACTTCTTCCAGATGACATTTCTTATACATTATTATATAGATTATCTTTATATTGTTTAGTAAAGTTTTAAATATTATCATCGTTATTATTTTCATTTGATTCTTTATTAGGACAAATAATAATAAAATATTATTTGATGGTTCAATCATAAAACTATCATTCATAAGTCTAACTGCGTGAATTTAACATGAATTGAAATATATTTCTAGCTATCTGGTTAATTAAATTATCTGTAAATTCTTGATTTGTAATATTAAAAGTTACTTGTTCTATTTGGTTAGAAACAGGAACTCTAGTAAAATTAATATTAAATAAGGGTGTTATGTTAGTATTATCTCTATTAGATAAAGTATCATTTGTTGTATTTTCTGTTGGAGTTGTGGGAAGAGGAGTTGTAGTTAATATAGTAGAAGGTGTTAGACTAACTGATGTTTCAGGAGTATTTCTTCTGGATAATGGTATATAATTCCTAACATCATATCTACATACTGGACATCTAACATTATTTTTAAACCATTCTTGAAATTGATTTTGATGAAATAAATGTTTACAATACAATAATTGTCTAATTTGGTCACCATCATTAAATTCATCCAATGATATAGGACATACTTGAGATAATGGATTATCAATATCACCATATCTAACAATTCTAGAAGCATTTTGAATTTGCTCATTAGTTGGTCTCACTACAACAGTAGAATTTAAAAAATCAGAAAGAACATTAGATAAATCATTATTATTGTCATTATTGTTATTATT
>Ga0214923_10009257_pt1 | contig 10288 bp, 12 predicted proteins | sample LL1510_MetaG_FD_177993 | JGI IMG/M metagenome (GOLD analysis project Ga0214923, IMG submission 177993) | Freshwater microbial communities from Lake Lanier, Atlanta, Georgia, United States - LL-1510 | ecosystem: Environmental > Aquatic > Freshwater > Lake | place: USA: Georgia | collected...
ACACGAAGACATTTAATAAACAGGAGGGGGTACGGGTATGCGAGGCGAAAAACCTTGGGCTTGCTTTGCATACCCTCGTGGATCATTTCGTTTGTGTTCGCGTAAATGTTTACTTAGTCTATATAATGAAAACATGTATATTATTCGGGAATTGTCATTGTAGCGGCGTACGCAAATTCCTGGAACTATCTACTTTTTACGATGAATATCAAATATATCAGTTCGCCAATTGGGAACTCATTAAAGATGAAAATCACATGGCCATACCCGTACATTTAATAAAGAACGCAGATTTAGTCATTTATCAACCACTCTCCGACGTTCACAATTGTTATTCCACAAATAGACAAAATCCCGACTCTTTTTTTAGTTTGTTACGCGACGATTGTAAAACTATTTCCTTTCCTCGTATTCATAACAACGCGATCTTTCCCATATTTCATAAAACCGCATATAAAAGCGCGTTTTACGGGCGCATCATGAATAACATTGAGTCGCTTCACCATCTGGCCTATTTGTATGAAAATAATATGATCGATTATGATTTTGATGCGCGCATGGCCGAGAACTATTACAAATCGAAGGAAAAGGAGGCTGAATGTGATATCAAAATCGCCGACTTTATTTATAATAATATTTCAACGCATAAATTGTTTTTAACACAAGATCATCCCACGTCATTTGTTTTTAATGAACTGACTTCCAAAATATGCGCGCATCTAGACCTTGAATACGATTATGAAAAGGGGGCGGCCGCGGAAGAAAATATTGTCGGTTTAAAGGACTCCATTTATGGTCGGGCTGATGATCAGTATCCAATATCGAATTACGCAATAAACCATTTTGGGTTTCGTTATGTGCAGAACGAATCGGCGGACGCAAATGTGTTTTATGGAATGAATAGCGTGGATTATTTTGTTAGGTCGCAAAATACTTAAACTCTTATTTATTATTATTCATAATGTCGACGACTTTCAAAAAAGTGATTATTTGGGGATTTCCTCTTCATACGCACACGCATTCCTATATTCATGCCGGATGGTCAAAGGGGTTCAAACATTTAGGATACGAAACGCACTGGTTTGATGACGCGAATGTGCCTGCTGACTTTGACTTTAATGATTGCCTTTTTATTACGGAGGGATACGCCGATAAAAACATACCGATTGTGGAAACCTCGATCTATTTCGTGCATATCGCAGTCGCCCCCGAGAAATACGTAGGTCGCGTTAAGCGATTTGTCGAGATCCGATATTTGGTGGATTCTATAAAAGACTGTAATTATAACTATGTTCTCGACAGGGAGCGATGTACCAAGATCAGTGATTGCACCTATTACGAAAAATTATCGGACAACGGGGGTCTGGCTTTATATCACGAAAATCCTGTGCCTATGGCCTATGAATGTATCTATACATGCTGGGCTACTGATTTGTTGCCGTATGAAATCGTAGAAGAGAACATTTATCGTAAGCGCGATAATAAGATATATTGGTTTGGTAGCTCGAATCACATGAACACAAAAGAAATAAATATATTTTATAATGAATGCATTAAAAACGGCATTGAATTTATATCGAACGACCCTTGGCAAAATCCTCTTCCTTTCGACGTCGTACAAGAATATACAGCCAGATCATTTATGGCGCCCGATTTCCGATCTTCTGGCGATCCTCGTAAAATAGCCATCGGAGAAACCGGCACATGCCATAAACAAAATGGGTATATTCCGTGCCGTCTTTTGAAATCTATCAGTTACGGGCATTTGGGTATCACAAACAGCCGTCATGCTTACGAATTGCTTGAAAAATCGGTCATTTATAATGACGACGAACGCCAATTGTTTTATGACGCCGTTCGCAACGTAGGAAATCATGAGTTAATAAAGAAACAAATGACCATCGTGCGCGAAAAACATACTTATTTGAATCGCATTCGGGATTTATTATATGTTCTCGAAAATAAATAAAAACCCGTTGTTTATATTAATAATATCGCCCATTATTAATATGGAGGTCGGTGCATTTTTACAATGCTATAAGAATCCTTATGCTACTTATAAATGTTTAGAAAGTTTCCGACGCTTTTATCCTAACGGCACGGTCGTTTTAGTGTGCGATAATGGCTATAATTATAGTAAAATGGCGCAACATTTTAATTGCGAATATATCCACTGTTTGGATAAAGCGACTTTTATTTGTGAGGACTTGGATACTAATGTTCGCTTTCATAATACGCATACTTTGATTGATCGCGTTAAACTTGCGTTTCGCTCCATTAAAGAAGAATATGTTATGTGGCTGGAGGACGACGTGGTGATTAACGGTAGAATAGAGGACGATTTTAAATACGATCTGAACGGGTTCTGTCCGAATAAAATACATGATCATTTTATTGTCGCGCTCAAACAAAGATTTAGTACGATTGACGATACGCGAGACCACTATTTTACGGGGCATGGCGGGAGCGTGTATAAAAAAGAATCGCTGATACGTTGTTTTGATAACGAAACGGCAATTCATGATTTATTAACAAATTGGGAAATGTACGGGTTTCCTACAACTTTATGCCAGGACTTTTTGTTTTCATTATTGATAATCATTAATGGCGGCACAATTGGTCAATACGAAGGCCACGGCGAATCAACGCATAATGTTATTTTTCCCGAGATTAAGGTTCAGCATCAATATAAAAAATGGTATAATTTTCCTATGCCTGTCGAATTATCGCATTTGGTTGCTAATTTTTAATTAATGCCGCAAAACGTAATCATTTCCGTCCATGATGATACGCGCATTTTCCAAAGTATTGAAACCGACCCTTTGTGTTTTTATCCACGAGTATTCGCAATCTTCTAGCTGCGCCAACCTTTGCATGAATTCGACGTATATTGCCGACGGCAAACAAATAACATACGTGCTTTTTTCACATTTGAAAGGCGCCGGAACATTAATATTATAATTATGCTTTCTTAGCAAATAAGTAATGGGACAATCGTTCACATTCGAACTCATGTACCCAGGCACCTTGACTTTACAAAACTCGCAGTCCATTTTTTGTTATCGATTCGCTGAGGCACCGAGAATCAATTTTTACTAAAATCATATAAACATTTTCATGGTTTATTCCTATAAATTATGAAATTCCTCCATTTAACTTTTCATAAAGGTTGTGAACTCGAAATCGAATACGCATTTACTAAGATCGGCCACGAAGTGGTTACTGCGCGTTTTGATGACGGCGAAACGGAACCATTTGGTACTCCTTTTGAGAGAAGTAAAATATACGAAGTGACGCACGAGCGCGCACAAAAGGCATGGGACAAATATAAGGATTATTATTTATCCTTCGATGCGATCATTACGTCGGATACATGCCCTGTTTCGAGAACCTTTTTACAGAATGGATGGTCAAAACCGCTATTTATTTGGATTTGTAATAGGTTTGATTACGCGATACAATCAGAGGAATACGACCCCGAATTTTATGAGCTGTTACGCGACATAGTAAATCGGCCCAATGTGCGTATTTTCGGAAATGCGTTTATCGAGAACTTGTATTCGACGCAAGTAAAAGGCGTAAATGTGGGCGATTTTATCATTAAGCCTATTGGTAAAAATAGCCAGTCTGCTGCTATGGTGAAGACATACGCGCCCGACGATCGCAATATATTTTATATTCCGCCCTATCATAATGAAACCAAATTGATGAATCTTTCTGAGCATTTAACGGCGCTAGGAATCGAGAACAAGTGTGAACGTTTCGCCGATCATATTTCCGAATTATTGGCTTATAAGGGGTCGATATGTATTCCGTACGCGTGGTCAACTATTGTGTTTTTTGAGCGTCTTCAATTGGGCATTGTTACGTTTATACCTACGGAGCGGTTTTTGATCGAACTGTTTAGTCAAGGCAATTGGTGGTTCCAACCACCCTTTAATATTCAACATCCTGAGACGCTAGTAATATCCGAGTGGTATTGCCCCGAACATAAAGACCTATTTGTGTTTTTTGATAGTTGGATCGATTTGCTTGGTAAAATCAATACGACTAATTATGCAGCGAAAACCAACACCATTTTGGATTTCGCGCGAAGACATGAAGCAGAAAGTTTGAGGCGCTGGTCATTAGTTATTGAAAGCGTCACTACTTAGACCGGGTTTAGTAAACTCGAGTGAATATAATCGTCGTCTACGCGATTTTCGCGAAACGCGACATATCCCCGACTCTCTAATAGTTGTCGAATTTTAATACGGTTTTCCATTATATGGTTATGCTCTACGCATATGTATCCAAACGTATATTTATCAAAATCATGATGTAATAGTATCTCATATTCCGAACCCTCGGTATCGATCGATAAAAATTCAATGAAATTCGGCGCGCGAGCGTTGTCTAACATAGTGGTCAACTTCTTTGTTAGTACGGGAATAATCGGAGCAGCAGTGACCGATGCATGGGCATTCGTTTCCACTAATCCGGATAGACCATGTCCGGTATCATAAAATTCCAGGATTTTATTGTCTTCATTATACGCAGCATACGGCATGAAAATACAATCGCGATGTTGGTATATCGACGGAAACCATCTGGTGTTACATTCCACTAATAGTCCTTTCCATCCATAATCCTTTTCCATCAAATATGTATTGGAATATTCGATACCGTCGTAAGCTCCGATCTCTACGAAATATCCATTTCGCTTACCCTTATAAATTTCGTGAAGAACGTGCACATCTTGTCCTAACTGAGACTTCGCGTTCGGCTCTTCCATTTCTTATTGATATATACATCGATAAGAAATCATTTATTTGTTTTTACCTTAAAAGAGGGTCCATCTTTTCGACTTTTTGTTCGGACCATAGGAACACGATTCATTAAACACGATCTGAGAACTTTTCGAATCGTCTGTTTCACGAACAAAAGATTTATTAAATCGCGAAAGGCCGTTTCGACTATGACTATAATCTAAAGGATAATCGAAATTTTTAATAGCAACACCACTATTCGCTAAATGCGTATAAATAAAACGCTCGTTCTGCATAAAATGTATATTTGCATTACAATATTTACTATAGTATTCCGGTGCATTATCTATGTACGTCATTAATTTATCTATTGACGACGAAGGACCGGCTATTATTTGCTCGAAAATAGAAATGCCTTGTCCTAATATTTTCGCACGTAATTCGCTAAGGGGATTTAAAAATCGCACTTGGCCTAATAAATTTACATCTAAGCGCGTCATAATAACATTATCGTAGATGAACCCATTTTCCGCTTCATATAAGCGTTTTAAATCTATAACACGTTTCCTAGAATAATGTTGGCTCATGATTGCATTAAAATCTAGTTCGACGAATTTCTTTCCGCGCCAAAGATGATATTTGTCGCCGCATTTACGTATAAGCTCGTCGATTGTGCTTTGATGGTCCGCCACAAAATCCTTTCGTTTTTCGACTGCGCGCGCGACCGGCGCAAATATTTCATAGAGTTCCTCATTCGGATATAGATTCAAACCTTTGTTCTCGTAATAATATGCAAGCGCCTCTTTTATTTCTGGGTCGTTGTATGCGTCTAAAAAGTCGGGGTCGTAATAATAATTATGCATGAACACGTCTGCGCCGTTTGGAACCACGACTTGTTCATAAATACGTCGCCATAATTCTGGAAATCCGCGTATTTCTCCGAAGAGCAAAACCGCCGTTCTCATTTATTCACTATAGTATATATTATTTCCAAATACTTTTCGCATTCTTTACGAATATCGAATTGCTCGATGCCGTACGCGCGTATTTCTGCGCGGCGATTACGGCAAATATTTTTATTGTTTTCGAGAATTTCGCTAATGTATTCAATATCGTCTTTCTTATCGTCGTTAATAACTGTGATAAAATCCTTGGTTGTATCTAAATTTTCCGCGCTCGACCGATTTATTACGACGCCGAGGCCGGCGATGAGAGCCTCTTTCACGACGAGCGGATCGGCTTCCCCCTCGCTAATTAATAGTAAATTCGCGTATTTCGTTAAATCTTGTTGTATCTTTTCACGAGGCCATTCTCCCCAATACGATACGCCTAATTTATTAAAATTGGGATCGACGCAAGATCCTACGAACTCAATGGTCGGAATATTTTGATATTTCGCCTGATTCTTGCGTGGCGTAATCTGTCCTAAGTATATTGTTTTTTTATATATAGGCAATGGTAAAAACGAGAACTTTTTACTATCTATGCCGTTTTTTATTTTTTTTATTTTTAAGAGATTCGCGCCATATTTAATAAATGTCTCTTTGTCCTTATCCGCAAGAACGAAATTATAATATTTCGTTTGATTACATAAAAAGTTAAAAATATTGGAATAACCGTCTTTCCAGTGCTGCCCGGGTTGATCAATATATGGATAATGACTGGTTATTGCGATATTCGCGCAGGTGAGACGATCGAGTATATCATAATAAACGTCATAGTGGAGATGAACGAAATCAAACACTCCCTCGTTCACTTGTTTCACAATATCATCCTTGTCTTTTGTGTTTATAATAGTGACGTTATGCCCGACGCGCGTAAGTTCGTTATGATAATCCCATATTAAAATTTCCACAGCGCCCCATGCCTTAGGGGGTATAGGCATAATACCTGGTCCTATAAGAGCGATTTTCATTAGATATATTTGTTTCTGAATCTTTAGATAATTTTATCGTTTAATTTATATAATACATTTGATGAATATATTTACATCCTTGAAGAATTTAATCCACCCTTCGGATTCACATTTTTCGCGGTCAACGACCGTTAAAAAGATAAATTCTAGATCTAAAAGCGCGAATTTAAATCTTCAACGGTTTAAATTAAAACGTTCACGATCCGCGCGCGTAACACCGTCATCCAACCACGGCAAAAAAAGACAACCGAGTAAATCTCCTCCGGAGAAATTAAAAACGGCCTATAAAGAAACTATAGGCATGTCGCGCCGTGGCGGAGATTCGCCTAATTTAACTCGTCGTTCAGATTCAAAAAATGGCGAAGAAAACGTTATTGCTAACACAAATAAGAGGGTAGTTATCGAAGAATTTTTTTCTAGACCCATAAAACCGCGAAGCGCAAAAAAATCATGGCGCGTGGCCATAAAACCACGCAAAAATGCCTCTACTAAAAAAAATATACGCACTTCTATTGATTCCGCCGATTTGTCCAATTAGCAACAACAGCAACAACACGATCCGTCTATAATAGGGCCCTCGCATTTTACACAATGCTTATTTTTTGAGTAACATTTAACACAATATGAATGACTGCATACTAGCGTTAATACATTTTTTTCTTCGCCGCATAAACAACAATACAGCTTGGGTGTATTTTTTACCGTTATTGGAGAATCTATTTCTAATGGTACGACACTTGATTTTAGACAACAGAACATTTTTTTGTTATCTTGTCTATATAATTTGTTTGGTCAATTTTTTTCGCGTTTTTGCGATCTGCGTAATATATTTACATATTTTCTATATATTTTTTTATAATCGATGACCACGCAAAGTTGGCGAGGGCGTACTGTCGAATTTCTTCTCTTTTAGAAACCGATATGGCGCGGTTCTCTTTTATTTTGGCGCCAACGTATTCTAGATTGTCTAATTTATCGTTGGGTATCACAGTGATAAAAGGTTTTGATAAGTCCAAATTGGCTGACGAACATTCGCTCACAACTACCCCTAGACCGGCAATAAGCGCCTCCTTCACAACGAGAGGATCAGCCTCTCCTTCGCTGAGTAGAATTAAATTCCCGTATTCCGTCAAGTTCTCGTAAAGCGTAGGCTTTGTCCATTCACCCAAATAATTCGGATCATTCGTGAAAAACGGGCTATTAAAATAGTTGCCCACAAAATCAATGTTCTCTAAATCCTGATATTTATATTGAGCCTTTCGCGCCTCGATTTTCGCCACATAGACGCTGCGATCCGCCTTTTTCGGTTCACTCGTAAATCGAAACTTGTCCTCGCGGGCACCATTACAGACAATTCGAATGGCGCCATTGAATCCGTGTTTTCTATAAACGTCGCCAATTTGGCTACTTAGGGCGTGGATTTTAACATGTTTTTGGTTCTCAATTACCTTCATAAAAATGTTCTGATAATAGTATTTGTATTTTTTTTCTAGTTCAGGGCTCGTAATGTATGCGTAATGCGATGTGTATATTATATTTCTACACACTAAATATGGTGCGATAATTATGTAATCGTCATACATAATATGGACCGCATCTACGTGACTCTCATTACATTTGCGAATGACCTGGTTTAAATCACTGTTATTTATAATAATTGCTTCGACGCCCGATTTCGTCAAGTTCTCATAATAATCCCAAATTAGCGATTCGACTGCGCCCCAACCGGTGGGCGGAATAGGACTTAGACCAGGTCCTACCAATATAATCTTCATTTATAGATTTATATCGGATGTTTTTATATTTTTACTAGTAAATCATATAAACATTGTGAATTTTATATCATTAATGACTACGACAACTATAGTTACTGCTTATTTTAAATTACCGAAATCTAAAGCTTCACATAAACATTACGAATTATGGATGGCGAATATGTTGGCCATAGATAATGATATGGTGATTTTTTGTGATCCGAAAATGTCGGAACTCGTTTATGGGTTTCGACAAGATAAATTGGATAAAACACATATTGTTGAGACGCACATGAGCGATTTTTTTTGTTATCAGTATGCGAAATATTTTTTGGAGCACACGAAGATGGACACTGAAATGGCTGTAGGGCATAATATGTTTTTGTATATGATTTGGAACGAGAAGTCGAATTTTTTGAAGCGCGCGATTGAGGCTGATCCGTTTAAGAGCGATTATTTTTTATGGTGCGATATTGGTTGTTTTCGCCGGCCGAATACGCAGTTTATTCATTGGCCGAACCCTGAACGCGTAGCTGCTTTGCCGAAAGATCGGGTTTTGCTTTTATCTGTGGAGCCGTTTAATGACGCGGAATTAGCCGTTACGAGACGAGAACAATTGCCGTCGTTTCAACATTCGAATCGCATCGGCGGCACAATTTTCGGGGGCACGAAACAGGTTCTTTTGGAATGGCATGCGAAATATTATGAAATGCTCGAATACTTTATTTCGATTGATCGGTTCATCGGGAAGGATCAGAGTATCATGAATTCGGTTTATTTGATCAATCGTAATATGTGCGAACTGGTGAAATGGAGGTCTGGGTGTGCGGATATATGGTTTTATTTGCAGGACTATTTAGGGGGAACCATAGGGCTCGCTTCGCATACCCCCTAACCCCCTCCTTAATAGTAGGTCGCTGCGTTATTTCGTCGAGGAACCTAAGACGGTAGTTAAATCCCGAATGGTAGGAGGGGTTAAAGGGTATGCGAAGCAAGCCCTAGGTTCCCCTTAAAATTGATTATTATTTTGTTTTATGAAAACATTTATAAATTTACATAAAACATGACGGAATTTTGGGGAATGGTATTGTTCGGCACGGTCGCCGCAATAGTAATATGCATAGGGTTAGCGATTATATATTGTGGATGTGCAATATTATGTACTAAATTGTGTCGGCCAGAACCGCTTGCTCAAAACGAAAATCCTGTGTAAATTGACGCATAAAGATAGTGGATGTTTATTTATTTGTTTACGCATTTTTTACCGTTCCATTTACATTTACTTGCTTGTTTACAATCACCGGAATATGAATAACTGCCGCAAGCTCTAGTATTACCCTCGACAAAAGATTCTAAATTCGTAAACGTTTGCACTAAATGAAACAAAAGTCCAAAAATGAGAGCGTGTGTCGCTGCGACAATATATTTGTTTCCACTGGAAGGTAAACGCACCAAAACGGTGGGGCTTAACACGAAAAACAAAATAACGGCAAGGGCTGTGATTTTCAAATCCATCCCTATATATTTTCTAAATATTTTTTGTCTAACCTTTATCCAAAATTTCTATCCATAGTAAAATGACGGTCATTAACGGTATCGAAATCGATTATATTACCTATAAGCCAAATCCCATTCGCGAGGCGATCTTAAACAACGACCCGATCGAGTCCAAACTCCACGTAATCGCCGTGCTTTCGAATCCGTCGCTCTTCGCCAAGCGCTATATTTTAATGAAGGAGTTCATGGCGCGCATGACTCGCGACGAACCCGACGTTATACTATACGTCGTTGAACTCGCCTACGGCGACCAACGTTTTCTGGTTACAGATAGTAAGAACAAAAACCATTTACAATTACGGTGTGAATGTGCA
>Ga0214923_10009258_pt1 | contig 10288 bp, 8 predicted proteins | sample LL1510_MetaG_FD_177993 | JGI IMG/M metagenome (GOLD analysis project Ga0214923, IMG submission 177993) | Freshwater microbial communities from Lake Lanier, Atlanta, Georgia, United States - LL-1510 | ecosystem: Environmental > Aquatic > Freshwater > Lake | place: USA: Georgia | collected 2015-10-15
CAGCGCGCAAAGCAACTGGAGGCAAACGGTTTTAGCGTTCAATTTGCGACTGATGGTAGTGCCGCCATGAAGCTGGCGCGAGATGCCCGCCCTATTTGCGTCATAATAGATACTCATTCCGAAAATCAAACAGTAGAAACGGCCGCCCTGAAAGAAATGGTTAAAGACCGGAATTCAACGGCGTCAGATTTATACTTTCCGTCACCCAGGACAGCCCGGATTTAATTCGTTTCGCGATTTCTGAGAATTTTCGAGATGTCGTTCCACTGGCGATCAACGACAATGAATGGTTAAATCGGGTTCTCTACGCTAATGGCACAAAAAGTTTCGAAAATCTGAGCTCTTATTACGAAATTAGTCTAAACCAGATCGCTTCGACAATTTCTTCCGGGCGCATCGCCTGGATTAATCAGACCCACATCAGAATCGAGTGCAGAGGCTCCCAGAGAATTGGCACAGCTCTCCACATCTCAGGTGCAATTTCCAAGGCGCTCGATGCCCCTCACATCGGCTTGGTTGTCGAAGGCATCGAAAAGCAACGCTTGATGTATCGGTATAGTCAGGCACTTATCTGCAGCTGGAAGGTGCCGCCGTCTCAGACAGAAAAAGCAAAGAAAATAATTCAGCAACTACTGTCCAACAAACCAGACCCTAAAATTCGAGCATTCGCCGCGATCAGCAGACCCGCCGTCCGAACAACTCTTGCAAAGGGGCTCAATCCCGATCGGTTTTTTGTGCGCACTGGACTGCAGAAAGTCAATCTTGCACATGAAGTCGGCTATTTCTCCCCGGGCATCATATTTTTTGATGACAAACTTCTTGAAGCACTGAACCAAGAGGAACTTCTCTCCATTTTGGCCAAAGTCCCGAGCTCCGTGCCAATTGTCATATTTGGAACAGAACCAGATAAATTCAAAACAACGCTAGCCGACCGAAAAGTGTTTTTTGAGTCTGCTGTTCAGCAAATGCATCTGAAAAACGCCGAGTCGCGCTACGAAATCGCATCCGATCACAACAATGAAAACCCCAAACTTGAAATCTGCACCATCCCCCCTGAGCACCCCTGGAGTAAAATCGATATTCATACTCCAGCAAGACTAAAAGCCATCAGTCCTTCAGGGGGACACCTCACGTCACCATTTTCGATTGGCGACTACTCCCTAGCAAAAATTGAATCGCCGTTTTTAAGAAAAGTCTTAGGACGAGATCCCATCATCAAAACGAATTCCAACAGCTACGCGGATTCGGACTCTATGTTTGGGCATGAGAGCGAATTTCATCTCTCTGATGTCACCGCCAGGGAAAAGTCGATGATAGCATCTGCGCTGATTGAACTCCTTCAAGAACACTATGGCACTAAGGTTGCAGGCGCAAACCAGGAAAAACAAAATGAGCAATTGAACCAGGTAGCAAGCCAGACGTCGGCAAAAGAGAGCATGCTTCTTGACATGTCAAACTCCACCACGGTTGCTGGCGGCGGCTCAGTTGACGGCACGTCCGCTTTAAAAGAAACGATTGCGCAGCCAAATGAGGCTGTCTTTCCAGCCGACTCAAATGAAAAAAATTTGAGAAAAAGCCCGCCTAAGCCGGCTAGCGCGAAAGTATCATACAAGAGCGCTCGTAAAGCAAAACCTGCATTTGAATTTGATCCCACAGTCGTGAAAGCCATTGGAATCTTTGTGCTGTTTTCGATCGCTTTAATTTTTGCGCTACGTTTTGCGGAACAAACAGTCAAAAACCGCGGCAGCCAGCTCGGCAAAGAATACTCGGATTTCTTCTTCCGCATGAATCCCGACCTTCGAAAAAAATCTGAACATTCCGATACCAACGAAACGCCATAACCTCGTGGCGTGTTTCACAAAACAATTTTTACTGCTTCTGGCGCTGCCTGCGCTTTTGGCATGCCGATTGATCCAGACAATGCCCGTATAAATCAAGCCGGTGAGTCTTGAGCTCTACACCGTATTTTTTTGCAATCGTCTCTTGCATGGCTTCAATACTGGGCTCCTCAAACTCAATAACAATCCCACACTCTGTGCAGATGAGATGGTCATGATGGCTGCCTGGATGAGCTACTTCGAAAACAGCCCTCCCATCCTGGAATGAATTCTGCTCAATCAAACCGGCCTCTCTGAGGAGATTTAAGGTCCGGTAAACTGTAGCCAGACCAATTTCATGCCCGTCAGCAACAACCCGCTTATGTAGTTCTTCGGCATCAACATGAGCATTCACCTCAAGAAATGCTTGAACTATAATCTTTCGTTGCTGCGTTTGCTTTAGCCCCATACGTTCCAGGTATTGGTCTAAACCCTCCCAGAACCACGCAAATCCAAATGTCTCATTTTTAGGCATGATCACTCGCTTCAGTCATTGAATTCAGCCCCCAAGTTCAAGCACCTTGGGATTCAGAGATAAATCTCAAGCAGTGGATATTCCAAGCTATTCGGGGGCATGTCTTATCAGCCTAAATTGAAGTCAGCAAGGCCTTTGGCATCGGGCTGACTTTGAAGGCTGTACGGCGCAAAAGACATTTGGAAGAAGTGCAGTTTTCCATTACATTTCTTAGACTTAAAAGTTCAAACTTTGAACAAAGGAGCAATTTAAAATGTCCTCCCAATCCTTTGATCTCGTCGTCATTGGCTCAGGCCCTGGCGGTTATGTAGGAGCCATACGCGCGGCTCAACTCGGTTTAAAAGTTGCGCTGATTGAAAAGTTCCAACACCTAGGTGGAACTTGCCTTAATGTTGGCTGCATTCCGACCAAAGCATTGCTAGAGAGCGCCAAGACATGGGACAAGCTACAACATCTTCCTGATCTAGGATTCGAAGCCGGAAGCCCAAAGTACTCTTGGTCAAAAATCATGGGACGCAAGGACAAAATCGTTGATGACCAGCGAAAAGGCCTAAGATTTTTGATGAAGAAAAACAAAATCGAAACCTTCGAGGGTCATGGTCGTATCGCGGGCAAAGGTAAAGTAACAGTAACAACTGCCGATCAAAAAACCTCCACGCTTGAAACTCGCAATATCATGATCGCCACCGGCAGCAGGGTTCGCCAACTGCCATTCGCCAAAACCAACGGCAAAGGCATCATGAGCTCCGATGATGTGCTTTTTATCAATGAAGTTCCGAAATCCATGGCCATTATTGGCGGTGGTGTTGTTGGCATCGAATTCGCCAGCTTGTTTGGGCGCTTTGGGACGCAGGTCACCGTGCTTGAGGCCGCTCCACAGGTTCTCCCGTTTGAAGACGAAGAGACCGTGAAAGAACTGGTTCGCTGCGTCAAAAAACAAGGTGTAAATTTCGAAACTGGTGTCAAAATTACATCGATCGAAGACAAAGGGAAATCTGGCGTAAGCGTGACAACCGCAGATCAAACACGTTCGTTTGAGAAGGTTTTGGTTTCAATCGGACGCGAACCCGTTACTGACGATATTGGTTTGAACACTGTCGGCATACCGACAGAGCGCGGCTTTATCAAAGTTGACCTGTCCACTTACAAGACTAACGTGGATGGCATCTACGCGATTGGCGATGTCATCCCAACCGCTATGTTGGCACACACGGCTAGCGCAGAAGCATTCCACTGCGCGGAAGTGATCGCTGGCAAAAAGCCGCACAAAGTGCATTACGAATCCAATCCGAGCGCAATCTACACATATCCGGAAATCGCTTCCATCGGAATGACCGAGAAGACCCTCAAAGAAAAAGGAATTGAATACAAGTCCGGAAAATTTCCGTTTTCGCCAATGGCAAAAGCAAAAATTGAGGACGCCACTGAAGGGTTTGTCAAAATTCTCTTCGAGCCAAAGTACAGAGAGATTCTAGGGGTTCATATCGTGCATGCCCGCGCGACGGAAATGATTGCGGAATTCTCCCTCGGCAAAGTCCTTGAAACCACTGTGGATGAAATTGCGCACACTATTCACCCACACCCCACACTCAGCGAGACGATTATGGAAGCTGCTCACGCTGCGTTAGGCGCCGCCGTGCACATGTAGACAGGAAATTTATAACGAATGACAACAACCGCCGACAATACTGTCACAGAAGTTCTACTTCCATCCATGGGCGAGGGAGTAGCGGAAGCAACACTGGTCAAGTGGCTAAAAAAACCAGGTGATATGGTTCAAAAAGATGAGCCGCTTTTGGAAGTATCCACGGATAAGGTGGACACGGAAATCCCTGCGCCTGCAACTGGCATGCTACTTAAAACGAATGCTACTGAAGGCACAACCGTAGAAGTGAATCAAACCATCGGCTGGATCGGCCCCAAAGGCGCTGCCATACCAGATCACCAGTCAGCCGGCGCCCCAGCTGCACGCGCAGGCGCTTTATCACAACCCAAGGCACCAACCCAACCACTCTCCGCAAAGTCCGCACCAGCAGCGCACTCGCTTTCCGGACACGTAAGTGATGACCTATCGATTAAACGGTCCTCCCCATTGGTCCGGAAAATGGCTCGAGATCTTGGCATCGACCTCCGTCGCGTGCCTGGAACAGGCCTCAGCGGTCGGATTACTAAATTTGATATCGAAAACTGGCAGCAGACTCCCAGCTTTGCGACACCGGACGCTGCTTCCATTGAGAAACCTTTACTCGCTCGTGTTGATACAACTCACTCAAATGGAGTCGAGTCACTTGAGGGCGTGCCGGTACGTCGGGAAAAGATGACTAAAATGCGCCGGCTTATTGCTGAGCACATGGTGGAGAGCGTTCGAGTTTCGCCTCACGTTACAACCGTCTTTGAAATTGATTTGAATAAAGTTGTAAGCATACGCGAAAAACACAAGTCAGTCTTTGCCCAACGCGAAGGCTTCAATCTAACCTATACGCCTTTCCTTATTGCCGCAGCAGTTCAGGCAATCAAAAAGTTCCCCATAGTGAATGTATCCGTTGATGGCGACGATGTACTTTGGAAGGACAATATCAACATTGGCTGTGCAGTAGCCCTTGGATCTGAGGGCGGTGGCGGATTGATTGTCCCCGTAATCAAGCAAGCCCAGAATAAAAACCTTCGTGAGATAGCTAGAAGTTTGAGCGACCTTGCAAGCAGAGCAAGGGCAAAAAAGCTTTTACCGGATGAAGTGGTCGGTGGAACTTTCTCTGTCACGAACCCAGGCGGATGGGGCTCGATCACATCCAACCCGATTATAAATCAGCCTCAGGTTGCCATGCTTGGTATCGGAGCAATTGTGAGACGGCCAGTAGTCATTGAAAATGGACAAATTGTCATACGCCCCATGATGATGGCGTCTCTTACCTTTGATCACCGAGTGATCGATGGCGAGGGTGGTGCTATGTGGCTGGCTGAATACAAAAAAATCCTGGAGAACTGGTCGGAAGATCCCTGAGCGTTCATACCAGGCGAGGATCAAGGGCATCACGTAGAGCATCCCCAACCTTATTGAGCGCGAATACAATCAGAAACAAGGTGATGCTAACACCAACTGTTGGCCACCAAACACCGATCATCAGCTCACCGGGCGCATCAGAAATCATCTGACCCCAACTTGCGCCATCCTGGACTCCAACACCAAGGTAGGTCAAAATGACCTCCGCCTTTATGGCCCCCATAATCTCCATGGAAGCCGCAACAATGGCGATGTGCATGACGTTTGGGAGGATATGGCGGAAGATCAATCTTGCGTCACCTGCACCTAACAGACGACTCGCAAGTACGAATTCCCGCTCACGCAACTTCATAAATTCGGCTCTCGTCATGCGGCACAGGCCCACCCAGCCAACGACACCCATGGCTATACAGATGGCTAGCATTCCCTTACCTAAAATGTACGAGATGGCAATTATGAGCAAAATGTAGGGCACTGACACAATTACAGAATAAATCCACTGCACCAGTCCATCGATCTTGCCGCCATAATAACCCGCCACTGACCCCATGAAAAGCCCCACAGGCAGACTGATGCACGTGACGAGCAATCCCAGCGTCATGGCGGTTTTAGCGCCAGCGAACAATTTGAATAATATACTTCGTCCAAAGACGTCAGTTCCAAGCCACAAAGCCGGCTTGCTCCATTCAGGAGGACTGAACTTAGGCGCCACCTGTTGTTGAAAATCGGGAATGTGCCCCGCGTACCCCAAAACTGCCAAAACAAGATACGATGCGATGATCGCAAAACAAACCAAATTCAAACGACTGCCACGAAGACGTCGCCAGGCTCTTCTCGCCAGCGTATCACCCTTAGGAAGCTTTTTTACCCCATCCAACGCCATGCTAGACCTCACGACAATTTAACTCGCGGATCCACCGCCGCATATAAAACATCGGTCACTAAATTAAATACTGAATATGCGACAGCAATCATTATCGTTACACCTTTAATTACCGGAAAATCACCAGTATTCACCGAGGACACCAGCAAATCACCCAATCCAGGAATGGAGAAGTATTTCTCCAAAACAAACGACCCCATAACTAAAAATGGCACTTCCACAACTGTATAAGTAATCACTGGGATCATCGCATTCTTCAATACATGCTTAAACATGACCTTCGTCTCGCTAAGCCCTTTAGCTCTCGCGGTTCGCACATAATCGGCCTTGGCCTCTTCAAGTAAAATGCTGCGGTAGAGCCTGACATCAGGGCCGAATTGAACGATCATCGTGATCACCCATGGCAAAAACAAAAACGCTACGCCCTTCATGCCCGGGATAAATCCATTAATCTCAAATATGTCCAGTTTGTAAGCGAGGAAGTACTGCAACAGAATCACGTAAACCAAATAAGACACACTCATACAAGCCGTAAAGATGACCGACATAAACCGCTCAAACACCCCGCCGCGATACCAGGACACCAGCATGGCAACAGCAATGTTCAATATTGTACCCAGAACAAATGGAGGCAACGTGACCGACAAGCTGACAAAAGCCCCTTGCTTGAACACAGTCGACAATTTTTCGCCACTAACAAAACTTCGACCAAAATCAGCTGTCAAAATCTCACGCCAAAACTGCAAATACTGTTCAATTAGCGGCTTGTCTAACCCCCACTTCGCACGCAAAGCGGCGATCTTGGCAGGCGTTGCATGCGAGCCCAGGGCAACCCGCGCGGGATCCTCGCCGAAAAAGGTGAACAGAAAAAAGATAAGAAGTGTTACGCCGACAAGTATCGGTATCATTTGAAAAAGTCGGCGCACGATATACTGGATCATAAGGAGAACCCCTCCTTTTGGCGCTTAACATCTATGTCAATATGCAGAGCATCTCGGCTACTCTCCAGATCGCGCTTAAAATTACGGACCCAATTTTTAGGGTAAAGCCCCACTCGGATGACACTGTAAAGTGGCACAATGGGAACCTCTTCCTTGACCAATAACGCCATTTCCCTGAAAAGCTCGTTTCGCGCCGCACCGGGCGGTATCACTTTAGTTTTGTCTGAAAGCATATCGTAGCGCGCATTTGACCAGCTACCATAATTTTGCCCCTGAGTTCGAGCGTAGGTTGTCAGAAGTGATGTGAAATTTTCCGGGTCTGGATAGTCAGCGCCCCAGCCCGTAGTAATTAAATCGAAATCTCCCGAGTCCATTTTTTGCAAGTAAGATGAATAGGAAACCGACTCCATCTTTAGCCTTACACCGATCTCTGCCAGCGTTCGTCTATGGTACTCAAACATCCGCTGCGGCATGCTTCCAGCCGTGCTCAGATAGCGAAACTCAGGCAATCCTTTGCCACCCTCAAAACCAGCTTCTCGCATCAGTTTCTTCGCTTCGGCCAAGTCACGCTTATACCACTCAACATTTAGATCCCGGTGATTTGAACTCAAGGTCAATGGGACAACCGTATCAAGCACAACACCACGTCCGTTGATGATGTCATCGATGAACCCTTGACGATTGATAGTCATCGCAATGGCCTGACGCAATTTTAAATTTTTACCCAATGCCGAATTTTTCAGATTAAAGACCAGCCAATAAGACGTGCTATCCCTTGCGGCATATAAAGCAACATCCTCCTTGAACTCATCGAGAACCCGAAATTCCCCATCATCCGTCTTTTTCGCCAAACGCTGAAAAGCGTCAGCATCAAGACCGATCCAATCAAAGTAGCCTCTTAGAAACTTCAAGACGGCAGGCTGAGATTCCTGGATCACCGGCGCGTAAACTTCATCCACCAACGGCAGTCGCTTGCCAGCATCCTCCAACAAACCCTTCTCCAGATCCCCAGGTTCGCCTTCAACTGGATAACTAAGATGATAGTTTGAATTTTTAACAAGCCACACATCGCCTAGACGATTGGTGTATTTTAATTTAAAAGCACCCGTTCCTAACGGGTGAAACTGAAAATCAACTCCATATTTTTGCACGCATTCCCGCGGCACAATCGACATGATTGTCTTTGCCATAACCTGCATTGGCACCATGGTGGCCCTGGTAAGCTTCACTTGCACCGTATGATCATCAAGTGCCTTGAGGCCCTCAACCGGAAACTCATCATAACTATAAGCACCCTCACCGCGTGTTTCCATTGCCTTGCGTGCGGCGTCAAGGCCCACGACCAGCCCTTCTATTAAGCTGTAGCTGTTGGCGTTGATAAATGGATCTGAGAATCTTGTAAAAGAATAAATCACATCTGATGCATTAAACGCCCGGCCAATACCATCAGGAAAACAGTCGCCATCCTGGAAACGAACGTCTTTACGGAGTTTTATGGTCATCGTCTTACCAGCATCAGAAAATGTCGGCATCGACTCAGCCAAATTTGGAATAAATTCTATGGGTCTTTTCAGATAATGCGTTGTGAAAAGGCTATCAAACAGAAGGACGACAATATCGGCGCTCTCAGCATCAAACTGCTGGTGCGGATCCAGGCTTTTACCCTTCGCGCTCAGGACCTTACGCAGAATTTTTGTCTTGCCATCCAGGCCGCCGTGACTGGAGCAACTGCAAGCGGAAAACCATGGTCCGAGACATGCCGAGAGGACCAAAAATAACCAGAGTGGAAAGATTTGGGGTAAATTTTTCGGGGTCATTTACCCTCCCTTTTATTAATCTCAACGGCAAGATGGCATGCCACCTTCACTCCATTAAAGTCAGAAAGTTCGGGCACAGAAGTTTTACAACGTTCCACAGCGTCAGGACATCTTGGATGAAAAGCACAGCCCCGCGGCGGATTAGCAGGACTTGGCACATCCCCAACCAACGGCTGGACGTTTCTTCGGAAACGCGGATGAGACGCCGGGATGGCACCCAATAGGGCCTTTGTGTAGGGATGCAACGGCCGCTCATAGATATCTTTTGCATTTCCAATCTCAACAATGCGACCAAGATACATAACGGCAACGCGGTCACAGATATAACGCACAACACCAAGATCATGAGCTATAAACAAATAGGCCATCCCTAATTTTTTTTGCAGGTCGACTAGTAGATTTATGACCTGAGCCTGGATCGATACATCCAAGGCAGAGACCGCTTCGTCCGCGACAATTAATTCAGGCTTCAATGCTATCGCGCGCGCGATTCCAATACGCTGACGCTGACCACCCGAAAACTCATGTGGATAGCGATTCATGGCGTCGGGTCTCAGGCCCACCATCTCAAGCAGCTCTACAACGCGGTTCACGCGCTCAGCCTTCGGTATGTCACCCGCAAGGCGCATTGGTTCCTCTATAATCGCCCTGACGTTCATGCGCGGATTCAAGGATGCATAGGGATCCTGAAAAATCATCTGCATATATCGCCGTAGCGGTCGCATCTCAGCCCTGGACTTCCGAGTAATGTCTTCACCGCGATAGATAATCTCACCTTGGCTCGGCTCATAGAGCCTTACAATGGCCCGACCCAAAGTGGTCTTACCGCACCCTGACTCGCCAACCACGCCCAATGTTTCTCCCATGGCAACGCTTAGAGTGACATCACTAACGGCGTGGACCGCACCAATTTCCCGCTGAAACAGTCCACCTAAAATTGGAAATTTGACTGATAGGTTTTTTACTTCAAGCAATGACTTTGTCATTTGGATTGTCTCGCCCCCATCAGATTATTCTGCTTGATTTTGCCCTTGGCGATATCTTCAGCAAAATGACACGCAACGGCATGGGTCGCATCAATGTAGCGCAATTCGGGATTATCGCTAGCGCAGCGCTGCTGGCTATAGGGGCAACGTTCAAAAAACCGACAACCCTTCGGTAGATTTTTCAGCGACGGTACGGCCCCCTTAATGGTTGGAAGCGCCGTCTCCCTCGAATGCCGGGCATCAGGAATAGAAGCTAAAAGCCCCAGTGTATATGGATGTCGCGGGCGGTCGAACAAACTCACTACATC
>Ga0214923_10009259_pt1 | contig 10286 bp, 8 predicted proteins | sample LL1510_MetaG_FD_177993 | JGI IMG/M metagenome (GOLD analysis project Ga0214923, IMG submission 177993) | Freshwater microbial communities from Lake Lanier, Atlanta, Georgia, United States - LL-1510 | ecosystem: Environmental > Aquatic > Freshwater > Lake | place: USA: Georgia | collected 2015-10-15
TTTGTTTTGGCACTGGAATTGCTGTTCGCCGTCTTCATAGGCGAGGACGTATGAAGCACACTTTCCAGCAGTGGTTGGCAGTTGCAGTGATCCTAAGTCAAATTTCGCAGCTGATTCCTGCTGCTGCGCTGGCGCAGGTAGGTGGCGAGCCCTCGCGTGATCGTCCGGGACGCTACCCTCCACAACCAGAATGGCCAGACTTAGAGGGCGCTCGCCGAGAAGGGATGAGCGATGGAAGCCCCGACGGTTCTCGAGAAGGGCGCGAGCGAGGCCGTGAGGCGGGAACTCGTGAGGGTCGCGAGCAGGGGCGTCGCGATGGTTATCAAGCCTGCTTGGAGCAACGTCGTCGCGAGTCTTACGATTTTGGATACGCCGAGGGCATTCGAGTCGGCAGTGCCGACGGAAACACTCAGGGTCAGCTCCGCGGATACGCCGAGGGACAATCCGCAGGACGCGTTGAGGGTCAACGCGATGGCGATCGCCGCGCGAAAATGGATGCTCGTAGACAGTCCGAAGCGCCTGGTCGTGAGAAAGGACGTCAGGAGGCCAATCAAAGCGACGCCTTTAATCGCGGGAGTCTAGCAGGGGCTCAAGCTGGAGAAAGCCGCGCGCGCAATAGGGCTCGGGACGTGGATTATCCCAAAGGCCGCGAGGCCTACCGAGTTCAAAGAACTACCGAGCCTGTCTCGCGTGAAGTCGCTGAGGAGCTCTCTGTTCGATCATCTCAGTCTGATCAAGTGAGCTTCGACCGGGAAAGTATCCTCTCGGATTCCGAGTTTTTGGGAGCTTCAAGTGTCCGAGGAATCGGAGCAAGTCCAGATTATCGATATGCTCACGAGCGTAGAAGGTACGGGGACCCGTCACTTCAGCGGGCCTACTCTGACGGATATCGCTCGGGGTATCAGGGTGGGTTTTATTCGGAGTACGACTCAGAGTATCGCCGCGCTGAGCAGTTAGCTAGTCGTATTGGGCGTGATGAAGGTTGTCGGCAGGCACAGTACGCGGATGTTCGTGGCGAATTTATCAGCGGACGTAATGCTGGATACCGCCGTGGATACGATGAGTCCTACGAACAAGCTTATCGAATCTCTTATCGTCACGCGTACGATCCGGTTTTTGCTCAAGCTTCTGAATCGGGCTACCGCGATCGTTACCCAGATTACTATTCGTCGTTTTTTGAAGAGTTTCGTGCAGACTCCTACGCCGAGCGCACCAAAGAACTCTATGAATCTGGTTTCGCTAGTGGTGAGCAGGAAAACTACAACCGATCCTATCCCGGCTTTGCCAAGCAAGAGTTTGATCGAGGCGTTCGGGATGAGACTGCAGAGTTTTCGCTTCGGCCCATTCGATTCATTGAAACGGGCTTTATTGAACAGTTTGAGGACGCGATTATTGAGCCCGGAGAGAAAATTGGCTTCTGGTTTTTCATCCGCAATTACGCAGACCAAGATATGCCCTCAAACGAGCTTCGTTTTGAAGTGGAGACTTCAGGTCAAGGAATCCTGCCTCTACGTCAGAGCGATGTTCCTTCCAGTTTAATCCCTACGCGTGGAGCAATTCGAGTCAAGGGTGCGGTACCCGTAGTTGTTTCTGAGTCCGCACTCGGCAAGCCAGTTTCGGCCACGGTCCGAGTGTTTTGGCGGGGGACTTTGCTGGGCTCAAAGACCTATTCGTTTCAGGTCAGAAATCGGGCAACCATTGACTGGGTGGAGCGACCGATCCTTCGCGAAGGGCTCGAGACTCAGGTTAAATTCAGGATCCAGAATAACTCTTCTCAGGCGATCTCGGGACCCATTCGTCTGGAGTTGCGGTCCGATAGTCGTCAAATCGAGTTAGTTCAATCTACGGCGGATCTTCCAGCCTTGGCTCCCGGAGAATCTCGGGAGGCCAGTTTTAAAATCGTAGGGCGAACAGATCGGGACCTGCTTGAGATTCCGCTAGCGTTAGCACTGAGTGATGGATCTCGAAAGCGTGTGGCTGCTCGAGATTTCAGCGGATCAGTTCCCGTGGTGAACGATTATCGCGTCAAGTTGACTCAAGGACTCGAGGGGCTCAAGAACAACGGCGTTGCGAGGCTTGCTTATGCCGTTCGCAACGTCAGCTCTCGTTTAATTTTTGGTGCTCTGGAGCTTCAGGCACGCGTGATCGATGCGCAGGGCCGGGAAGTTTCTGGGGTTCGCTGGATTGGTTTTAATCCGCAATTTTTAATGCCTCTGGAGCGCGGCCAGCAGGTCAGTTTTGTGATCCCTGTGGTTCTACCTCAGGGGCTTTTGTCGGGGATGGTGGAGTTAGAAGTTCGTGAAAATGGCGTGCCGGTGGTGATCCACCAGGCTCGATTCTAAGGGAGATAGAGATCATGAGCTTTCATCATTTGAAGCGGGTGTTGATCGTCAGTTTAGGGATTGCAGCTGGTGCTTGCGGACAGATTCCGAAAGAGTACCGAGGTACCTTTGTGGACCAAGCAACGGGTTTCCGAGTGGAGCTCAAGGCCAGTGAAGGAAAGTGGATTCGCCCGGATGGGAGTCAGGAGAGCTTTCCAGCAAAAGCCGTGGGCGTTGCTGAATTAGATCAGGGGCAGCCGGGAATCTACATGCGTTCCATGGGCAATGATCAGCTGGAAGTATTTTGGGTGCGTCCAAATCCTGAGAGTCGCCGCGAGGAGTACGGGTTTGTCGCTCTCGAGGCTGAGGTCGTTTACACCAGGCTAGAGACCAAGACCCGAGGTCCTATTTCAGCGGTCTTGGCCCGCCACTGTGAGCGAGGGCAGGTGTTAATTGACCGCGTTAGTCAAAGTTTTAACGGGGGTTGTCCTTCAGATAGCAAGCTCATGGAGCTGATTCGGGTAAAATCACCAAAATAACTTACCAAATGCCTTTAAAGTGCCGATCCGGAGACTTGAGAGGAATCCATGTCTCCGGATCGACTTTTGGCACTTTTGAATTCGGATTCGCCGCGATGGCTAGGTGAGGCCAATCGTCATTTGGCTCAGGCTTCGGTCTGGGTTCAACAGGGACGGGACTTGGCCGAAACCGGCTCTCCCTTGCTTGACTTCTATCGGTGCATCCACGCCTTTAAAGGAGCCTGTAGCCTGATGGCAGCTCGGCTTCCGTTGGCCGCAAGCATCAGCCATCGGCTGCATCGGATGGAGGGTCGGCTCGCCATTAAGGATCACTGGAAAGAGGCATCCTCCTGGATCGGTGATTTTCAGGCTGAACTGAGAGAGATCCATCATGAGCTGCAAGAAACTTGGCAGCAGGAGTGCCGCCAGGCATGCGAGGATCGGATTCCCGGGTTTTCGGCTGGGACATGCCCTGAGTCTGTCGAAGTGGTTTCAGGAGGTCGTCAGCTCGTTTTCCCTTGGGCTTCGGTTTTAGAGTTCATACCTGGGGCCCAGGTGCAGGGGCGGCACCTGGTATCGGTTCGTGGCGAGCTCCTGGCCGTCATACCCGCCGAAGGGGAAGCGCACCGATCGGTCTTATTTGGAGTGGCCGTACAGACCCAAGGCGGCCAGAGATTTGTGGTGCCCGTTCAAAAAATGGAGCTCGTTTTTGGAGCCCGCGGGCAGGAATCTGAGACAAAACTTCAACGCGTGAGCTCAGGTTCGGTGCCCGAGGCGGCATAGTTCATCAAGAAATCATGTCCGAATCCTTGAGTCGTTCGTCCCGAACGGCTATAAATAGGCATTACCCAAAAACGAGGATTCATCCTTATGGCGATGGCATCGTGGAAGGCCTACTTAGGGTCGAGTATCGGCAAAAAGAAGCTGGTGGGACTGACGGGACTCCTGATCTCGCTTTTCACCCTCAGTCATATGGCAGGAAACCTGCTGATGTTTGTGGGCCCTGACGCCTACAACACTTACAGTCATAAGCTGGTGACCAATCCAGCCATTTATCTGGCCGAGGCCGGACTGGTGGCGTTCTTTCTGATTCATATCGCGCTGACGGTCCAGCTCACACGGGCCAATCGCGCGGCAAGACCTGTGGGCTACGCGGGTTCAGCCTCAGGTGTTAAAAAAACGAGCTTTGCCGCAAAGACGGCCATTCTATCCGGAGCACTCTTGCTCGCATTCGTGGTTTTGCATCTGCAGACCTTCAAGTTCGGCGAAGTCTACACCACAACTGTCGACGGAGTTGAGATGCGCGACATTTATCGGCTGGTGGTCGAGAAGTTTCATCAGCCTGGATATGTAGCCTGGTACCTGCTGTCGCTCGTGATTCTCGGAATGCACTTAAGCCACGGAGTGAAGGCTTCGTTTCAGTCGCTAGGAATTTTTGCCTCCAATCATCCTGCTTTGGCTCGAATCGGTTGGGCTTTTGCGATTTTGGTTGCCGGCGGATTCATCACGCAGCCTCTGGCTGTTTACTTTTTTGGACTGGGAGGCTGAACATGAGCACTCACCCCAAGTTAAATTCCAGGATTCCTGAAGGCCCGATTGAGAAAAAGTGGGGCAACCGAAAATTTGAGAACAAGCTCGTCAATCCCGCCAACCGTCGTAAGCACACGGTAATTGTCGTCGGGGCTGGGCTTGCTGGTGGATCGGCAGCTGCGTCTCTGGGTGAAGCCGGTTACCGCGTTAAACTTTTTGTCTACCACGATAGCCCCAGGCGCGCGCACTCGATTGCCGCTCAGGGGGGCATTAATGCCGCCAAGAATTACCAAAACGACGGCGATTCCGTTTACAGGCTTTTCTACGACACCATTAAGGGCGGCGACTTCCGCGCTCGCGAAGCCAATGTGTATCGCTTGGCCGAAGTATCGGTGAACATCATTGATCAGTGCGCGGCTCAAGGCGTGCCGTTTGCGCGCGAGTATTCAGGCTACCTGTCGAATCGCTCTTTCGGTGGTTCTCAGCTTCAGCGGACGTTCTATGCTCGTGGGCAGACCGGTCAGCAGCTTTTGCTCGGCGCCTACGGATCGCTCATGCGCCAAGTGGAAGAGAAAAACGTGGAGCTTTTTCCGTATCACGAGATGCTCGACGTGGTTGTGGTCGATGGCAAGGCACGTGGCATTGTCGTTCGAAACCTCAGAACCGGTGAGCTTGCTGTACATACCGCTGATGTGGTGGTGCTCGGCACTGGTGGCTACGGCAATGTGTTTTATCTTTCGACGAACGCCAAGAAGTCCAATTGCACGGCGGCATGGCGCGCGTACAAAAAGGGCGCTTTCTTCGGTAATCCGTGTTTCACGCAGATTCATCCGACCTGCGTTCCGGTCTCGGGCGATTATCAATCCAAGCTCACGCTCATGTCCGAGTCGCTGCGAAATGACGGCCGAGTTTGGGTTCCCAAGGCCAAGGGCGACAAACGAAATCCGAAAGAGATTCCGGAGAGTGAACGCGATTACTACCTCGAGCGCATCTATCCCGCATTCGGAAATCTCGTTCCTCGCGACGTGGCATCAAGAGCGGCCAAAGCGATGTGCGACAAAGGTCATGGCGTCGGGCAGACCGGACTTGCCGTTTACCTCGACTTTGCTGACGCCGTAAAACGCATTGGCAAAGAGGGTGTGGCAAAGAAGTACGGCAATCTTTTTGAAATGTACGAAAAGATCACCGGTGAAGATCCGTATGAAGTGCCTATGCGCATTTATCCAGCTGTTCACTACACGATGGGCGGACTCTGGGTGGACTACAATCTGCAGAGCACGATCCCTGGTCTCTTTGTGATTGGTGAGGCGAATTTTTCTGACCACGGCGCCAATCGTCTCGGGGCTTCGGCTCTGATGCAGGGGCTTGCGGATGGTTATTTCGTCGCTCCTTACACGATCGCCAATTACATCGGCGGCGAAAAGCTCGGAGCCGTTTCATCCGATCACGACGCTTGTAAAGCCGCACTGGCCGAGACCAAAGCTCGTGTGGAGAAGTTTCTTTCGATCAAAGGCAAGCAATCGGCGGATTCCTTTCATCGCAGGCTCGGTAAGATCATGTGGGATGAGTGCGGGATGGCTCGCAACCGAGAAGGCTTGAAGCGGGCCATTAGCGACATTCAGAAGCTTCAAAAGGAGTTCTGGAGCGATCTCTATGTTCCAGGAGCGGGGGCTGAACTCAATCAAGAGCTTGAGAAAGCGGGTCGTGTGGCCGACTTCCTGGAGCTAGGAGAGCTGATGTGCCGGGATGCTCTCGAGCGTGAAGAGTCTTGCGGTGGACATTTCCGCGAAGAGTACCAAACACCCGAAGGTGAAGCGCTACGTAATGACGAGAAGTTCGCTCACGCTGCTGCTTGGGAATACCAGGGCGAAGGCAAGGCGCCTCTTCGACATCAAGAAGAGCTCGAGTTTGAAAATATTCATCTTGCTCAGCGGTCTTACAAATAAGGAATCGACTCTATGACGACTTCAAAAGGCATGACCCTGCATCTGAAAGTCTGGCGCCAGAAGAGTGCTTCGGATTCTGGTCGATTTGAATCTTATACGGTTGAGGGCGTGAATCAGGCCGCTTCGTTCCTGGAGATGATGGACGTGCTCAATGAGCAGCTCCTTCGCAAAGGGCAAGAACCTGTAGCCTTTGATCACGATTGCCGCGAGGGAATCTGTGGTTCGTGCGCGATGATGATTAATGGCTGTGCCCATGGCGATCTGCCCCGCACCACCGCCTGCCAGCTGCATATGCGGCACTTTAAAGACGGTGAAACGATCGTCATCGAGCCCTGGCGTGCTCGCGCTTTTCCGGTCATTAAGGATCTGGTGGTCGATCGCTCTGCTTTTGACCGGATTATTGCTGCCGGCGGGTACGTCTCAACGAATGTGGGGAATGCTCCTGAAGCGAACTCCATTCCGGTTCCTCAGCATGATGCTGAAGCAGCGATGGATGCGGCGGCCTGTATCGGCTGCGGGGCTTGCGTGGCCTCGTGCAAGAACGCTTCAGCCATGCTTTTTGTGAGCGCTAAGGTGAGCCAGATGGCTCATTTGCCTCAGGGCCAACCTGAGCGCTCGATGCGGGCGCGCAAGATGGTGGCTCAGATGGACAAAGAAAGATTCGGAGCCTGCTCGAACACGGGTGCTTGTGAGGCGGCATGCCCCAAGGGCATCAAGCTTTCGAATATTGCTCTTCTGAATCGCGAGCTCAGCCGCGCTCAAGTGAAGGACTAAGATGGAGCGCTTTGCGCGAGTTGCCGCTGAGGCTTTAGGACGTGCGCTTGAGATGCCGCTCACGGCATCCGATCTCGAGACGCCCCCTGATCCCACGATGGGGGATTTCGGTTACCCATGCTTTAAGCTCGCCAAACAGTTTCGCAAGGCTCCACCCCAAGTGGCTGCCGAAATTGCAGCGAAAGTTTCGGGGCTTCCTCCAGAGATTTCAGTAAAAGCCGTTGGGCCATATGTGAATTTCACGGTTCGCCCGGAAGCTCTGGCTTCAGCACTTTTAAAAGATATTCTCGCAGGCCAGGGGCTGGGTTCTTACGGATCGCTGCCTGCCAAAACCCGCGGCAAGTGGGTGCTTGAGTACTCTAGCCCCAATGTGGCCAAGCCTTTCAATATTTATCACTTAAGGCCCACGATCTTAGGAGCGGCTCTCGACCGCATTGGTCGCTTTCGCGGCTTTGATCTGGTCTCGATCAATCATTTGGGAGACTGGGGCACTCAGTATGGCAAGCTTGCCATTGCCTTTCGCGATTATGGCAAAGATCTGCCGGCTCAGCCGACCATTGAGGATCTCGTTTCAATTTATGTGAAGTTTCACGCGGCCGCCGAAACCAATCCCGGTCTTGAGGATGAAGCTCGCCAGGCCTTTTTGAAGCTCGAGCAGGGTGACGTCGAGATGACGGCACTTTGGAAAAAGTGTGTCGAGATTTCGCTTCGTGAATTTGATCGGCTCTACGCGCGTATCGGAGTGAAGTTTGATCACATCTGGGGAGAGAGTCATTACAAGGATTTCTTAGCCCCGATGCTTGCCGAGCTTCGTAAGAATGGAATTCTAATCGAAAGTGAAGGGGCCTGGGTGGTTCCGGTTACCGATCGCGATGGCAAGGAGCTTCCTCCCTGCATTCTGGAGAAGTCCGACGGAGCGACGATTTACGCTACTCGCGATGTGGCGGCTGCGCGCTATCGGTTTGAGAAATTTTCTTTTGATCGCATGACCTACATTGTGGGTGGCGAGCAGCGCATGCACTTCCAACAGGTTTTCGGAGTGCTTCGCAAAATGAGCTGCGCCTGGGAGCCCAAGTGCGAGCACGTGCCTACGGGGCTTTACCGTTTCAAAGATGCCAAGATGAGCACTCGTAAGGGGAACTTCGTGACCCTGGAAGATGTGCTCGAGCTTGCTCGAGACCGAGTGAAAGAGATTCTTTCGGCGCGCGAGGGACTAAAACTCTCGCCTTCCGAAATGGAGTCGATGGTCGAGGCCATTGGCCTTGGCGCAGTGATTTTTCATGATCTGCATTCCGATCCTGCCCGCGATGTCGAATTTGATGTCGAGCGCGTGGTGGATTTTGAAGGCGAGACGGGCCCTTACCTGCAGTATGCTCACACGCGGTGCCTAAGTATTCTTCGCAAAGCTCGTGAGAGCGGCGAGCTTACAGGTGATGTGGTGTTTCAGGGTGAGTGGGTCGGTGAATTGAAGAGCGCAGAAGAAATTTCGCTACTCAAGACGCTCGGACAGTTTCCGCTTCATCTCGAACGCACGCTGAGCTTTGCTAAAGCAAGCCAGCTTGCGCATTATCTTATTGATGTGACCAAGGCCTTTGGTTCGTTTTACCGAGAGTGCCAGGTTCTGGGGCAGGGGCAGGCAGTGACCGGATCTCGCTTGATGCTTGTTGAAGCCACTCGTCGAATCTTGGGCCAGGGTTTAGGTCTTCTCGGAGTGCCGCTACCTGAGCGGATGTAAGGGCTACAGCTGTACCTTGCCTTTACAGACGCCTTGCTCATCGCAGGTCACTTTTTGTCCGGTGGCAATTCCATTTTCATTCAGCGTCGCTGTTCCACCGGCGGCCAAACCTTCTTGGGTGGGGGTGCCCAGAAGAGAGGACGAAGAGGCCAGTTGCTTAGCCTTGCTGCAACCGCCGAATGCAAAGGCCGCGACCATAATAAACCCGAAGAGTGCTGCCTGAGCGGCATTGAGCTTAATCACGTTTCACCTTGCTGCATGCTGTGGCAAAACTCAGACTCTGAAGCAGGTTGGACGTGATGCCATCAATGAAATCGAGCGTGGCTTGCTTGGCGATAGCTAGCCGTTGAAGTCGCTTTAGGCCGTTGCGATTCTGGTTTTGAGCTTGCTGTAATCGGGTCCAACTGTAATCCCAGTTGTAGGCCTCGTAGCCAGTGTCGCAGTAGACACCATATGAACCGTCGTCAATGATCCACACATTTGTGTAACCAAAGGTGTCCCCCAAGGCAGTGATTTTTCCCTCTAGGTCCTCGGCTGCCTGCGCAGGAGTGATGATGGTATCACCTGCTTGAAAAAAAATCGTTTTCGCTGCAATAGCAGCGCGAATAGTCGCCAGATGCGAAGCAATAGTTCCAGTCTTGGTGCTATCGCCGCAAAGGTTCTTTTGATCACTGGAAGAAAATACCAGTTTGAGTTCACATTTCGGAGTCGTGGTGCTTGCACTGAGAAAATCGGTTGGCCCTTTTTGTATGAGGACTTCCAGATCCGAGGCTTTTTCAGTGTTGAGACAGGAGTGGTGCCTCGACCCAAGATAGATGCGATAGCCATCGGTTCGCGTGAGCGTCAGGAGCGATTGCACAGTGGCCGAAGAGGGGTTTAGAGCTTCACGAAGAATACTTTGTATTCCTGCAACGCTAGCATCAGCAGTGCCGTAGGTGGAGCGAAGGGAGTAGTACTCCGTCTGGTGCTGACGTCCTAAAGGAAGCGCGGTGAATCCTGCAGTCGAAGGTACCCCGCCCGAGAGGATGTCGATTCGTTTAATATTGGTACTACTTGGTAGCGCCGTAAAGTACTGTCCCGCCAGGGTGTATAAATCCTGGTAGCGATCGATGCAGTCTTGAGAGTTCGTGCGCAAGGTCATGTCTGGTAGTGGATCGTTGATGCTTCCCTGTTTAACATCGTCATCTACAAAGATGTCAGCTTTTGTTTCAGTGGTGAGTAGGGTGGCAACAAGCGCTGTAAACAAGAACGGACCGTAGAGGATGTTTCTCATGTGGTTCTGATCGGAATACCGGCCAAAAAAATGAACAGTCTTAACAATTACGGTGAGACGTGTGAGACACACCTAAGATGCGCCATTACCAATCGAGTTCAGAGCTTCACTGGGTCATGGCAAGCCCGGGCTTGCTCTCAGAGTCGGCAGCTGCGTCTCTGGGTGAAGCCGGTTACCGCGTTACACTTT
>Ga0214923_10009260_pt1 | contig 10285 bp, 8 predicted proteins | sample LL1510_MetaG_FD_177993 | JGI IMG/M metagenome (GOLD analysis project Ga0214923, IMG submission 177993) | Freshwater microbial communities from Lake Lanier, Atlanta, Georgia, United States - LL-1510 | ecosystem: Environmental > Aquatic > Freshwater > Lake | place: USA: Georgia | collected 2015-10-15
TCTTATTTTGAAAAATCATTGATAGATCCGGTAAATCAGGGATCAGTTATAACCATAGGATATTCCCGTGGTAAAGCAATAATTGCCAGTTCGCATACTCAGGATTCAAGCCGAAGAAATCATCTCATGTTACATATCAGCAAAGATGATGGTTATACATGGGAGCCACAAATTTTGATAGATGCAACCAATGATAGTTCACCCCGAGATTATACGGCTTATTCCGATTTGGTTGTAATTAATCGGAAACAACTAGGTTGTTTATATGAAAGAAATCAATACCGGGAAATTGTATTTACAATCCTCCCTATCAGACGTAAACTAACCAGAAACCCTTAAGGTATTTTTTTTCTTCGGTTCATTAGCTCACGCCATGTGGTGAGTTGAATTTGATTGTCCTGCATATATTTTTTCAATGTAGGCGATTGCATCGCTAACCAATCGGCTCTACGAATGGTTCCTGAATTGGAAATATATTTAAAATGTTCAGCTGCCACCGAACAATGCATAATAACCATTGTAATTCCGGGCTGTAAATCGACAAATGATTTAATATATTGCTGAACGGCAATCTCCTGAAGCTGGCTATCACTCAGGTTTCCATCGGGATAGCGGAAATCATAACTCATATTATGTAGGTCATCGAGCACAGGAAGTCCGGCATTCCATAATTTTTCTCCAATTGCCCTGGCCTGAGCAGGGGTAATCAGTCCGGCATTGCTTTTACTCACCAAAGTGCTATGGCCGCCCGGAAACATCACAGGAATTTTTTCTCTAATGCCAAGTGAAAGATATTCATTTAAATAATCCGCATTCGCAAATAAGGTTCCCATGTGTGAATCGAAATGAGTAGGCTCCCAACCAGCTTTTCTGGATCGTATCAATTGAGCAGTTATTTCTGTTCGAATTTCTGCAGGGGATGCATGAGCAACCACGTTAGCAACCGAATTCCACATCGCTCCCTCGGAATCAGTTAATCCGGGTGTTTGAGCACTCCCGGAGAGTGGCCCCCAGCGATATTCATTCCATTCAGAAGTGAGGGTAAGATGAAGTCCGGCATCTGCCGTAGGATTATTTTTCAGGTAGTGAAAGATTTCAGGTACCCACGGACAAGGCATCATGATACTAAAAGAGTTGGCTATTCCTTTTTGGGTAGATTGAAAAACACCTTCGTTAGATTCTTTCGACATACCGGCATCATCTACATGTAAAATCAATAATTTGGTTCCGGCAGGATAACCCAGTTTCTCTGCATACGTTTGTGCTTGAAGTTGGCTAAGAATGGGTATTAGAATCAGAAAGATAAATACGTATTTCATGGATTACCATTTTATTTTGGGTTATACCTGTTGGTTTTTTTCAAGTAACTGGATTTGTAAGTTCGATATGGTTGCTCAAATATACCCGATCGTCATCATCTATTATGATTGCCTCTACCCCATTTAATTGATTAATAAGGAAAAGACCTGCTTCAATTCCCATAATAGCTATGGGTGTAGTAAGTGCATCCGCTAATTCTGCGTTTGTCGTAATTATCGTTACGCTTTTAATTCCATGAATGGGTAGGCCTGTTTTTGGATTAATGGTATGCGAATATTTTTTTCCATCGACCATGATAAATTTTTCATAGTTACCCGAAGTAGCCACAGCCATATCTGATACTTCAATAAATGAGAAGGCACTCGCTGCGTGGTTTGGGTTGGCTATTCCGATAGTCCAGGGTTTACCATTCGGTTGCTTACCCCAAGTGGTAAGGTCGCCCGAGGCATTTACAATTCCTGCTGTGGCACCCAGTGTTTTCAGATAATTTCGGGTTTTTTCGGCAGCATACCCCTTTCCAATGCCACCTAATCCGATTCTCATACCTTTTTCCTTAAGAAATACTGTGCTTTCCATTTTATCAATTATGATATTTCGGTAATTAATAAGTCGAACCATTTTTTTGGCTGTTTCGGGGTCGGGTAATTCGTTTTGATGGATATCAAAATTCCAAAGTCGCTTATCAACGGATCCATAACTAATATCAAAAGCCCCCTGTGTAAGAGCGGAAATTTGCAAACTCCGATCTATTATTTCTAAGGTTTCTTTTTGAACAATTACCGGTTTAATACCTGCAGATTCATTGATTCGATATAGATCACTGGAATTGGAATAAGTTGTCAACAAATATTCTATTTCCCTAATGTGATTGATTCCCTGTTCAATCCATTCCATCGCAACTTTTTCATAGTTATTCACAACGCTGATTTCAAATTGATTGCCCATTAGTCGTACCTGTTTTGAAAAAATTTGATTCATTGTTAGTTAATTGTTAGGGTTATTTAAGCAAGAATTTTAGATAAAATTTATAATTTTTTATTTGTCTGTATTTTAGGTACTAAATATTTGATTTTCAACACTTTATAACCATGTTAATATGTTTAAAAATAAATAGAAATGTAAAGTTATCCACAAAATGAATAATAATTAACAATATGTAATCGTTATATAATGGTATTTAAAAAAACCGGGTGCCATTCATTAGAAAGCGGGAATGGGATCTTCAGTTTTTGAGATAATAAAATAAGTGAAAGCTGGGTTGCTTTATTCGTAAGTAATTGATAAAATAGAAACTACATATTTTAAATAATATCAAATAAAAATTTGATCCTCTCAATTTCTCCCAAACCTTTAAACACCACTTTATGTCATCCTTATTCGCACATCAGATTCGCAGTTTTGCAGCTATGCAATCATCTTTTAAGGGAAAGCAAATTACCAGTACAGACAATAGTAATAGCTTTCTGAATCGTGCCAAAGAAGCCTCTTTTGCTGGCATTATTTGTTTTTTAATACCATTTATTTTTACTTTTTTCTGTTTTGCTAAGGATATTTTTTTGGATGCTTTTACTATCTATTTGAATGTAATGATTTCATGTGGTTTATTTTTTCGGGTTGTTACTGTTAATTGGGTAAGTAATGTTATTCTGGAACAGGGAAGGGATATTAAATTGTGGCAAATATTATCATTCCTTTTACCTTCTGTGGCATTGCTAATTTTAGGACATATGGGTAAAAAGAAGCGTTCTCAAGCCGGGGTGCAGGATTCTATTGAAGTTATTTCTGAAGCAGAAGTAATTGAATATATCTATGAATTTGAAGGTCAAAAACTTAGAAAAGCTAATTAATAATAAAGTTGATATATTAAAGGTGGGAATACCCCTGCTACTTTGGTAGCGGGGTATTTTTTTTCTGTATAATCTGAGATCATTTTTATCTACTTTGGGGTTAGCTTTGTTTTATGTTGGAGGTAAACAGTGTTGCAAAAGTTATTTCTTCGGAATTTTCATTAACTCCAATCAGTTTTCATCAACAAGAAAAAGAGAAACTCGCATTAATGGGTATCAGCGGGTCTGGAAAAACTACCTTGCTCAATTTAATAGCAGGAAGGCTACAACCTGATTCAGGTACTATTTTCCTTAATGAGGTAAGGGTAAAAGGCCCGCATGAACAATTAATTCCTGGTCATCCTGGATTAGCATTGCTTGAACAATCTTCTCATTTGCCCCATCATTATTATATCAGAGATTTATTTCAATATGCTAATGTTTGGGATGCCCCGAAATTGAAGGAATTACAAGAAATATGCAGGGTAAGTCATTTATTAAATCGAAAGCATTACGAAATTTCAGGAGGAGAAAGACAGCGCATTGCTCTTGCACTTTTATTAGTAACCTCTCCTGCATGGATCTTATTGGATGAACCCTTCTCCCATCTAGATTTAAGCAGTAAGCGAATTTTGGAGCAGGTTTTATTGGACGCAGGAGAATATTTGCACATAACTTATCTCATGTGTACACATAATCCTGAAGATATTTTTGGGTGGGCAGACCGAGTCTTAATTATTGAAAATGGAAAATTGATACAAACAGGATCTCCTAAAGAAGTATATGAAAGTCCGAAAACGAATTATGTAGCAGGCTTATTAGGAGATTTTTTTTCTGTTCCGCAACATGTTGCATCAAATTTTTTTTCTAAAAAGGAAATGCCATCTATTTGCCAAAATTGGATGGTTCGACCTGAGCAGGTTGTTTTTCATTCCGAACAAATAGCAAATGCAATCCCCTGTGTGATTCGTGATGTAATATTTGCTGGTAGATCTTATAAAGTAAAAGTGGATGTAATGGAAGCTTCGCTATTTTTTTATGCTGAGCATGGTGATTGGCAAATTGGCTCAAGGGGTTTTATTTCGATCCGTAAGGGTTGGTGCATAGATGAAGCATTCTAATCAACTTTTCAATGATTGACTTATTGATTAATTTTATGAATAAATGAAAGGGTATGGATGTTAAGATGGAGCCGAGCTGGAAGGAAGTGTTAGCACCGGCATTTAAGCGAACTTCATTTTTGCAAGCCGTTACTCATATCAAAGCTGAGCTGGCTTCAGGTTCAACAATTTTTCCTCCGGGTAGTTTGATTTTTAATGCATTTGCCCAAACACCATTTTCTTCCGTTAAAGTGGTTATACTTGGTCAGGACCCATATCATGGACCCGGTCAGGCACATGGATTAAGTTTCTCCGTTCCGGATGGAATGCCTATTCCCCCATCCTTACAAAATATTTATAAAGAATTATTGGATGATGTTGGAGGGGAAATACCTATTTCAGGTAATTTAACACATTGGGCAAAGCAAGGAGTGCTTCTACTGAATGCCGTATTAACGGTTCGTGCTAATGAACCTGCCAGTCATGCCAATATTGGATGGATGGATTTTACGGATACAGTTATTTCAACACTGTCTAACAAGAAGGAAGGTTTGGTTTTTTTATTATGGGGAAAATTTGCCCAGGAGAAACGGGTGCTGATTGATGAAACGCGCCATTTCGTATTGAAAGCAGCTCATCCCTCTCCCTTCAGTGCATATAGGGGTTTTCTGGGATGTAAACACTTTAGCAAAACGAATTCCATTTTGGAAAAACAGGGTTTAACTCCCATTCAATGGCTGTAAACCTATTGAATTTTTGATGTTATGTAAGCTTAGTGCTTTTTCTTACATTCGCTCATTATTTTTTATATGCAGCGGAATTTTTTTTCATTTTTCTTTGAGCGGCTTCAATCTATCGCTGCAAGGATCTGGGCTTTTTGGGGTTTAATTGTATTTATCACCACCTTATTAGTTGCCATTATTTTTTATTTGCCTTGTTTTGTATTGCAAGAACCTCAAAAAGCAAACTGGCATCGATTGGTATCCCGTGTTTGGATGCAATTTTTCTTATTTACTATTGGATGTTCCATTAAAACAATTGGTCGGGAAAATTATTTGGATTCCAGCAATTACATCATTATTTGCAACCACAATAGCTTAATGGATGTGCCGGTAAGTACCCCCTTTCTGCCAAAAGCCAATAAAACAATTGCGAAGAAAAGCTTTACCAAAATACCTGTATTCGGATGGGTGTATGCTTTTGGTAGTGTGTTGGTAGACCGGCGCAGTGAGGAAAGCAGGAGAAATAGTTTTGAAGCTATGAAGCAAATTCTACACATAGGATTAGACATGCTCATATATCCCGAAGGAACCCGCAATAAATCGAATGAGCCATTGGCTCCATTTTACAGTGGAGCATTTCGACTGGCAGTAGCAACCGGAAAACCAATTTTGCCAGTGTTACTTTTTCACACGCGTAAAATTCTGCCTCCTGGAAAATTTTTCTATCTCTGGCCGCATCGAATCGAATTGCACATGCTCCCTGCTGAAGAGGTAGCGGGAAGATCAGCTTCTGAATTAAAAGAAATTTTATATTCCCGCATGAGGGATTACTATTTGCAACATTAATAATTAGAGAAGGTTCTGCTGCGGTTTATTCTTAGGTCGCGTAATATGCCTGATTTGGGATTGATTGTAATGTTGAAGGATCTATATAATCCAATTGGAGTTACATTGATTGCCAGCTGCCAACAATGCATTTCCCTGGTAATAAACATGCTAATTTGCTGTAATGATTTTCGGGTTATATCATAAAATCCTGTTCCTCCAATTTTCCATTTTTCCGTTAAACTGAAATCTCCGTTGAAACTAACACTGGAATTGGTTTCCGTTCTAAATCCTGAATAATCTTCATTCAGTACCCGATAAAAACTAAGCGAATAGGAAAGAGATAGATTCCAGGGAATATTGAAGTCGGTAAATTCTGCCGGATTAGCCCGAATAAATTGTAATTCCCGCTGTTGTTCGTCGGGAGTCATAAATGGATCATTCGGCAATGGAACCCGGTTGTTTTTGGCATCTGTTTCTTTTCCATTCTTCGATTTACTTTTAAAGGAGGTAGATAAAGCAACGTTTCCCGAAGTGATTCTTCCAAACTGAAATTTCCTGGGATCAATCATCAATTCATTAATCCGATAGCCCTGCGCATTTACCTTATATGGATCCAGATTGGCAGAGGCACTGATATTTATTTTGTCAAACAATGTACTACGGGCATAGATAGAAAAATTTCCCAAAGCAAAACTATCTGCTAACATATTGTAAGAGGAATTGATTCCAAATCCATCTAATAATTTTACTTTTTTCGTTGCTTTACTGCTGGTATCCGATTTGTCTTTTACTTTCATTTCCAGAACATTGTCTATACCAAAAGTTATCCCACCATAATTTCCTTCTGAAAAAGAACCCAACACGCCACCTTCATATTGTGAGAATCGTAAAACAGTTCCATTGGTATCAACTTTAGTGCTATAGTGATATTGAGATGCCAGATCGGGACGATAACTTAGTGAAATACTTGGTCGAACTTCATGTCTAATGGCAACTACCCTGCTGGTTGGCTTAAAATTATATTTACCAAATATCCTGGTGTTGAATGAAATACCAAATGACATTTGTCGGGCCGTATAAAAACCTTTTTGAATAGTAGTATCTACTTTTTTATTAGTATCATTCCAGGATCGAAAAATTCTTTGTCCATACCATCTTTCCTCATAACTCATACCTGGTGCAACGGTAATGGGACCCAACGAGGGCAATGATAAATTGATTGGTAAGTTATGCTGGGCTCCCCATTGAATGGTATCCAGTAAACGTTTCATGGTAAATGCAGTATCGTAAAATGAAATCAGGTTTTGAAAGTTTCCATTATACCCTATTCCAATTTTTTCGTACCATTTTGGAGCACCAATGCGCTCTTTCTTTTCGAAAGGATAAAAAGTTACTACGTTAAATGTAGCGGTTGGAAAATTTAGGTTAACTAGTTTGGTATTGCTGTTTTGGTTGTGATTCAGGTTGAGGGAAAGATTGTATTTTCCTCTCCAGTCTTTTGAATAGCTAATGCTGGATTGTAATTGGTTTTGAAAATTCTGGAAAGGGTTATTTTGGAGTGATTGATTAAACTTACTGCTTCCAAAGTTTACGTTAGCTGAAAAATTGGTACCCGGACGAGCTCTTGAATCCCTGCTATGACTCCAATTGATCATGTAAGAATTGGTTTGATTGAATTCTTCCTTAGTAAATGGACTCCTGTTTAGGGTTTTCGTTTTAAGAACGCTGATGGAGACATTACCGGTAAACTTATACCTTTTGATATATTTTGAGCTAACGTTTACATTCCATCCACCATATGAATATATGTTGGCCCTTGTGGTAACGTCGGCATAATCATTTAATACTTTATAATATCCTAATCCCTCTAATCCTAATCCAAAGTCTTCACTTGCTGTGAATGTTGGGAATAAAACACCGGAATGGCGTGCGCGATTCAGGGGGAATAACCCAAATGGTAGAGAAATGATTTCTATTGGAATGGATTCGATCTCCGGATATACCCTTCCTGTAACAGCCAGTTTATTGTTAATCATTTTCATCTTGGTGCTTCGGAACGCAAAGTGTGGGGTATCTAAATTACAAGTGGTGAACCGAACATTCTTTCCAAATGATTCATCCGCATTTATTTTCTTTAGGGTCTGTGCATTTACGAATATTTCCCCCTCCTGCAGGAAAGTATTTTTAATGAGCCCCTTATTATTTTTCATATTATAAAAAATAGTATCACTCACCGTTTTTAGGTCACCCTGCGAAAATTGGGGTTTGGATAGGGGATTTCCGGTTGAATCGGTACTTCCATAGGCTTTCACCATTTGGGTTTGTTGGTTGAATTGAATGGTACCAGCTTCCAGTTTGAGGTCTTTATAATCGGTTTTGGCTTTTCCGTATAAAATGAATTCTTTTCCGGGGATCATCAACACCCCTGAATCTTCGGCTGCATAAGAAATTGGAGCATCAAGAGAATCAGTGGAAATGGGTATGGTATCAACCTTAGCTGTATCCCGACCCGCCCTCTTCAGAAGGGTATCGCTACTGCCTAATTTTTTTAAAAGCGGTGTGGTATCGGAGGGGGAAAAGGTATTTAGTGAAAGGTTACCGGCTCCGGATGAGAAATTAGTATAAAATGTTAATATAATCAATACTGCCGTAATTGCAATACGGAGGGCTGATTTTACGTTAATTTTACTGAGAATTTTCAACATTTCAAGGGCAAAAATACGGTCTTGGGTTGGTAATCCTGTTTTCCCTTATTGCTTTAACGATTTGATATGAAGAGAAGTATGTTCGTTGCCTGGGTTTTGGTAAGTTGTTGGATACTGCCATCCCAAATTATAGCCCAAAATTCTGATGTATCCCGTCCTAAACAGGTTTTAAAGAAAATAGTAATCGATGCGGGACATGGAGGAGAAGATCATGGTGCTTCTGGTTCTTTTTCTAAGGAAAAAGATATTAGTCTTGCTATTGCTCTTAAATTAGAATCTATGCTCCGGGATGAAATGCCCGATGTTGAAATTTACATGACACGCACCACGGATGTTTTTGATCCCGTAACTCGTAAAGCCAAGCTGGCAAATGCTGCAAAGGGTGATTTGTTTGTTTGTATCCATGTGAATGAAGGAGGCGGACCGGTTAAACATACTGAATTTATTGGTTATAAAACAGTTACATATTATAAAGGAAAGGGTAGTAAGAAAAAAAAATATACCAAAAAAGTGAAGGATTACCGGGTTTGGTATACACCCAATACTGCAAAGGGAACTGAAACTTTTATTTATGGAGTAGACAAGAGCAATGCGGCAAAAGAGGCACTTAGTGAAAATGAGGATTTGTATTTGGATAGTGTTTCACGGCAGGAATTAAAGGATTTTAATCCAAATGACCCTGCTAAGATGATGATTATCAATATGAAAACACAGGCCTATTTTAGTAGAAGTGCTAGTTTAGCCCTCACAATTGAGGAAGAATTCGAAAAAGTGGGGCGTGTAAGTAGAGATGCCAAACAACGACAAAAAGGGATATGGGTATTACAAGCAGTTGCAATGCCGGCTGTTCTTGTGGAAACAGGATTTATTTCCAACCCCGAAGAAGAAATATATTTGAATAGTCCGGAAGGTCAACAGGAAATTTGCGGTGTTTTAGTTAGGTCGCTTAAAAGGTATCGTTATTCTCTGGAAAAACAATTGAATCCTGGGGTTTCAAAATCTCCGGGTAAATAAATATCTGAATAGGGCTGCTTGTTTTGTTATCCATTAGATTTGCATGTATGAAAGTATCGAATGAAACGAAGGTTGGGGCATTAACCGCCATTTCTATTACCCTTTTAATAATGGGTTTTAATTTCTTGAAAGGTAAAACGCTTTTCAAAACAGGTCATTATATATATGCAAAATATGGAGATACCAAGGGCTTAATGGTTTCTAATCCGGTTTATATCAATGGGTTTCAGGTTGGTACAGTTATGGAAATTGAAAATGAAGACCCTACCCTACATTCCATCGTACTTACTTTAAAGTTGAAGGAATTTTATAAAATTCCCAATAACTCAGTTGCAATCATAAAAGAAAATCCATTGGGTACACCCAGTATCAACATAGAATTGGGCAATGCAACTGTTTTTCTAAATGCAGGTGACACTGTGCATACACAAAATAACCCGGGCATGATAGCTGGTATAATGAATAAATTTGGTCCGGTTGGCGATCAGGTTCAGGCTACCTTGGTACACTTAGATTCTGTATTAAAAAATATCAATAAAATTTTCGATCCCAATACCCGTAATAATATTCAGGATGTGGTTGCCAATATCAATAAAACTACGGCGAGTTTGGTAATTTCCTCGGCATCCATTCAGCAGATGCTTGCTGCACAATCGGGAAGCATTGCACAATCGATGGATAATATTAATGGCTTCACCAAGAATCTGGCCGACAATAACGATAAAGTTACCCGGGTATTAACCAATGTTGAAACCACCACTGCTCAATTA
>Ga0214923_10009261_pt1 | contig 10285 bp, 13 predicted proteins | sample LL1510_MetaG_FD_177993 | JGI IMG/M metagenome (GOLD analysis project Ga0214923, IMG submission 177993) | Freshwater microbial communities from Lake Lanier, Atlanta, Georgia, United States - LL-1510 | ecosystem: Environmental > Aquatic > Freshwater > Lake | place: USA: Georgia | collected...
AAAAAGAAAAAAAAAAAGGAAGAAAAAACAAAAAAATATAAAACAGTAGAAGTAGAACAAATCAAAAAACAAGATTACCAACTAAATATATTGTTTAGAAGTATATCAAATAATTATATATTTTTTTTAACAGTGTTTTACTGTTTATATAAATTAAAACAAAATCCAAAATATGACTCGTCTTATATTAAATTAATATTTTCATTTATTGTAGTAAGTGTACTCGGATATTTCGTACATTACATTTCTCATCATATAAATTTTAAAAATTACCATAAAACACACGATAATATATTAACTAGAAATAGTTATACAAATTATATTATAAAATGCATTTGTAATTTCTTCGATTTTCATGATATAACACATCATGATACAAATATAAATAAACAAATTCAAAACATTATATATGAATTTTTAAATAATCTTGTTATGCAGGGATTGGGTTTTGTTATATTGGTAAAAATGATTGATATTCGTGTGGTTATATTGTGGGCATTTATGTATGCAACCATACACAATATTAATTATTTATTTATTAAGCCAACCACACACAGAGATCATCATGTAAATAGTCATAAAAATTATGGTATCGATTATTGTGATATTTTATTCAATACAAAATATGATTGGGATGATATTGAAACACATAATCATGGAGCAATTAATTTATTGATTATTACTTATATTATAATGTATTTTACATAACGTAAATTGCATATTCACATTATAAACAATGATTATCTAGAAACGAAATTAATAATCTTTTACCTATTTTTGTGATTGATTTATATATATATAAATTATCATTGCGTACAGTTTTATTTAAGATTACAAGATAAGAAATAATATAAACAATGATTTTTTCAAGAATCAGTTTAAAATAATTATATAATTTATCAAAAACGGTCCATTGATTCACATAACTACACATATCTGTATTTGTTTTTTTAATAAAAAATGTATGAATCTCCAATAAACCGTATAAAACACGATGATAATTCGTTTTTTCATTTTGAATATTTATTAAATATTTGAATTTATCAAAAGTATACAAGTCTAAAAACAATATTTTTTTATTTGAGCCATTTTCAAAAAAATAAGGTGTGATACCATCAATATACTTATTTTCATATGAAAAGTTTTCATCAATTAAATAGGGTATAAAACATGAACGAATAATAATATTACATAAATCATCATAGGTTTTATACTTATTTTTTACGATTTTTTTTATTGATTTAACATTATTATAACATATATATAATTTATTGTTAATTTTCTCGCATATATTATCCGTATTTGTATAATTTAAAATTTGTTTGACTTCTTTAATAAAGGATAAATTATGTTTTTTTTTGAATTTTTTGGATAAATATTTATACAATACAAATATTTTGTCCAAGTCATCCAAAATATACAATAATCCTGCAATCGATCCAATGCTACAACCCGAAATTCTCTCAATAACAATATAATTCCTTTTTTCCATTTCCTTTAAAAAAAATAAGGCCCCCATTAAATAACTACCATTGAATGCACCGCCACCTAAAACCAAATCGATTCTTAATGGTTTTTCAACAAAAATCGAATCAATCGGATTATCATCTAGTAATTTATTAATTAATTTTTTGATCATAGTATTGAATAATTATATTTATAAAAAGAGAGAAAGAATAATCGCATTTGAAACTTATAAATAAATAAAATTGATATAAAATCATTGACTTTATATTAATTATAAAAATCATGAGTAAAAGTAATGATAGTTCAATAAAAGAAGAATTATCAAAGGATATCCATTTTATCTTAGGAGATTGTTTAAAAGAACTTCAATATCATGTCGTGGACAATAGCGTCGACACAATTTATTTGGACCCTCCTTTCGACAGTAATCGTGTTTATAAACTCTCTGCAGAAAGCGATGTTGGATTCAACGATAAATGGAAGGAAGATGACTATGAGAATTTCATTCGGGAAGTTATTGCTATTTGCTTTCAAAAGCTAAAAGCAACAGGCACCATATTCTTCCATATTTCTGCGGACAAAATGTTCATTCCTCAGAAGATTTTGATGGAGAAATTTGGGATTATACAACCGATTTTCTGGAAACGTTGTCGATCAAAGAACAATGTGACGAGTAAATTGGGCGCAACCATTGACGTTATCTTTAAGTGCAATAAAACTAAAAAATTCAAATTCAACATGGTACAACAAGCCAAGGACGAGAAGTATTTGGCGAATTCTTATAATCACAGTGATGCTGAAAGAGGTAATTACGCACTTGGTCATTTGGTTACTGAACCGTCTAAGAAAGGGTATATGTATGAATATGAGTTTAATGGGGTTGTTTACAATCCTAAATCAGGTTGGCGTATTAAAAAAGATGAACTTGATTTATTGAAAGCGGATAATCGTTTACACATTCCTAAAACCAAGAATTCGAAATTGTATAAGAAAATTTATTTAAGTGAAAATCCAGGTAAACCTTGTACTGACTTGTGGGACGATATTCATTCGATTGCTCAAGGGTCTGAATTGCGCAAATATCCAACAGCGAAACCGGTGGGTTTATTAGAGAGAATAATCCAGATTTCTACCGATGAGGGAGATTTGGTATTGGACCCGATGTGTGGATCTGGAACAACTGGAGAAGCATGTAAGAAATTGAATCGTAAATGTATTTTAATTGATGAGAATACTGAAGTGGTTCCAATTTTAAAGGAACGACTTTTATAAAAAAAGGAACGATTATAAAAATATAAAAATGAAATCAATTTCCGAAAACTTAAAAATTCACAATATATAATGAATCAATTAATCGATAAATTACCACCTCATTTGGATACCGTTGTATATAGTTATATTATACCAGAAAAATTATTAGAGTTTAAAAATATAATTTTCAAAGATAAATATATTACTGAAAATGGTCACGTTTATAAATCTGGATACAACCTTAAATATCAAGTAGCTTATGATTCAAACGACAAAGTGATTCGAAACAAGAAAGGCATCATTCTATCCAGAATTCCCAAGAAAAACGGCAAACACCGTTATTATGCTACCTACGAAGTATACACTTTATTCTGTTATGATTGTAATAATAAATACATAAATGATGAATGCAATTGTGATTGTTTTGATCAGGGTGATTGGTATGAGTATAGTTCTAAATTCATCGGAAAGGATTTATCAAAAGCACTCGTTCATTTGTTTAAGTGAAAACCTATATTTCTTTAAATTATCAAAATAAACATATTTACCCAAAAACAACTTTAAGAAATAATTCGAAAAATCTCCACCAAATTTAAATTGGAAAATCCATTTTTGGACATTTTTTTTGGACATTTTTGAAAAGTCCTTGTAAAATCTCGCAAAAACGCGAGTTGTGAACATATTTTAATTTTAAGGTTTTGGTATTAAAGTTTCAAAGGAATATTAAATTTTTTTATTTTATTTTTCTAATATATGAAAAGTAAAATAACTAGACGAAATAAAAAGCAAAAAGGTGGAATATTACTTAAAATGAAAGCAAATGAAGCTTTTGCATATTTTGTAAATAACAGTACAATTAAATTATTAACGGATGGAAGTAGTTTCGGTATAATCCTGAAAGCAAAATTAAATACAAATTTAGAAAGTCCTTATGAGATTTTCGGAGTAGATAATTTCAAACAACCTGTACAGAATTTATTAATCAAAATAGTTGCTCTCTCACCAGATGAACTAGATGAAGATGATAATTTTTGGTCTTATTTGAATGGTGAAACAAAACAAATTGATTTACAGGAAAATTTCATCAAAGAGGTAAATGTACAAACAGATATTTTTTTTAAGACAATGGAATATTTGGAACCGCTTTGTCCTGCACCTGTTTATTCAACTATTATAGACGATCGATTGAAAATGAAAAAATTGATTGAATTGTTAGATTTTAGAACCCAAGATTATTATACTAAAACTGTATTCAGTAAAATTATTGATAATATTTATAAGCATCGAATACCATCATTCGGCATCATTGGAATGGAAATCGCAGAAGATTTTGATACAATGAGTCAATTTTATAATGATTGTGAAAAAGAGTCAGATCCATCTTTTATGAATTATTACGAATGGTGCGAACAAATGTGCAAATTGCAAATATTGAATTTGGCTTTAAAGACAGGATATTCTCAGAATGACTTTCATCGCGGTAATTTACTAATAAATCCAAAATACAAAGGATTTTATAAGGATTTGGATGGTAAAGTTATCATTATTGATTTTGGGTTCGCGACAAAATTGAGCCCAGATAACTTAGCTATCATTCAAGAGAATTATAATCAAGGAAAGTATAGTGAAGCCTTGAAAGTATTCAAAACATTAAGTCGTAGCGATGAGTTAGAAATAAAAGAATACCCAACTTTTTATGGTTGGTTGTATAACGACGATAAATCCTTTAAAAATCGTTCAAAATTGGTGAAGCTGAAAGATAAAAATTACGATAAAAAAATAAATGAATTGATACAGAGAGAAGAAGCTGCTATCGATGATCGAATCAAATATTTTGATGAAAAGCATCGTATTGAACCGGATAAATACCCATTGCTTCCTCTCTCGAATGCGATTAAAAATTCATTCTTTCAAGGAATGATTGAAGGAGGTAAAAAAAATGATAGAAAAAAGAATAATAGGAAAACAAGAAAACAACGTTAAACAAATAAAGGTGTTAGTTGATTAGTTACGATAGGGTTACCATTTGCATCATATAATATTTGCTCGTATGGATATGAATAGTATGAATCAGTGTAATCATACCCATCTCCATAATAACCTCCATAACCGCGATGTAAACCGTAGCCGTCTAAAGCAGCTGTACCAAATCTAAAACCCCTTCCTAAGCCAAATCCATAACCTCCAAATTCTCTTCTACCACCGCCCCCACCACCATGACCCTCTACAATTTTATTCTTAGTAAATTGATTGTAAACAACAATTCCAATCACTAATAAGATAATAAAAATATAAGATCCCTTAAATTTCATATAAGTTATACGCATATTTTATCCAGAAAAAAGACCAAATAAAATATATTATTTTTTCCCAAAAGAACTTAAAGAGAAATTGATAATTTTTGCTATAAATTGAAATTCGGAAAATCGATTTTGGACATTTTTTATGTCCATTTTTGAAAAGTCCAAATAGAATCCTGCAAAAACGCGAGTTGTGAGCATAAATTAAAAATATGGTTTGGCCATTTTTTAAATATTTTAAGTTTTGTGACGATAAATTTTAAAGAAAATTATTCGTTTACTTTAGGCATTTTTTTGTGTAAACATATTTATATTTACAAATGTTTACAATTTCTGATGCCGAAAATGCCGAAATGTTTTTTTGTGAATTATGTAACTTCAAATGCTGTAAAAAATCTAATTTCGACACGCATTTATTGACTAGGAAGCATAAAATGTTTACAAATGTTTACACAAAAAATGCCGAAAATGCCGAGGATAAAAAATACGTGTGCGAATGTGGTAACGAATATAAACACAGACAGAGCTTATATGTTCACCGAAAAAAATGTCTTTCTAAAGAAGAAAAAGATAGTTTAACAGACTATTTAATGAAAGAAAATAGTGAATTAAAAAAGATGATTATTGATGTTTGTAAGACGATGCAGCCGATAAATAATAATACACTTACAAATAGTAACAATCATAGCCATAACAAGACATTCAATATGCAATTTTTCTTAAATGAGACATGTAAAGATGCGATGAATTTAGTCGATTTTGTAGAATCTATTAAAATCCAACTTTCTGACTTGGAAAATGTAGGTAAAAATGGATTTGTACAAGGCATTTCGAATATTATTGTGAATAATTTGAAAGCACTTGATGTCACGAAACGTCCAGTTCATTGTAGTGATTTCAAGAGAGAAGTTATGTATGTGAAGGATGATGATCAGTGGTCAAAAGAAGAATCAGTAAAAAAATTAAAGAAAGCGATAAATCATGTCGCCCATAAGAATATTTGCATGATTCCTGAGTGGAAAGCCAAGTATCCAGATTGTGTATTTTCTGATTCTAAAAAGTCAGATCAATACAATCATATTATTTATGAGTCTATGGATCAGAATGATTCAAATGCAGAGAAGATTATTAAAAAAATAGCCAAGGAAGTAGTTATTGAAAAGGAACAATTCTAATTTTTTGTATTATTGGTAAAATAAAAATTATTACTTTTCACATTTGATACCGTATAGTTATTCAATGTGAGTAAACCGAACCCCTTGTAAGAATTTGGAATACCTCTTCGATAAAAGGTAGCACCAGTTGTGATCAATCTTCCACCAGACATTTTATATAATAAATTAATATTAAAATAAATACATAAAAAATTATTCATAATTTGCAAAATTGGCTGGATCATAACAAATGTTATTAGGTTGATATAACAATTTTTTTGCATGTTTTAATTCCATAAAAGGATTTATTTCCATTATTTTTTTTAGTTCAACTATAGCACTTTTTTTCATTTCAATTAAATCTTCATCTGACCACCATAAGTCTTGATAATTCATAAATTCATCTATCATAGGAATTAAATATATATTTAGTATTTGAGAAAAACTTACTTTTTTATTTTTTTTTAAATCAAAACCAAATAAAAATTCAAAATTATCAAACATATTTTTTTTATTAATTATAATATTGTAATTTTTAATTGTATTTTTCAATTATTTTATTTTCAATTTTTTTAATAAAATCATCGACACCATCTTGTTGTATTTTTAGACACGGAACTGATATTTTGTTTTTACTTGATGTCCCTACAAGTGCGTTTACACCATTGTTAAGGACCAAGCGCAATCTTAAATTTGTATTGATTTCTTCACTATCTGGGTTTTGTCTACGCATAATTTGTGCGCTACATGTTCCTTCTTTGTGTTTTAAATAATAGATGTAATCTGTAAATCCTTGTAGTTCTCTCAATTCTTTTTTCTCAAAATAAATTAATTCGCCTTTTTTTTCATGATTCACAAGGATTGCATCCGTGTATTTATTAAAGATGGTATTTATGACTTCTAATAAAAAGCAATGATTATTTTTTAAGGAATCAAGCGCTGTTGAAAACATATTGTCGATTTCATCACGTGATGTATCAAGATTTTGATGACATTTGTAGGCTACTTTGATTTCCTTGGTTCTCTCTTTCAAAATATTTTGAATGTCTTCTGGGAAGCCTTTTGTAGAGTTTAACCAATCAAATGTGCCTGTTTTATGGTTTTTAATGGAAAGTGTAAATTCTTCTTTAGTATCTTGGTTTGCGACAACTGCATCGGCCTTGGTTTGAGTACCGCCTTTATGAGTTACAATATGATTTGGTGTAGGTCTTAAATATTGGCCGATGGTGGAACCGGGTGTATTTAAAAAGGCAACAATGTTGTGTTCGTTTTTTATGCCTGAATGATGGGTACTGCCGTCTTTTTTGAAGCCGCCTTTTCTTCTAATTGCTTGTTTGATTAGGGTTGTTGTTGGGATCATTTCTTCTTGCATTTTTATGATTATTGATTTTTGATGAAGAGAGAAGAAGCAATTCAATTTTATTTATATTTGTAAAACTATAATAAATATAAGATTTCAAATAGATAGAGAGATGTCTTGCAAACAAATTTATTTGACAATACCTAAGAATGAGAATATACCAGAAGAAATTCATGATTTCTCTCCACAAGAGAATTATTTAATGATAAAAATAGGTTCTGAATGCCTGTTGGAAGGTCGAAAAGTAGTGGCTGGATTAACCCAAAAGGAGATTTATGAAAAAATAAAAGAAGAATCCAAGGATGAAATTCGCAAAATGGAACTTGAAATTGTTGTGGAGAGAGAAACAGCGAAGAAATTGGAAGAGAGAATGGGTAGAATGTATGAATTACAAATAGACCAATTAAAAAAACAGTTGGAAACGGCGAATCAGCAATTGGGCATTTATGAGTCAGAAAACAAAGAACTTTTTCAAAAAGAAGTGAATAAAGCTCGAGAGAAGTATGATTTGTTGCTGCAAGAGAAGGATTATCAGAATAAGTTAAGTAGAGAAGCCGTTGAAAAATTACAAGATACATTTACAAAATTGGTAAGCAAAAGTACTTCTCAAAAAGGTTCGGATGGAGAGAAGCAATTTTATGATTATGCGGATACTTTTAAAGATTTTAAGGGTTTTGAAATTGTGGATAAGCATACACAAGGCGGCGAAGGAGATTTTCATTTGCATTTTGAGGATTTTAATGTTTTGGCCGATGCGAAGAACTATAAAAAGAAGGTTCCGATTGATCAAAGAGAGAAAATTAAGAAAGATTTAATTAAAAATGAACATATACATTTTGCTTGGTTGGTTTCTCTCAACACATCGATTGAGAAATATGATAAATCTCCAATTATGTATGAATGGATCAATACAAAACAATGTATAGTGTATATTAATAATTTAAATAGTTTTGAAGATCCTCAGAAAATTTTGAGAATTGTTTGGTTTACTTGTAAAGAGTTGTTTAAATTCATAGAAGATGTGAAATATGATGAGAATGAACTGGTAGAATTAAAAGAAAAGAACTTTAAATTGATGGACAAGGTGAAAAATATAAGAAAGACCATTCGAGAGATAAACACTTCAATGAATGCTACCCGGAATTTAATTCAATTGATGGACGATGAATTGAGAGAAATATTGGAACAAGAAACCAACGAAATGATGAATTCGAATTTTTCTCTCTTTGATGAATGGTGGAATACAAATATTGAGATTACAAATGATGACTCTATAGTATTGTCTACTGATTTATGGTTCTCTTTTAAACAAGAAAATAAAAAGTTGATAAAGGATTTTGATATTACTACCGAAAAATTCAAAAAATACATTAAGTCAAAAGTTCCTTGTTCTTGTTTAAATTTGAAATCGAAAAATGCGAATAGTGCGCTTGAAATAAAGGGTATTCGAATGAAGGAAATGATAAGTATCCCAGAAAAAGAGGATTTAGAAATAGAACAATCTTCTTCTGAGAAAATGGAAATTGAGTTTTCAGAAGATGCGAAAAATATAAAGAAAAAAGTAATAAAAAAAAAATCAAAAAAAGAAATTTATTTTAATGAAAAATTTGATAAAAAAATTTTATTGGAATATGAAGATGCTTCTAATGATATTATGCATATATCAGAAGAAAACAATATAAGACCCTGGGAAGTAGTCTCTCTTTTAATGAAATATAATATAATAACAAAGAGGGATCAATCACGTGGATATGAAAAATACAAAGAAACAGAAGAATACAAAAGTAAAATTAAAAAAGAAAGTTAAGTTAAGGTAATTAAATAAAATATTGTGAATAAATAGATGATACAATTTTTTATTTGTATATTATGTTATGATATGTGGTATTATGTAGCCCATATATTTTTACATGATAAAAATATATATTTCATACACAAAATACATCATAAAAAAAGTTATAGTGATTTAACTTATTTAGACTCAAATGTAAACCACATGTTAGAAGTACCTATACAAAATATAGGTTTATTGATACCTTTTACTGTTTGTAAAATTGATTATTTGACTTTACTTTTTGCATATGTATTTATTTTAATTAGAGGATATATGGAACACGATAACAGATTTACATCGATAATAGGTAATCATCATTTATTACATCATAGATATCCAAAATATAATTTTGGTGAATATTGGATAGATTATTTATGTGGTACAAAATATCCAAATGACGATGAATATATATATGGAATTATTTATACATAATTATTTATATTAGTAATAAAAACGTGATGCATTATCGTGTATATTTAGGAAACGCCAAAACCACGGCTTTGGCTAAGTTGGGTCCCTTCCCAACTGTTTCCTAAATATACTTCTCCTAAAACAACGACCTTTAGGGTCGATACGACACATTATGCGCGCAGATTATAAATTTTGCATGATATTTTTGTTAAAATATTATGTAAAATACTTTATGATTGTAGATGATAATATTTTGTGATGATATTAGGTCACAATGTGTTAAATAGCTGCATACATATCCATAATGAGAATGTTGACGTTTTATGTTGTGTATAATTTACTGCATAAATGATAAGACTAATATAATAAACGTGTTATTTATTGTGAGCATAGTTATTGTTACTGGATCGTCACAAAAATTTGGTATAAATAAAATCAAAATGTTACGATAATGGTCACAAATATTTCATAAAAAATCTGAAAATATTTGACTGCATAAATGGTCACA
>Ga0214923_10009262_pt1 | contig 10285 bp, 12 predicted proteins | sample LL1510_MetaG_FD_177993 | JGI IMG/M metagenome (GOLD analysis project Ga0214923, IMG submission 177993) | Freshwater microbial communities from Lake Lanier, Atlanta, Georgia, United States - LL-1510 | ecosystem: Environmental > Aquatic > Freshwater > Lake | place: USA: Georgia | collected...
TCTCGGTGTATTACGTATTTTGAATGAATATCTGATACAATAGTAAGACATTGTTGTATTATTAAATGAGCCTTATCATATGCAGATATACAATCAAAAAGAGAGCGATCAAACATGGTCATAACAGTGCACAAATTATTACCATAAACGCCATACCAAAATACGATTGGTAAATTTCGAGAACCTTCGCTATACAAATAATTTAAAATTTTAGTTTCGTGTTGCAATAATTTCATAGGCGCGTTCAAGTTCTCGAATTTAATCGCAACGTTTGATTTCGTTTTACCATTTATACCTTTATAAACGCAACCGAATCGTCCTTCTCCCAATTTATCAATAATTTGATATTTATTATTAATATAACATTCGGTCATATGGTTATATAAAATAACCTTCTAATATTTTTTATTATCATAATATATAATGCATAACCCAACGCAATTTTTAGACAATGTTATTGATAATTACGCCATTCGTGTTTTTTTAATACTTTTTTTTCTTTTACATTTAATTCACGCGCTCGTTATATTTAATATTACTATTTTAAGTCACGAGATTTTAGATAATTTAAACACAATCGCACAAATGTTTATATGTTTTATTTTATTTTATAAGTTTAATCCTTGGAGAAGCGTGAAAGTAAATGAAAACGATAAACACGTTATATTTGGAGCAGCGGTGTTTTTGTTTAGTAATTTAGCTATTACGCAATATTACAGTAATTATTTCAATAATTTTTATTATAGTGCCGCCGACAATATAACAGTTATAAAAAAATAAATAAAAATAACAAATATAATATAGCAATGAACCTCAATGTTCTCGAAATATTCGAAGCCGCTAAAAAAGATCCGGAATTGTTCTCGACATTAGACATTGAAAACATTCTAGAATCAGTAGAAAACGAAAAAAACGACTATTTAGAAAATAAAACTATGGAAGACATTACACGAGACGTTTTTGAGAACATTCAATCTACTGGAATAAATAAAAATAAAATAAAAGAATTTTGCGATAAATTAATTGGTTATCGGTGTGTAGACGAAATACACGAACTATTTAAAGGACGACATGTGCGATGGATTCGTCGCGATTCAGACGTCCTAACAACAGGAGGAATAGTGGTAGATATAAAATTTTTAAAAGACGGTATTCAAATACTTATTAAAAACAATTTGAATCGATTTATTCAGTATCGTTTTGATGACTGCATAACATTTCAAAAACTGTCGGCCGAAGAACAGTTATTGTTAATGGCTTACGAAGAATTGAAAAAATAACATCGGATAAAAATATACTATAAATATAGTAATGGAAGGATATGTATCGCCCGATTATTTATTTTCATACTGGGTATTCGCATGGTTTATAATATATTATAATATCGATGCATTTCACAATAAAACGACCGATTTCGTAAAAACAACATTATCCCCATTGTTGGCTTTATGGTTCGCATTATTATTTAATGCGTATGAAATAATATATTCGATGTTTATCAAATTCGATGCACTATTGTTCATGAAATTTTTAGCGATGATGATAATGGTTAAAATGTTACCAATATATCTATTATACAGGAAAGGTATTGTTGTACATTGGATAAATGATATAATCGCATTAACAGCAATTTTTACTATATATAATATTTATTTATATTCGAGAGGAGTTAGTGCGAATGAAGTATACAAAGAAACCGAAAAATCTCTCGCGAGAGGTGATAACAAAACGCCCATGTTTTATTTGATGGACAAAATATCTGGTTATTTTTATTCGTTGAGTCGTTGGTAATTTTTTCTGGTTAATTTCCCGATTTTTCCGTATTTTCTGCGCGTACGATTTTTTTTATTGGTAAGATAAAAAAATTCTTTAATATGGTACATCATTTTTTGCGCCACAAACACATCAGTTTCGTTCGTTTTTTGTGTTTCTGGATTCAAATCTTTTTTATTAAAATAAAACCAATCTGATATATATTCATCAAATGTATCTTTCATATTCGCTTCTTGAATAAATTCCGAACCCTGTTGAGATAATATAAAACGTTTTATTATGGCGTTAGATGAAAGTCCGTGATGGTAAGGATATGGTTGTATATAATAAACCTTTTCGTTAATCATATCCCTATGATAAGTATCATCTATAAAACAAATTTCGGTGGTTTTAGGCAACAAAGTACATCGAATTAAATCGTTACTAGTTTTTTCGCGTTGCGTCCTCGATATTTCAATGATTTTATTATTTATTTTAAATGCGGATATGATTTTATCAAAAAGATTGCCTTTTATTTTTAATTTATAATTTATATATTCAACTATCAAAGACACCCATGGAGGAGAGCAAATGTTATTGGTGTATATAAAAAGCTTATCGCATTCACCTGATGTTTTTTTTGAATAAAGAAAATCTAAAATATTTAATATACCGTATCTTAAAAACTCTGGATAAATGTCTATAATATTATTAAATATTTCTTGGGTTTTATCTTTATGATGACTATGAATTTTGTTTAATCCTGTCCATAAAATATACAAATCTCCGAATGATCCCAGTGTTTCATCTAAATCGAAGACGATTATCTTCTGGTATTTTTTCAAATATTTTTTATCATAGCATCCTCCTTTATAAACTTGCAAGTATCTTATTTCATCAGACATTATAATATAACGTCAGATGAAATGTTTTACCTATTTTTTATCTTCCCGTGGATCCAAATCCGCCTGAACCGCGCTCAGTAGTCGACAAATCTTCGAAATTGTTTACGATTTTAACTAATATAGGACACAACGTTGGATGACATATTTGCAATAAACGAGTTCCACCTCTAACGACATAAAACGGTTCATGTGTTTCCTGAGAATTTAACCAACGAAACGCGCCGATCATTTTTCCTCGATATCCACTATCAATAATTCCAGTATGATTTGCTAACATTAACGGTGTCTTCGAAATGCTAGATCTGGGATACAAATAAAACGCCAAACTCTGATTGTCCCGATTTACCATTTCGCATTGCACATCCATATCTATAAATTTGCTATCTAATTCTTGGTTAAATGTGACGTCTTGTGGTACAAATAAATCAAAACCCGAATTTGGGAAACTCGCGTTTACTACATCATGATTGTGTTTATTAACGTGGGATTCATACATGTCTCTCAATTGGTTATTTTCTGAATTTACAAATAGTTTGAGAATAACATAATTATTTCTGGCGCTATTGTCTAAACTGTTTAAAAATGCACCCGCGTCAAAAGAACTCATTACTAATTAAGCATTCAAGTTTTTATATTGTTTCCATGAAATAGCTTGTCCTTCTACTAACTTAGGTCTCTCATTTTCATACTCTTTATCTAGATTTTCGCCTCTTTTAACCGCGCTATCCACATACAATTCCTTCAATATTTTTCCGACCATCACCGACCCATCGTGTTGATCTACTGCTCCGTCTTCTATTAATTTTAATGCTATTAACAACCTCCGCATAATGGTTAAATCTAATTCATCCTTTAACATTTTATGGAAGAGGTCCATGTAATTATTGTATAAAAATGCACATTCATTTGTAGCCATTTCTAGAAATTGTTCAGGACTTGAACTCCATAAAGAAGAATATTTAGACTTAAAAGTGTGTAATTTAAAAACTTCCTCGTATATACGGCTACTGTGTTTCAGTTTACGAATAGTTTCAGTATTGTTAACGTAATCGGACTGATCAGTCAAAGATTTAAGAGGTATACTCTCTGATATGCTCATTTATAATATAATAAAATATATATTTTTTATGTTCATTGCGCATAAAAAATATAATTTATTTTATTAAATGGATCATTTAGACAAATCCGCTGGAGACTCATTTGATTTTGTGCAAGTTGTCTATAAAAATAGCTATTTTGTTGTTTTGTTAATATTATTAATAACCGCTTTTGTGTATAAATTTTTCGCAAATGGATTAAATTTGAAAGAATACGAAAATGTTTTTAAGTTAAATACTAATTTTATTAACACTATTAATGGTTATTTTAGATCATTATGGCTAAGCGATAAATTAAATAATGATACTATAATAGTTGAAAATAATAGTAAGGATGGTCTTTTAGACAAAATAGTAGAGAAATTAGAGAATACTGACGTTTAGGAATAATTATCTCTGAAATATTTATAGATTATGAATTTTAAACCTGAATATTTTGTACCAGCAATAATTTTGATTGTTGTTGTAGTTATTTCTTTATGTAGTTCTTGTATGGATTATTTTAATGAAGGATACGATAACATTAAAGGAAAGGGTGTATCTTTTTCTGAATACAATAATGGTCAAAATAATTCAGTTCAACAAACTTATGCACCGAACTCAGTTGAAGTTTCAGCAACAGAACAGACTCGTTCGAATGAATCTTATAATGTAGAAACAACTCCATCAGTTGCTGATTATCAAGCAACTGGTGCTCCTGAACCTGGATACGCAAATACCAATTACGAACCAACCGGTGCTCAATGGGATGTAGTTGCGCCAGAAGTGGATTATATGGAATCTACAACCCCTTACGGTACAACCGATCGTGATGTTACTGTAGGAGAAGGATTTGCTACATTGGAACAAGTTTATTCGAATTACGGTAAAGAAGACCAAATCGATATTTATTCTACGGCAAAAGGAAATATGTCTTGCGAACCCAACTCTTATTCTAATTCCACTGGTTATTTGTGCTTGGATGATAAACAAAAACGTTTATTAATGACTAGAGGAATGAATCAAAGCGGAACTACTATGCAAATAGGTCAAGCTTAAATCTTCGCTGGTATAAATAAAATATTTAATATTTTATTTATTTCTTTGTTTGCGAATCAAATGATATACTCATCATGTAAATGTAGTATAACATATTGAACAATATTGAATGGGAACGCTCGCTTCAGGGTGAATATCTATATAATCGTTAACTATATTATGACTACAATATAAAATCAAATATCGGTTCAATTCATTAATAGCGTTTTGTAATTGTTGATTATTTGAACCCTTAACTATATTTTCTAATTGTCTTTTCACGTTAATAACAGTTGTTATATCGTCTTCTTCTTCATCGCACATGTTATAATAACATAAAAAATTGTTTTTATGTAATTTTGATTATACATTATCAATTAACAATACATGGCCAACATAGATTGACTTTGATGCTCTTCGTTCTTAATAAACACATCTACGTCTTTACGTGTGACTGTGAAAGGGAAACTAACCTTTGCACTAATTTCTTTAGTAAATACATTTTCTGTATCAGATTTAATCAAGCGGAACAAATTCAACTTCGTATAAACGATCTCCAGACACCTTTTCAAATTTCTCACGCCAGCCTCTTCTTTAGTCAAAGCTGAATTTGAAATCATATATTGAATCGTATCGTCGGGAATAATAACTTCTTCTTCCGTGAAATTCACTTGCTCACGAATCTTAGGTAGCAAATAATTGCGCGCAATTGTGATCTTTTCTTTTGTGTCGTAACCCTTTGTCTGAATGCGATACATACGATCCTTTAGAATCGGGTTCACCAATGATTCGTCATTATAACTGAAGATGAAGAGACACTTACTGAGATCGAAATCAATATCCGAAAAGTACTTATCGTGGAATTGACTATTTTGGCTAGTGTCCGTAAGATGCGTTAGAATACCCACGATCTCCTGACCGCGCGCGGTGTCGCTAATCTTATCGAGCTCATCGAAATAAATCACTGGATTCATACATTTACTATCAATCAAAATCTGCACGATTTTGCCCCAAGTGCTACCCTCGTAAGTGTAAGAGTGGCCCTCGAGGAAACTACTATCACCTGCGCCGCCAAGAGCGATGAACGCAAATTCGCGACCCAGAATCTTGCTAATTCCCTCCTTCACAAGAGTGGTCTTACCCGTCCCCATGGGACCCTTAATGGCGATCGCGGTTCCCATCGCAGAAGGGTTCGAAATCCACTGACCAACCATCTGTAGAATTTGGAGCTTTGCGTCGTTTAGTCCGTAAACGCAACTATCTAGAATAGACATAGCGTTATGCATGAAATCGTGGCATTTCTCAACACCGTCGTCCATAGTTATAGACAGATTCTTATAATTCGAGAAGGGGATGCGCATAAAGGTATCTACCCAATTCTTGATCTTATAATACTCATTGTCGCCAGGTTCGAGGTGTCGAAGAGCATTGAGTTTTTGAAGAGCATATGCCTTAAACTTAGGAGGAATTCGAGATTGAAGAAGAGCGAGTCGATAAGGCTTATCAATATTCATATGCGAATTGATTTCCTTCAGATCTTTCATTATCCTCAGCTGTTCCTTATTCGACAACTTCTTTTTAAAATAGTCAATCTCATTTGTACTTTGTTTATCATCATGAATAAGTTTGTGATAAGCCTTTGCGTTTCTAATTCGTGCTTTCTTAACTAGTTTCTTGATCGAACGGTCACAATCTTCAACTGCGTGAATAAGGATCTTACTCTTTGGTCGCTTGTGTAATTGTTGGTTTAGAGTTTTCTTGGTTTCTATCAAATCTAGGTATTCTTGTTCTACGTCGGTTATTTCTTCGCTAACGTCATCCTGCGCCTTTTTCTTAATAGGCTTAACCTGTTTCTTTACCTTTTTCGTCTCCTTTACAGGCATCTCTATAGTTTCGTAATTCTCTTTCATAAATGCGCGCTCGTCATCACTGTCGCAATCGCCATTATCATCTTCTTCATTGTACTCTTCTGGGTCTGCGTATTGGTCGCCTGGACCACCAAAGAATACAATATCCATAACCTTTTGACCTTCGGTGTTCTCTGATTCATCTTCGTCCTCCTCACCATATTCGTCCTCGTCATCCTCTTCCTCGTCTTCCTCTTCCTCTTCCTCATCTTCACAATCGTCCTCCTCCTCCTCTTCCTCCTCTTTTATCTTCTTGCCCTTAGACCTTTTAATTGGCTTTTTAGATTTATTCTTTTTCGCGCTTTTTTGCTTCTTGGGTTCTTCCTTGGTAGTTTTCTTAGCCTTCTTCTTGCCTACCTTATCCTGCATGAATTTAGAAGGAAATATACGCGAAAGGAACTTTTGAAATTCTCCGCGATTATAACCCTTATCATCGCCATCTTCATCAGTCCATTCTTCATCATTCTCGTCATCATCATCATTATTGATGATTTTTTTTTTATTATTTCTCTTCTTAGAAGAAACTCGCGCTTCTTCCTCATCCTCCTCATCATCATCATCATCATCATCAGAATTATAGTCTTCATCTTCTTCCTCATCATCGTCGGAATCATCGTCAGAATCATCGTCGAAATTATATTCAAACTCACTCTCGCTATCTGAATCTCCCTTATTTTTCTTTAGCTTGTTCTTCTTATTTGCGCGAGTGTTGTATTTCATGATGTTCTTGAGCGGCATTTTAATAATATAACGACGAAAGCGTTTAAATAGTTATGATTTATAAAATTTATTTTGCGAAATCAATTTTTTCAAAACTATTTATTTTATAGTTATAATAAAAATGGTAAAAAAAAATAAATTAATAATAATTTTATTCATTGGGTTATTTGCTTCATTATCTATATTTTTGTATTTACATTTTACTGCCGTTTCATCATCAAAAGAAAAATTCTCCGATTTAATAAAAGAAAAAGTGACTTTTCATAACTGGTGGGGTCTAGAAGAAGAAAAGGCAGTATTTTATGAACTATTTTCAGGCGTAGCTAATAAATTCGACGAAATACAAATATGTTCTCCGGGAGCAGAGCCAAACAAAAAAACCAAGAAAACTTTGTTGGTGAATTTTAGCGGCGAATCGCATTATAATGACCCGACCAAATTCGACGTCAACCTTTTACCCACGGATAACTGCAAAAATTTGATCGTGTTTCCGTTCGCGTCTTATCATGTGATTCGAAGCAATCTAACTTTTAATGATAACTCCAAAATAAATTTAAACCAATTATGCGAACGCCGTAAACTCAAGAAAGATCTAAAATCGCAGAATTTTTGTTTATTCGCGGTAAGTAACCCGAATAGCGAAATTAGAAAAAACTTCTTCTTAGAATTATCTAAGCGTAAAAAGGTCGATTCGTGCGGCACCGTTTTAAATAACACCGGCGACAAATGCCCAGGAAGATACGATAGCGAAGAATACATGGATTACATTAATAAATATAAATTCATGATCTGTTTCGAGAACGTCTCACAGACGAATTACTTAACCGAAAAACTAATAAATTCGTATTATTTCGGAACCATTCCAATCTATTGGGGGTGCCCAAATATAGGAGATTATGTTAATGTCGATTCCATTTTATATTTAAAACCCGAATTTACCGATGCTGACGTAGAGAAGCTAATGACGGAAATAGAGGCTTTAGATAACGACGATGATTTGTATAAGAAAAAATACGAAAGCGTTTTCTTTAAAAACGGCACTATACCAGATGCCTTTAATTTAGATAAATTAAAAGAGAAGATAAACGCACTAGACTAGGCCGCAATTTTTATTGGTGGATTCTCCAATAAAAATCACACGAGAAAAATTGATTTGCAAAGAATATAAAAAGTCATGTTATTATATATATTAGGTTATAGGATGTCGCAACATCAAAATCGTACAAGTGAATCCAAGGCCCCGTCGAAAATAATTGGCGTCCAGTTTAGTATATTGTCGCCGGATGAGATTCGTAAGAATTCGGTGGTTGAAGTTACTTCTCGCGATACGTATATTAATAACAAGCCCGTTGTTGGTGGTCTATTTGATCCCAGAATGGGTGTTCTGGAGCCAGGTATTATTTGTCCCACGGATGGATACACTTATATTGATACACCTGGATATTTTGGACACATTGAACTCGCGCGACCCGTATTCTTTATTCAGCATATCAAGGAAATCATGAAGATCAGTAAATGCGTTTGTTTTAAGTGTAGTAAGTTATTAATTAATAAAAACCAACATCCTCATGTAAATAAAATGTCTTCTGATGACCGCTGGGAATACGTAAGTGGACTCGCAGCCAAGGTCAAGCGTTGCGGTGATAAAAATGAAGATGGTTGTGGTTGCAAACAGCCAGATAAGGTGAAACTTGAAGGCATGGCTGCTCTTTATGCGATTTGGGAGAACATTGACGCGGAAGGCGCGGATAATAAGAAGATTAATATTCGTCTTACGCCCGAGATTGTTCTGAAGATTTTCAAGCGTATTTCTGACGAAGATATCCATTTCATGGGTTTCAGCCCGATTTGGTCGCGCCCCGAATGGATGGTATGCCAAGTTCTCCCCGTGCCTCCTCCCGCCGTTCGCCCTTCGGTCAAACACGACGCACAACAGCGTAGCGAGGATGATTTGACGCATATTTACAGTAACATCATCAAAACCAATCGTGATTTGATGGATAAGCTGAACGCGAACGCATCGCCAAACGTAATTGAAGGAATGACTACTGTTCTACAGTATTTCATTGCGATGATTGTGAATAACAAAGTCAAGGGCGCTGTTCCTATGGCTCAGCGTTCCGGTCGTCCACTTCAATGTATCATGGGTCGTCTTAACAGTAAGAATGGTCGTATTCGCGGTAACCTCATGGGCAAGCGCGTGGACTTCAGCGCTCGTTCGGTTATTACTGGCGATCCGAACTTGTCGATTCGGCAGTTGGGCGTGCCGCGTAAGATTGCGATGAATATCACGAAGCCCATGGTCGTGAACGATCGCAATCGCGACTTCTTAATGAAGTTGATTCAGAATGGCCCTGAGGTATGGCCTGGCGCGAAGATTCTCGAGAAGAAGAACGGCCAAAGTATTTCACTCAGGTACGTGGATCGGGCTTCGATTCGACTCGACAATGGCGATGTTGTGCATCGTCATATGATGGACGGAGATGCGGTTCTCTTCAACAGACAGCCCAGCTTGCATCGAATGTCTATGATGTGTCATATCGTCAAGATCATGAGTAAGGGTGATACCTTTCGCATGAATGTCGGGGACACAAAACCTTACAATGCTGATCAAATTTTGCTGCATTTATGCAGCGAAGATTTATAAAATCATCGAGGTCGGCAACAGGGGGCGTGAAAAGCGTGAAACCCCCTAGTATCAGGGAACCTACGGTTCCCCTGAGACCCCTCCCTTACCAAATAAGGTCTCAGGAAATTTCTCCATACCCCACCATTAAAGGGAGGGGTCTCAGGGGAACCGTAGGTTCACTTGATGCGAAACACCTTGTTGACGGGAAACCCCTAAAGCAATCGCTACCACTCATCTCTGGAAACTTTGATGAGGAAC
>Ga0214923_10009263_pt1 | contig 10285 bp, 10 predicted proteins | sample LL1510_MetaG_FD_177993 | JGI IMG/M metagenome (GOLD analysis project Ga0214923, IMG submission 177993) | Freshwater microbial communities from Lake Lanier, Atlanta, Georgia, United States - LL-1510 | ecosystem: Environmental > Aquatic > Freshwater > Lake | place: USA: Georgia | collected...
GGTTGTCTTCTCTGCAATTCGTTCGGTAATTGTTTGTTGAGCTGTCATGAGAGCTTGGCGAGTTGTCTCAAGATCTCGTTGAACTGTTGTAATAGTGTTTCGTTCAACAGCAAGTTCATCTTGTAAAGTTTGACGTTCTTGACGTAATCCATCAATTTCTTGTTGAAGTCTACGTTGAAGTTCTTCAAGAGTTGTGGAAAGGGATTCATGTTGGATTTGGTAGTCTTGAACTAATTGATCTCTTTCAGAGCGATCAATTGCAATTTGAGTGTTTAAAAAATCAATTGTTGCGCGTTGTTCTTCAACGAGGCGGTGTTCTTGATTTAAGTCCATTTCAAGTTGATGAAGACGACGCTCGGTTGCTTCAATAGTAGAAGTGAGTTGACGAGTGTTTTGAAGACATTCATCTTTTTGTAAAGTTTCATTTTGAAGTGAATTTTCAAGACGTTCAACATTATTACGTTGTTCATCAAGAGAAGTAGTTAGTTGAATAACATTATCTTCTGAGTTTCTGAGACGTTCTTGAGATTGACGAAAATTATTTTCCATCTCTTCTTTGAGTTGTTCTGTGAGACAAATTCTGTTAAGAACTCTGACTTGACCTTCTGCGCTGCGGATGAGTTGAATAAGACGTGAGAGTTCTTGAGAGGTGGTTTGACCTTCATGAAGACGGGTTCTGATATCACGCGGAATACGCTGAATACGGACATCTTCGGGGACAATTTTACAAACTGGAAGACGTTTTTGACTACCTCTACGTGAAAGAGTTTTATTACGTTTAACGATAGATTTAGCCTTTTTCTTAGAAATATGTTTACCTTTAGAATAATACATATTTTTACCATCTACCGATTTAGAACACTTGAGTGGCATTTTATATATACTATAAGATAAATCAAAATTAATTTAATTAATAATTTTTTATATAAAAATTATTAATTTACTTTTTATCTAATTTTTGGAACATATCTTTAAGAGCTGTTTCATCCGCACCACTAAATTTAAATTCTTGTTTTGTGTCTATTGTTAAAAAGTTGTCCATATCCGATTTGTTACTTAACGCAATGAATGTTGGCATTTGAGACACTTTAAATTTATTTACAACTTCTTCATTTTCTGTAGCATCAACATCAATTGTTATTACTTTAATGTCATGATACTCATTTTTTAATTCTTTCAAAAGAGGTTTTATACGTTGACATGGTCCACACCAATCAGCAGTAAAGTATAAAATAAACTTATTCATTTTTCATTTTATTTACAATTCTTTAACTCAATTTTATTTAAAGAGTAAAAATTTGAAATTAATCAAATACTGTAAACTCATAATCGGAGAATGTTGAGTAATTTGGATCAAGAATAATATTTGTAAAACGATTCACACCCAATGCTAAGTGTTGTAATTGACATACTTTAATATAATATTGATGTGTTGTGCCATCAGGATCCTCTACTTGTGGTAAAATCATACAAAATGCTCTTCCAATCACTTTATAATTTTGTTTGTCCATAACATTGATGGATTGTCCTTGTAATTTGTTAACTCTATATAAAAATAATTCTTTCTCATCAGGACGCTTCTTTTCTTCTTGAGAAAGAATTTCAATATGTGGAGCCATTGAATTTTGAAAACGTAATCCGGAATGCTTTAACTTTTCTTGTGCATCGATGATAAAGAAATGTAACATTGATTCTTGATGAAGATATTTAGATCTTGTTTCATCCTTATTACGACGAGAAGGTTGGTCAAACTCAATCTTTAATATCGAATTATCATTTTCTTTCTGTGCAGTAGTAGACATTTACATTTTTATCTTCAATTCTTTAAGTTTTAATTATACAATTAATTCATATTCAATTTCTTCATGTTGATAGTTGTAAATAATACAACAAGCTACGGAAAAAATAAGTAATAATGCAGTAAACTCTGTTATTAATTCATATATCATTTAATTAATTTATACTTGTCTACAAATTGGACAAATTTTTTGTGAATATTTTTTCCAACATTCTTTATGAAATTGATGAACACATTTTGTTGTTTGTATCACTTCTGTGTTATTCATAGTTTGGTAACAAATTGCACACAAGCATTTTTCGCACTCTCTTCCGGAGTCACTATTGTTCGTTGCGCCTTCGGCGCGACAATGTTGGTCCCCGGTTCCGGAGTCACTATTGTTCGTAGCGTCTTCTGCATCTTGCTCATTCATTTCACACCACTCACACTTTAAAGTATAACATACCTCATTATCAGACGTTGTATAATTAGATTGAGTTGTATAAATACTTATCACTTGAATTGTAATGTGATCGGACGTTGGCCGACCACCGAAGGTGTGATCAGGTGGATAAATTCGAAAGTGTCGAGATTCAATGCAACAAAAATATCTAATTAAATATATGCATGAAAAAAGATATATCACAAATCCTAATACGGTATAATCTTTTTTATTAACACTTATTTCATATCCAAATATGATTGTTAATACTAATGACGTAGTGATGTAATATATCTTTTTATTCCTTATAATTGAAGGATCGGTAGTGTAATCATTTATCACACACATTCTATCACAACAAGTTGGAACACTACTAATACTTCTAAAACAATAGTTATAAAAACAACACATCCAAGATGTTACTCCAAATGCAGAGATAATACTTCCTATAATTATAAGATACAATTTATTTTCAACAAGCCCATAACTCAAGGCATAAATTCCCCAAAATAAATCAAACATTTTTAAAATTAATTTTAATCAAAATGATTAATTTTAATCAGTTAATTTAGTCCGTAGGACTAAATTAACATTTCTGAAATAGTTGACTAATTTTATCATTTTATTAAAAAAAATTAATTAAGGATAAATTAATTAATGATTCTTTAATTTTTAATATTTATAATTTAAATAGTATAATAATAATATTAATAAAATGAAAATTATTGATACTTTTTTATTTTATAATGAAGAAAAACTATTAGATTTTCGTCTTAACTATTATAAAAATACAGTTGATTATTTTATTATAGTAGAATCTACAAAAACATTTTCAGGAATGGACAAACTTTTATATTTCAATAATATAAAATACAAATATTCACACTTTAATAATATTATTCATATTATCATTGAAAATATTCCTTTGGATAAATCTCTTAATTCTTCTTCAATTAATTGGCATCGTGAATTTTATCAAAGAAACTATATTAAAAATGCACTTAAAGATATACCAAACATTTCTGATGAAGACTGGATTATGATAAATGATGTTGATGAATTTCCTAATAGAGACAAGCTATTAACGGTTAAAAACAGTTCTTACTATAGTTCCTCAGATAAAATAGGTTATACTCTTGAATTTGACATGTATTACTATAATTTAACAAGTAAACTTAATCATAAATGGTATAAAGTTAAACTTTTAAGATATCATGTTGTTAAAAATATAGATCTTAATATTGCAAGAGACTCTCTTGTATATCCTAAATTAATAGAATTTGGATGGCATTTTAGTTATTTCTTTTCTTATGAAATGATTAAGAATAAAATTCAAGCATTTTCTCACCAAGAATTTAATTATGATAAATATACTAATAAAGAACATATAGAAGATTGTATTAAAAACGGAAAGTCAATATTTTATTTAGATAAAGAAAGAAATGAAAAAATTATTTATACACCAATCCATTCAAATCCAAATTTACCAGAAGGTTATGAGGTATTAAATGAAAATAATACGCAAGAAAATACAATAACTGTTATTACAGCATTTTATGATATTGGTAGAGGAGATTGGAAAAAATATAACAGAAACGTCGATTTATACTTTAATTCTTTTAAAAAATATTTATTATTACCTTATAATATTGTTGCTTTTATAGATGATAGATATTTAGATAAAATTCCCATTCAAATTAAAAATTGTAAAGTTATACCTATAAATTATGAATGGTTAATATCTAATTTAGAATCTTGGAAAAAATTAGAAATAGCTAAAGAAATAATGAATTTGGATAGTTATAGACATCTTGTAAAACATAGAATAGAATGTAATTATCCTGAAAATATTTCAGCAGAATACAATACTATTAATCATTCTAAAATAGACTTTATATATTATTGTATAGTAAACAATATTGTAACTTCAGAACTTGTATGTTGGAGTGATTTTGGTTATCATAACAGTATATTAAAAAATAATATATATCCATATTCTACAATTGATATAAATAAACTTAATCAAAATAAACTTAATTTTTGGTTAAGAAATAATATTGAAGAAAATGATTTTGATATAATTAATACTTTGGTTAATGCAAGAGAAGTTTTTACAGGAAGTTTTTTTGCAGGTCCTTTATATCTTATGTTAAAACTTTACTGTATTTATCATATAAATTTAAATGATATGTATTCTAGAAATATATCAGATGATGATCAGCATATATATCTTAGATGTTATTTTAGTAATCCTGATATTTTTGAACTTTATATATCAAATAATGAATGGCCAAGAGCTTTAGTAAACATTCAAACTACTTTTATAAATAAATTGGATCTTATAAAATATCATATTCAATATAAAAAAAATATAATTGAAATAGGATCAGGTTGTGGAGAATTATCTAAATTTATATTATCAAATAATAATTTATATTATATTGACACAAATGATCAAGATTCATATAATAAAATAAAATACGGACATTCAATGATATTAAATTTTTTAAATGATATAAATGAGCAAATAGATTTTATTTATTATAAATATATTTTAGATGATATACCTTTATGGTATGAAAAGTTATCTTATGGAGGAATAATAATATTAGATTGTTACGTAGACTATAAAAGAGATATTGAATGGTTTATAAACTATGCAACTATAAATAATTTAATTTATTGTCACGCATTTAATCAAATAGTCTTATTTAAACCATTAATTTAAAAAAAGTAATAAAAATTTAAAGATTTATTTTTTTTAATAAAATGATTGAATTAGTAAAAGACTACCATAAACAAGTTACAGACTTATGTTTAATTATGAAAAAAAGAGGAAGTGATAAAGGTTTAGGTTGGCATAATTATACAACATTATATTCTATTTTATTTAATAAAATCAGAGATAATCCTATATCATTTTTTGAGGTTGGATTAGGAACAAATAATATATATATTCCAAGTAATATGGGACTAAATGGTATTCCCGGAGCAAGTTTAAAAGGATGGAAAGAATATTTTTCTAACAAAAACACAATGATATATGGTGCAGATATAGATCGTAATATCCTATTTCAAGAAGAAAATATAAAAACTTTTTATACAGATCAACTAAATTCACAATCTATTAGAGAAATGTGGGAAAAAATTCCAGAAGAAATGGATGTAATATTAGATGATGGATTACATACATTCGATGCAAATTGGAATTTTTTACTTCATAGTATTCACAAACTTAAAAAAGGAGGTATTTATATAATAGAAGATTTGTTAAAAGATACGGTTGATAAATTTAATTCAAAATTAAATATGATTAAATCTATGTTTAATCCTTCTTTTATTGAAGTAATAAATATACCTCATGAAACAAATTTGACAGATAATAACGTATTTATTTTGATATTATAAATTATTAAGTTAAAAAGATTTTGTTAAATTTTTTCATAATATTTATAGGTAAAAAATCATCAGATATATTTATATTATTTTTTACTTTTTTAAAGCTTGTAATTTTTTGTTTCAAATCTTCTTTATTTCTGTATATAACAGAATTACTTTTAAGATTTATTATATGTTGATTGTCTTTTCCAAAAGTTGTAAATACTGGCTTATTACAATATACATATTCTAATACACTAATTCCAAAACTTTCTCCATCTTTTCTAGCATGAATCATTGCATCACAAGTATTTATAAATTCTCTTTTTTTATTAAGGTCAACTATTACATCTAAATATTTAATACGCGGATGGTTTATATTACAATAATAAGGAGTTGGAGCAAATATAAAGTATATATTATTATCTTGAGTAAGAATTTCATTAATAGCTTCAATAACATATGGTATATCAAAAGTTTCATATCCTCCTATTCTACCAAAAACAATAGCATCTTCAGATATATTTAACTCTCTTCTCATATTATTAGTATTATTTGGTAAATCAATTATATGATATACATATGGAAGATTAGTATTTTTTGATACAGTCTCACTAATTGAAGCACTTATATCAAATGCATTTTTTGAGTTTGTTTTAAACACATGGTGACCTATTGTTTTTACAGTTTTAGGAAAATATTCAAGAATAGGCGGGTTTGTATCTTCCCCGCTACATAAAAAATAAATATAATTAATCTTTAATTCATCACATATATTTTTTAATGAATCTTTTGTATCAAAAAAATATATTGTAAATCTTTTAGCAAACATTTCATAAACATCCATATTATCAAATTGAGGAAATAATGAAGGAATCTTAAATAAAATAACACTTTTATTTTTTAAAATTAAATCATTATAATGAGCGTAGTTATATACTGCATTACCAGTTCCTCTAAAGTCAAAATGAGCTACGTAAAAAGCTATTACTTTCATTTTTTAATTATACTTTTTAAGTTTTAAATTGATATTTTACAAATGTTGTAAAATATCAAACTTCAGTATTCATTATTAGATTTAATTGCATCTTGTAAAAGTTTGGATATTATATATTTTTGTCTAAAATAATCATATTCTTCTTTTAATCCATAACAGAATATTATTTGATCATCATTTTCTTCTCTTATTTTAAAATAAAATTTAGTAACATCAAAATTATTTAGATCTCCACTATAACATAAGACTTTTCCATCAAGAGAATATATTAATTTTATAGAATACATTTCTCTTAACTCTTGAAAATATCCAGGAAGATTTACTGATTTATCATAATGTTCATTTACTATCAGAAGAGGTTGTTGAATAATTAATTTCTTATCATTAACCTTTTTTCCTTGAATATATAAATAAAAACAATTATTACATTCAAATTGTCCAGTAGATTCTAAAAGAAAAATTTGTTCATTTTCTAATAATGATTTTTTATTTATTTGTAGATAAACAACTCTTTTATAAATGAATGGTATAAACATATTTGATATAATCAAATTCTTATTAACTAAATCCAACTTATAATAATAAATATCATATTTATCTTCGTCCCAATATCTATAAAGTGTATTACTACTTACTACTCTCTTGTATTTATCTAATAAAACTTGTCTTGATGTATAAATATCATATATAAGTTTTAATTCGTGTTTATTCTTTTCTTCAAAATTTAATTTATTTGTATCCGTATTATAATGATGATATGCAATAATCACAGGATTATTTGTTATTTTAAAATCATAAATGGAATGTTTAATTATAACAAGTTTATTAACGTCCTGTGATTCTTTTGATGTAGAATATACATTAAACACACATTCATCAGTAAAAGTAGTAAGCAATTTTATCTTTTTATTTTTAGCAATACTTATGTAAAAATTATTTGCTTTTAATACACATGTATTAGTAAAGAAAAAAGAAATGTTCATTTTACTAATACACATTTTTACTTTAAACCCTTTTCATTTAAATAAAATCAATGAGATGTGTTGTGATGTGAATATAAAAAGTTAATAATAAGAAAAAATAAATGAGGGTGTTAATTACAAAAATAACGAATCTTCTTATTAGGGTTATTATTAAAATAAATATAAAAACAGCTTGTGTTACCAGATTAAAATTAATAGGTTCATTATCATTTAAAATTTCAAAGTGTGTCAAATTTTGTGAATTAATCATTTCTACATAAGTAGAATATGTTTTTTAAGTTACACATAATAAAATTATACAAATAAATCTTTCCTTTGTTTGTGTGTTTTTTATTCTACTTGAATATAGTCTTTTTTTGACGCGTTTTCACGAATCTTAAGATTCGTGTCACCAAAAGTAGAAAGATCAATACCCCGGCACTTACTACGTTCGTTGCGCATTCAGCGCGACAGCCCAAGGCCCGGCGCCGAATCTAAACCAGCACGATTATTCATTTACTTAATACAAATTATTTTATTGACGTATTTAAAATGTTAATTTTGTTAAAAATCGAAGATTTTTAACAAAATTAACTGACTTTTATATTTAACTAATTTAATCACTTAAATTAACAAAGAATAAATAAAATGTCCGTATTAGTTCAAGAAAATAATATTCATCTTATTGGTAATGTTCAAGATGGTTATATTGATCAACATGTTGTAATTCCATTACTCTCTATTTTCGAAATGATTGAGTCTTGTAATAAAAACATAAATTTTCATATCTCAGGAAAAGATTCATTGTGTAGTTTACAACCAATTATTGATGCTATACGTAACAGCAAGGTTGATGTTAACATTTACATCAGAAACAGTGAACATCTTGGAGGTTATAATGGAGTTGATGGAAGATTAACAGAATTTTTATCCATTGGAACATCCTCACAAGTTTCTCTTGAAGAATACAATCCTCCATTTGAATGTTCTATTCCAGAAATACAAATGATGAGAGAAATGGAAAATTATTATCTTGATCAAAATGAAGATAATGAATTAAATGAAGACGAAGAATAAAGGACCAGATTATTTTAAATCTCTTATTAATAAGAGATTTAAAATAAATAAACTTAACTATTGTATAATACGGTATCTTGAATAAAATTCCTTTATAAATTCTAATAATAATGAAGAATCTAATTCTCCTGTGTATCTTATGATAGGAGATCCTTTATTATATACATAAAGACTTGGAAGCTTTTCAAAAGGCTTATTACATTTTTTATTTAATTTCTCAACATTTGTATATTGAGAAATATCACAAGTTCCATAAACAACATATGAAGCATCATTATGTAGCTTTTTAAACTGTTCTACAAATGGTTCTTCTTTACCTGAGTAAAAAAAGACGATTAACAAATCTTTTATTAAACAATGTAAAAAATTTTTATCACTAAGAGTAAAGTAACTATCATCCATCTCAATAACTGAATTATTATACATGATTTTTTTTCTTAGAATTCCGTAATAATCCCATTCTAAATACTCTCCATATAGCTTACCATATTTGTAATTACATTTAATCATTGGATCGCTATTATTATCTTTATACACTTGTTCAAGTCCATCTTTTAATCCATTTTTATAAGATGTTTTGAGTTTTACATTTCCATTTTTGTAAAATTCAGTATATTCTCCATCTAAAAATCCTCCGGTCATATGATATTTATATTTTAGTTTACAACATTCATCATCCGGATAAAATTCTTCATAATCTCCATCTTTCTTCAAAAATTTTTTAATAAGATATAAATTATCACGACTTGATCCATTATTCTTCATAAGTTCTAAATCTTCTTCAGAAAATTGAAAATATTGTGGATGTTTCTCCATTTCGATAAGTAACCAACGAATATCTCGAACACTTAATATCTTTTCTTTTAATTCTTTCAAGGGTGCTTTAGACACATATCCATCAATAACAGTATTAAGTATATTGATGAATATTTCTTTAAAAGATGCGCTTATTTTTGTTGTTTGATATTGATATAAAAGATCAACAATTTGAGTTAGTATCTCATCTTTTTGTTTAGTGTCAATAGTCTCTTTGATCTTCTTTATTTCTTCAAGAGGATCTTTTATTTTTATAAATTTGACTTTTGTTTCGATTTTCTTTTGCTTAATAAGCTCTAAACAAGATGTAACAAATATTGAATGTTTCTCAAAAGCTTTAAAAACTTCATTTTGAGACGCCTTAATTTGTTCTAAAATTGAGTCTAAGTCTATTTCTTCGGATTGTAATATTATACCGGACATGTCTTACTTCTATATTCCGTAATGTTTAAATCGATTTTAACGGTGTTAAATAACTTCCAAAACTGCATAATCAATAGGTTTTGGAGTGCATAAATTTAAAAAATAGTTTTCATTTTGAATATCTCTTAGAAGCATGTTTTCTGGAGGAACTATAAAATTAAACTGTGAATTTCTAAGAACATATACATGACTATTTTTATAATTAGTAAAAATAGGAGTAAATAAAAAATAAGAATTATTTTTATTTTGATTTACAATAATCATTTTAATACATGCGGTTTGTTGTATATAGAGATCTTTAAAACTTAAATCAAATAATGTATGAACTCCCGTTCTTAATTCAAATAATTGTTCTTTAACATAACCACACCCAATTTTATCAAAATTATATAAATACATTTTATTTTTTGGTT
>Ga0214923_10009265_pt1 | contig 10283 bp, 7 predicted proteins | sample LL1510_MetaG_FD_177993 | JGI IMG/M metagenome (GOLD analysis project Ga0214923, IMG submission 177993) | Freshwater microbial communities from Lake Lanier, Atlanta, Georgia, United States - LL-1510 | ecosystem: Environmental > Aquatic > Freshwater > Lake | place: USA: Georgia | collected 2015-10-15
GTTCAGAGCCGGACCGGCCGTGTCCTTGAACGGGTCACCAACAGTGTCACCGATGACAGCAGCCTTGTGAACCTCAGAGCCCTTGCCGCCACCGAAGCCGTCTTCGACGAATTTCTTCGCGTTGTCCCATGCACCACCAGCGTTCGACAGCGTGTTCGCCATCAACTGACCGGTGATAATTGCGGCAGCGAGGAATCCACCCAGAGCGAGGTAGCCGAGACCAAAGCCCACTGCGACCGGCGTCAAGATGGCGAGCAGTGCCGGAGTGGCGAGCTCACGCTGCGACGCGGCGGTGCAAATGGCAATGACCTTGCCGTACTCAGGCTTCTCGGTGTAGTCCATGATGCCCGGGTGCTCGCGGAACTGGCGGCGAACTTCTTGCACCACGGTTCCGGCCGAACGACCAACGGCACGAATGGCGAGGGCGCTAAAGAGGAAGGCCACCGAACCACCGATGAGGCCAGCGATGAAGGTCTTCGGGTCCGCGATGTTGATCGGGAGCTGCTTGAAGACGTCACCGGTCAAACCGAGCTGGCTACCTGCGGTCTCAATGAACGATGCAAACAGAGCCACGGCGGCGATAACGGCCGAACCAATAGCCACACCCTTGGTGATGGCCTTGGTCGTGTTACCGACGGCGTCGAGGCTGACGAGCACGCGCTCGGTGTTGCCTTCGAACTCACCGGCCATCTCAGCCACACCGGCCGAGTTGTCGGACACTGGACCAAAGGAGTCTTCCGAAACGATCATTCCGGCCGTCGAGAGAAGACCGATACCAATCAGCGAGACGTAGTACAGGGTCTGCTTGACGTCGCCGCCACCAAGACCGATACCGGCCGAAAGGGCCAGGACGATCGAGAGCACGGCCCAGAAGGACGACTCGAGACCGAAGGCGATACCCGAGAGAACCGTGGTTGCCGGACCAGTCTTGGCCGACTCGGCGATCTCTCGCACCGGGGTGCGCTCGGTCGAGGTGAAGTACTCGGTGATGAATGACGCGAGCAGCGACAGACCGACACCGGCGAGGATTGCCAGGAAGACCTTGGTCGAGTGCACGTAGTACTCCGCCACGAAGTATGAGGCGACGATCGTGATGATCGACGAGAGCCACACACCTCGGTTGATGGGCTGCAGAGCGTTCTTGTCACTCTCGCGAGCGCTCACGGCGTAGACACCCACAATTGAGGCCAGCACACCGATGGCGGGAATGATGAGTGGGAAGAGAACGCTGGTGCTCGAACCAGTGGCGGCGTAGCCAAGAATCAGAGCCGAAATGATGGTGATGACGTAGGACTCAAAGAGGTCCGCGGCCATACCGGCGCAGTCACCGACGTTGTCACCGACGTTGTCGGCAATCGTCGCGGCGTTGCGCGGGTCGTCTTCAGGAATACCGGCTTCGACTTTTCCGACGAGGTCAGCACCGACGTCAGCGGCCTTGGTGAAGATTCCACCACCGACTCGCATGAACAACGCGAGCAGTGACGCACCAAAGGCAAAGCCCACGAGAACCGTGGTAGCCGACTGTTGGAAGATAAGGAAGATACCGGCGGCACCTACGAGGCCGAGGCCGACGCAGAGCAGACCCGTCACCGCACCCGTGCGGAAGGCGACTCGGAGAGCTTCCTTCGTGCGCTGGGTCGCCACGGCCGCAGCGGCGGTACGAACGTTTCCGCGCACGGCCGTCGACATACCGATGTAACCGGTCAGACCCGAGAAAGCGGCACCGACCAAGAAGCAGACCACGCGCCACAGACCGTTCTCTGAACTCGACATCACGAGCGAGTTCATGTCGTCAACGACCTTGGTACCGGTGAAGTAGATCGCCAGAGCCAACGGAACGATGATGACCAAAATGGTCTTGAACTGGCGGGACAAGAACGCCTCGGCACCCTCTTGGATGGCCGTAGCAATCTCGCGCATCTTGGCGCTGCCCTGGTCGGCTGCCAGCACGCTACGCATCAGGTTGAGACCGGCAAGGATGCCGATCACGCCTGCGGCGAGGACTAGGTAGAGCCACGTCTTATCGGTGCTGGTCGGGGTGAAGTTCTGATACCCACCCTCAGCCAAGTGAACAAACGGTTTCATGAAAGGTCGTTACTCCTTGGGATGTAGAACCGTGGGGGATCCACGGGTCGCCGCGAACGGCAGTAAAGCCGGTAGAAACCTAGTCCGCGAGGTGCGGCGGACGGTGTATTTACTCTTCGTCGCCGCCGACGCCGCCGACAATCTCGTATTCAGGGTTCAAAATGACCGCTTCGCGGTGGAAGGAGGTCACGGTGCCCTTCACGAGCAGGCGAACGCCGCGCTCGACACCCGGAATCTGGGCGCGGCCTTGGAAGACCAGCTTGATCGATCCCGACGAGTCGGAAATCTGACAGGTGAAGGTCTGCCCGTTGTCGTTGCGTTCCACCGTCACGGACTTCACACGGCCGGCAATCTGAGCGTTTTCCTTCAACTTCAGCGCACCGATGTCGACGGCACCGGCTTCGGTGGCCCGGGCCTCGAGCTTGTCGTCGGCTTCGAAGTGCGTCTCTTCACGCACACCGCCGCGAGTGACGTTGTCGCTCAAGGTGTCGGGCTCGGTCGCCGAGACCGACTCTCGGTGTACGGGAGCCATGCGGTACGGCACGATGGTGGCTGCGGTGCGTGGCACATTCACCACCGCGGACGCGATGGTGTCCGCGGTGCGGTCGTGCAGCAGGCGCTGAATACGTGAGCGGAAACCCCGGCGAGGCAAGATGACCATCGCAAAGACCTTGGGGTCGCGCACCATGTCGGAAACAACTTCGAGGGCCGCGCGGTCGACGCGACGGTCTTCGCACTCCATGATCTCGAGTGGAATCGAAGCCGACGCACTGCCCTTGCGACCCCAACGCTCTTCGAGCTCACGAGTGACAGCCGGGTCAATGTCGAAGTGGATGGCCCGAATCGAATAAGGGTTCAACGAGTTGCAGTAGGCGAGCGCGCGTTCGGCGGCGAGGTCGTACTGGTCGACAAAGACGACGATGCGATTGTGACTCGTCGTGAGCGCGGTGTTACCTCCGCCACCTTCGAAGGCCTCTTCCTCGCGGACGTACTGACGATTGAGATACAGCAGTCCGGAAATCATGAACGGTGCGGCGACCACCACAACCCAGGCGCCTTCACCAAATTTCACGACACCGAAGATCAAAGCAACCACGAGGCAGGTAAAGCCCGATAGTCCCGAAACGGTCATTCCGAGACGCCACGCCTTGCCACGGAGTCGGTAGTGGCGCTTGGCCATGCCGAAACCGGCCATCGTGAAGGCCGTGAAGACGCCAATCGCGTAGAGCGAAATCAGTGCGTTGACGCGCGCGTCAAAGATGATCACCAGGGCCAGTGCCGAAGCACCGAGCCAGATAATGCCGGTTGAAAAGGCCAGCCGGTGTCCACGCTTGGTGAGTTGGCGCGGTAAGTACTTGTCAATTGCAACGAAGTTGGCCAAGAACGGGAAGCCGTTAAACGCCGTGTTGCCACCGGTGTAGAGGATGAGCACTGTGGCGATTTGGACCATCAAGAAGATGACGTGACCAAAGCCCGTCATACCAAAGACGGCGCCAACTTCTTGTGAGACGACGGTCGGCGACCCGGCCTCGTAGGGCAGCGCGTGCGTCCACGTCGCGAGCAACGTGGTACCGACCAGCAAGAAGGACAAGATCAACGCCATTACGACCATGACCTTGCGAGCGTTGCGCGCTTCGGGTCGGCGGAAACCCGATACGGCGTCAGAGATGGCTTCAAGACCAGTCAGTGATGAACCACCGTTCGCGTACGCACGGAGCAAGGTGATGAAGGCCACGCCGTAGAGAAAGCCGTGACCACCGGTGCCGAGGTGGCCTCCAACGAGAAGCTCTGGTGATGGAACAGGCAACACCGGCAGCGTGCCGGCCATGTGCTTGTAGACACCGACCGCGATGGTGATGGTCATCATCGACGCGAAGAAGTAGGTCGGGAAGGCGAAGAAGGCACCGGCTTCTTTGATGCCGCGAAGGTTGGCGTAGATCTGCAACAAAATCACGCCCACCGTGATGGACAAGGTGTACGGCAACAGCGACGGGAAGGCACTCGTGAGAGCTGCCGTACCGGCCGAGCACTGCACGGCCACCGTCACGATGTAGTCAATCAGTAAGGCCACCGCGGTGATCTGTGCCGTTTTCGGACCGAAGTTGTCACGGGTGACGATGTAGGAACCGCCCATGATGGAGTAGGCACCGATGACGTCGAGATAGGACAAGGTCACGAGAACCAGCACGCCCAAAATCACGTACATAATCGGAACGAGAAGCGAGAATGCCGCCAGACCGATCACCGGTGTCAGCTGCGTCAAGATCTGCTCTGCGCCGTAGGACGAGGAGGAGATGCAGTCCGGCGCAAGCACTCCGAGAGCCGTGGGGTTGTTCAGACGCTCGCCGCGGAGCTGCTCAGATACGTAGGGCTTGCCGAGGAAGAAGCGCTTCAGTCGATAGCCCAACGGCTCGGGGTAAAAGGTCCTCGTATCAGCGTGTGAGGTCATCACCGGAGAATTTCGGGCTATCTGTTCTCCGGCTTTATCCACATCGGACAGATTAGGTCGCGGAGAAAGTTTGCTCGTGAAACTTGCGTTTCTCATCGGGAAGTGGTCAGATGGTTACTGTGCATATCGTCGTCGTTGGCTGTGGTCGCGTAGGAAGCGAACTCGCCACTCAACTCTCCGAGGACGGCCACAGCGTCGTCATTATTGACAAGAACGCCAACTCATTTCGTCGCTTAGGCCAGAGCTTCACGGGCCAGCGGATCACGGGATCAGGCTTTGACCGCGTCGTTCTGTCCCAGGCCGGAGCCGGAGAAGCCGATGGTTTTGCCGCGGTCACCAACGGCGACAACACCAACATTCTCTGCGCCCGTATCGCACAGAGCACCTACTCCATTCAGAACGTGGTTGCTCGCATCTACGATCCCCAGCGCGCCGACATCTATCAACGTCTCGGCATCCCGACGGTGGCCACCGTGAGTTGGACCACCATGCAGGTCCGTCGTTGGCTCCTCAATGAAGATGAGACGACCGCCTGGACCGCTGACTCTGGCAAACTGTCGCTCGTCGAGCGCATCTTGCCCGACACCCTCGCCGGCCAGCAGCTCACCGGCCTCAACGTTGGCCACGACATCAAAGTCGTGGGTGTCGTTCGTGCCGGTGCCGGTCGCCTCGACGTGAACGGTCTCTACGGTCAAGAGGACGACAAGATCTATTTCATGGTGACTCCCGATGGCGCCAAGCAGCTCAATGCCGTTCTTGGAATCGAGGCGAAGTGAAGATCGTCATTGCCGGTGGCGGGAGCGTGGGCGTGGCAATCGCCACTGACCTCGCGGAACGCAACCACGAAATCGTCATCCTCGAACAGTCCAGTGACATCGTCGCCAAGATCCGCGAACAGATTCAGTCGCCGCACGTCAAAGTCGAGCACTGCGACGCCTGTGAAGTGAAGTCCCTCGCCAGGGCCGGCGTTCAAAGTGCCGACGTCATGATTGCCGCAACCGGCGATGACGAAGACAACCTCGTGGTGAGTTGGCTCGCCCGCAGCCAGTTCGCCATCGGTCGCGTCATCGCCCGAGTGAACAACTCCCGCAATGAGTGGCTGTTTAATGAGAACTGGGGCGTCGATGTTGCTGTCTCGATTCCGTCTCTCATTACTTCGCTCGTAGACGAAGTCGTGGAAGTCGGCAGCGTGGTCTCCCTCATCGAAGTAGCCCAAGGTCGAATGGAATTAGTGGAAGTGACCCTCGACTCCGATGCCCCCGTCATTGTTGCGAACAATGCGCTGGATGAGATCGGACTTCCCGACGTGGCGCGCATCGTGGCCATCGTGCGTGACGACGTCCCCCTGGCGCCGCTTCCCACGACCACCTTCCAAGAGCACGATCACGTCTTGTTGTTGGTTCGCAAGGGCGAGAGCGGTTGTCTCCGTGGAGTGCTGACCCGCGACTAGGGGCCCACTTCGGCGTACCATTCACGTGTGCGCGCCGCATTCTTCGATCTGGACAAGACCGTCATCGCCAAGGCGTCGGTCGTCGCCCTCGGTCCGCAACTGCGCGCTCGCGGATTCATTCAGCGTCGCACGTTGGCCCGAGCAGTTTTTGGCCAGTTGATGTTCCTGTGGTTCGGCGCGGACCACAACAAGATGGAGAAGTTTCGCGAGCAGATGCTCTCGATTGCCAAAGGTTGGGACCGCCAAGAGGTTCGCGACCTTGTGACCGAGACCTTGACCGAAGTCATCGAGCCACTTATTTACCGAGAAGCGCTCGAACTCATTGACCACCACCTGGCCAACGGCGATGAAGTCTGGATTGTGAGTTCTTCTCCCGTAGAGATTGTGGAGCCCTTCGCCGATCTCATTGGCGTTACGGGTGCTGTCGCATCGCGCGCCGAAGTCGACAGCGAAGGTCGCTACACCGGTCGTCTCGAGTTCTACTGCCAGGGTGACAACAAGGAAGTGGCGATCCGACAGCTCGCCGCCGATCGTGGCATCGATCTCGCCGAGTCCTCGGCCTACTCAGACTCCGAGACCGACATCGCCATGCTCAGCGCTGTGGGTCGACCCTTCGCCGTGAATCCCGACCGTGCGCTGGCTCGAACGGCACAAGAGCGCAGCTGGCCCACACTGGACTTCTCGCACCCCGTGAGAGCTCGCGATCGACGTGCGCCACAGACTCCCTACATCGTGGGAGCCGCTCTGTTAGCGGGACTAGCACTGTTGGGGCGTCGCACGAAGCGACGTCGCGTGAGCTAGTTCAACAGGTCGCGCCAACCCATATCGACTGCCGGGTGGCGAAGCTTGCTCATTGCTCGTGACTCAATCTGACGAATACGCTCGCGAGTCAAGCTCATGGCGTCACCAACGTCTTCGAGAGTGCGAGGCGGCATGCCGTTCAGGCCATATCGCATCACCAAGATGTCGCGTTCGCGATCTTCCAAGACGGCCAGACCTCGAGCGATTTCTAGCGGGATGAGACTTTCGGCCGCGACGTCGTACGGAGAGACGACCGAGCGGTCTTCAATCACATCGCCTAGTTCGGCGTCACCGTCTTCGCGCAACGGCTCCGATAGCGACACCGGGTCATTCGCGTAAGTCAGTGCGTCTTTGAGGGCTTTGCACTTGTGACCGCAGATCTCACCGCGCTCTTCGTACTTCGCCCAGTACTTGTCCTTGGCGTCGCCGGCCGGCTCGTCACCGAGAGTGTCAGCAATGGCGACGTAGAACTTGCTCTTATACGAAACAATCTCACCGCTCACGTATCCCGACGTGCGGTCCCACGGGCTGCGAGGACAGAATCTCTTATCGCTGGTTTTCGATGGCGTCACGATGGTGTCGTCATCGTCCTTGCCCAAGGATTTTTCTTTCTTCTCGGCCTTCGCTTTTTCGGCGGCTTGACGCTTCTTCTCCGGCGTCCAGTCATTCATGTCGGTTTCCCAACACAACTCCACCAGTGTCGGCGGGCGACCAAGGTTGATTTCGAGGCGGTTCTTCGCCTTCTGCACACGCGCGAGGGTGTCGCCTGCGTGAACAGGGAGACGGATGGTGCGACCAGTGTTCGCGATACCTCGCGTAATCGACTGACGAATCCACCACGTGGCGTAGGTCGAGAATTTGAATCCCTTGCGGTAGTCGAACTTCTCGACGGCGTGCATCAAACCGAAGTTGCCCTCTTGGATCAAGTCCTGGAGCGGCAGGCCGGACGCTTGGTACTTCTTGGCGATCGAAACCACGAGTCGCAGGTTCGAGGTCACGAACTCTTCTTGGGCCTGTTCGCCACGGCTCCGCAGTCTCTTCATCGCCGGTAGTTCACGGGCGCTGAGTTTGACGGTCTTCGCGTCCTTCGAGACGGCCTTGCCCTTCTTTAAAAGATCGAGCTTCCCGGCCATCGTGCGCAGCGCGGGGTGCAGCACACTCGGAATTTCGTAGACGGCGTAGTCGAACGAGGACGTGTTTGTGCGACCGTCGATCGATTCAGTGACGTCGAGGTCTTCGATTATTTCAGCGAGAGTGACCTGCGACTCAGGCGTTAGGGCGTCGAGAGCGCCCTTGTTGGTCTGTAGCTCTAGCAGCTCCGTTGCCAATTTCCCGTAGCCGTGGAGCTTGGCGAGTTTGACCTCGCCCTCCTTGGTCAGCAGGTTGTATTGGCCGATGCCGGTGAGATACGTGCGAACGCCATCTTCGTCGTCGCGGTCGATGCGATCCTTCACCACGTAGAAGGTCCCCTCTTTCGAAAATCCACAGTTGTTCTACCCGTTTTTTTGCTCGTACCGTTCGATAGGCAAGAAAATGCCCTCCGGGACCCCTGCGGACCCGGAGGGCAGTCAGTCTGACTGACCACTATGACACGTTCGCATTCAACTCACCACCGTGGGCCGCACGCAATGTTCGCAACAGTCGCTGTTCAATCATGCGGACTCGCTCGCGTCGCACGCCCATGATGTCGGCCAACTCTTCGAGGGTTGCCGAGCGGCCGGACTCGAGGCCGAAACGCAGTCGGATGAACTGCGCCTCGTCGGGCGAGAGCACGCTGAGGTCAAAACTCATCGGCCACCGTCCTGGTTGCCAAGTTCGCGAAGGCGCTCCAGCGCTGACTTCTCGATGTTGCGCACGGCGCTCTCGCTGACGCCACTCGAGCGGGCTACGGCCTGGCGGCTGGCCTTGGTGCCATTGACGCCAGCGCGGCCCAGTATCACCCGACGTTCCGGCTCGGTCAAATTCGTGAGCAGCGCGTCTACTTCCACACTGCGCTCAACCTGAATGAGGCCGAGATAGCTGTCGTCGGTCAAAAGGTCGCCCATGGTGAGCTCGTCTTCTCCGATGACCATGTCGTAATAGACCGGGTCTTGAGCAAAGCCCAAGAGCTCCGTCACGCGCGCCTCGGTCTTGCCGAGTTCAACCGCGACTTCCGAGATCAGTGGTTCGCGGTGATGTCGAACTTTGAACTGAGACTGAAAGACCAAAATGGCGTTGACTTCAATCCACACGTCTTCGGGCAGCTGAATCAGGCGCTCCGAGATTCGTCCTCGCTGGAGGTAGCTCTTAATCCACGGCGTGGCGTAGGTCGTAAAGCGATAGCCCAGCTCGGGGTTGTACGTGTCGGTGGCGCGCCACAGACCGTGCGCCGCGTAAATCTCGAGATCGTTGATGTCCAAGAACCCCCTGTTGTGCGAGTGAGCGTGCTGCAAGGCGAGCCGAATGTTTGGACCGAACAGATCGACGCGAGCGGCCCGGCCGAGCTTGACCTGGTTGTTCAACTTGCGAATCTCTGCGCTCGACAAGTTGGACGCCGTCGCGAGACGTTCCGCAGCCTTCTTCCCGGTCTGCACCGTGGCGCCGATCATCTCTTCTTGCGCGGGGCGCAAGAACTCCATATCCACGTAGGGCTTCCAGTTGTTACGAGAAGCGCGCTTGGAGCGTGCGAACTGATTACCTGACTTTGACTTCATTCATTCCTCTTTGTGTGTCATTTCAATTGATCGGCAGGTGCCGACTGGTTGCTCGTAGGAGCGGACAGTCCGTTGGACTGTGGGTGACGAGCGCGTCGTGCTAGCTCGTCACTCTCTGGGTGCACGCCCAGAACCAGGGCCTATGCGGCCCGCGTGAAATGATCTTTTATGAGGTCAAGAAGTGGTTGTCCCATCTGCCAACCACTATGCCAGCGGCCTGTGACACGGCTCCCCCGTTCGGTAACCCCCGGGGACCGAACACCCCGTACAACACCCAAAAAATGGGCTTTTTCCATGAATTTCCCCACCCGACACTTCTCGCGGACCTCGCGAAAGGAGGTTCATACTAACGACTTCGCTCGAAGATCTGTGCGATGGCACAACTCAATTAGCCCATTTTTACGGGGACTCTTTATATGTGAAAGAAATCTCTTATCTCGGCGGCGTAGCTCTCAAGTTCAGACGCCACGGGACGCGAACGAAGAAGATCTGTCACCCGATGCAAGGTCGCAACGAGAAACGACGCGGCGTTAGATGAGCGCGCGCTCAGTCGACCACCGGACGCTGTCGCCTCGAGTTGCGTGGCGTCACGCAAGATAATCAAGAGTGGCGGAATGATCTCGACGGTGATGGCGTAGAGCACGAGTGTGCCCGTCGCGTCGCGCTCGAAGCCACGGCGCAGAACATCGGCGATTCCTGGGTGCGCCGGAGCGGCGGTCAACGATGCACCGGCACGGTGGGGACCGAGGTCTCGGAACGTTGCCGCCCACTCGCCGCACTCACGGGCAAAGACGTGAAAGGCCAC
>Ga0214923_10009266_pt1 | contig 10283 bp, 6 predicted proteins | sample LL1510_MetaG_FD_177993 | JGI IMG/M metagenome (GOLD analysis project Ga0214923, IMG submission 177993) | Freshwater microbial communities from Lake Lanier, Atlanta, Georgia, United States - LL-1510 | ecosystem: Environmental > Aquatic > Freshwater > Lake | place: USA: Georgia | collected 2015-10-15
TATTATCAAAGCTAATATCCACCAATCTATTGTTTGTAAACCTGTTGAAGGCATATAAGAAGAGGCATAACCAAAAAGGAGAGCCAAAAACATTCCCCCAAAAAATCCCTCCCATGTTTTTTTTGGAGAAATTCTTTTCATCAACAGATGCTTACCAAATATATTACCAGCAATATATGCACCAGTATCATTAGCCCATGTCAAAAATAGTAACCCTGCCATTCTACCCCGCATATAATCTCCATTATCAATACTCATCCATAATAGCAAAGCGAAAGGAATCCCAATGTAGATGACAGCCATTGCATAATTACCCATATTTTCAATCGAATGCCCTTTACCTCTAATCAATTCCAAAAGAAAAAGGGTGAAAAACATAACAGGAAATAACAAAAAATCTTTTTCAGAAACTAGGTTATTAATAAACATGAAGGTGAAAAAATAAGGAAATAATCCCAGAATAACCAAAATAAGCTTGGAATTTAGCGTTGAATCAATGAGAACCAATTTCGAAAACTCCCATAGACATAATGCGGCAATTAAACAAAAAAGTAAAGAAAAATAACTAAATCCGATAAGGACACTTCCTAAGATGACTAAAACAAAAACTAAGCCAGTAAAAAACCTCCTTTTCATCTGTTATCTTTTAACTTATTAAAATAATAAAAAATTCCAATAGTTAAAAAGGTTGATAAAAGAACCCAACTAATATCGGGATGAGGGATAACAGAAGTTGAAGCTTCTTCATTTTGGATATTCAGAAATTTTGAAAGAACCTGAATGCCATTAAAAACAAAATGCCCCCAAATGGAAATCCAGATATTTCCGGAAAAAAAATAAAGATAACCCAGCATAATCCCCAAAAATAAACGGGGAATAAATCCAGCAAATTGAAAATGAATGGCACTAAAAACGATTGCGCCCAAAAGAATTCCTAACCAGGGTTTTGATAGTGCTTCTACCAGTTTTTTCTGAATGACTCCTCTAAACAACCATTCCTCACAAAGGGCAGGAATGGCTGCCATGACAATAAGATTTTGCACAAATTCAAATGAATCTTCCATTTTCAAAAGTGCCATTAATGTTTCATTAGCCCCTCTTTCCATAGTCAATAATGTTTCAGGAAGCGGCAATAATAAGTTTTGACGGTATAGCCACTCAACTAAAGGAAAAGAGCCGAAAATCCATAAGGGTGCCATCAAAAGAAAAAAATAAAAAGGCTTATCTGGTAAAAAAGTAGCCCCTATCCGCTCTTCTTTAAAATAGTAATATTTAAAAATTAAAGCTGGCAAAAGAAACGTTAAAAGCTGGCTTGCCAGATTCACCCAACGTAGAACATCCCTTTCCAATTTATTAAAACCATCAGAAGGTACTTTGACAAGATCTGTTACAGAAAAACCATACAGATTAGCTATGGCTGTCCCTAAACCTGCACCCATTAATGCACCACAAAGTATTACTATGGTGAGTAATAAAAAAAAGGATAGTAAATCTAACTTTCTTGAAAACATGGGCGGTTTAAAATCTATTTATCATTTAATTTGGTAAAATTAGCTTAAATTTTGATTTTTGTCCCACATTTGTCTGAAAAAGCCTCTTTATGACCAGATTAAGCGTTAACATTAATAAAGTAGCATTAATTAGAAATTCTCGCGGAGGCAATCTACCCAATCTCCTTCAGGTAGCTTTAGACTGTGAGACCTTTGGTGCAGAAGGTATCACCGTTCATCCAAGACCAGATCAGCGTCATGTTCGTTATGATGATATTGGCCCGTTAAAACAACATATTAAAACGGAATTAAATATAGAGGGCAATCCAACTTCTGACTTTGTAGATTTAGTTTTAAAGCATTGCCCAGCGCAGTGTACGCTTGTTCCCGATGAACCAGGTGCCTTAACATCAGATGCTGGGTGGGATACCATAAAGCATAAAGATTTCCTGCTGGAAGTTTGCCAAAAATTGAAGGATGTGGGAATTCGTGTTTCTCTTTTCGTGGACCCTCAATCAGAAATGATTCAAGGTGCTCAGGAATGTGGTGCCGATTGTGTCGAATTTTATACGGGTCCCTTTGCCCTTCGTTTTTTGGACCATCCTGAGGAAGCTGTCAAAGCACATACAGAAGCAGCCATAATGGCTCATTCTATGGGTCTTAAAGTCAATGCAGGACATGATCTTAACAGAGAAAATTTGAGATTTTATGCTCAGCATGTACCCTTTTTAGATGAAGTTTCTATTGGACATGCCATTATTTCAGATGCTTTATATCTTGGTCTGGCTGAAACGATAAAACAATATAAAGAAGCCTTAATATAAAATTATTATTCTCTATAAATTTAAAAAAAACGAATATGACAGAGGAAATTAAAACCAGTGCTACCCATTTAAAACGAATATTTGTCTCTTCAAGATTACCAGAAGCCTTAAAACCTTTAAGAGAAATCGCTGGAAATTTATGGTGGTCATGGCACAAAGATGCCATGGATTTATTTGAATCACTCCAGCCAGAAGCCTGGGAATCAAGTCAATGTAACCCTCTGACAATCCTTGATCACTTGGGCAGTGAAAAAGCACTTGCCTTAGCTAATGATCCTCAGTTTATGGAAAAGGTAAATCAGGTTTATGCTGATTTTAAACACTATATGAATAAAACTCCCGATATAAATGCACCCAAAATCGTCTATTTTAGTATGGAATTTGGGTTGCATATTTCCGTTCGTTTGTATTCTGGTGGATTGGGGGTTCTTGCAGGTGATTACCTAAAAGAAGCCAGCGATCAAGGAGTAAATTTAGCTGGAGTTGGATTACTTTATCGTTATGGTTATTTTCAACAACATATTTCCCTGCATGGTGACCAGATAAATGAATATCCTCCCCAGGAATATACTAAAATACCTATGGAACCTGTCAGGGATGGGCAAGGGGAATGGCTCAAAATCCAGATTTCCTTACCCGGCAGAACCGTCTGGGCTAAAATCTGGGCATTAAAAGCAGGAAGAATTAACCTTTATTTATTAGATACTGACATTGCAGAGAATTCCTGGATAGACCGTACTCTTACCCATCAGTTGTATGGTGGTGACAATGAACACCGGTTAAAACAGGAGATCTTATTAGGTATGGGTGGAATCAGAGCCATGGAAGCAATGGGAATAAAGGGAAATGTATATCATTGCAACGAAGGTCATGCCGCCTTTATGACTTTAGAAAGAATTAAATATGCCAGAAAGGCTGGATATACCTATCAGGAAGCACAGGAACTCGTCAAAGCAACCTCTTTGTTTACAACCCACACCCCCGTGCCGGCCGGTCACGATTATTTCCCGGAGGATTTATTATATACCTATTTCCAGGATTATATTCCGGAAATAGGATTATCATGGAGAGATTTCATGGCTTTAGGAAGAATTCATAAGGATGATGCCAGAGAATTATTTTCTATGAGTCATCTGGCAATTCATAACTGTCAGGAAATAAATGGTGTTAGTGAACTGCATGGGGCTGTTTCCCGAGAAATGTTTAAAGAATTATATCCTGGTTATCACGAAGCTGAAATACCCATAGGCTATGTTACCAATGGGGTACATTATCCTACATGGATTGCTTCTGAATGGCATCAGCTATTTAAAGAATATTTAGCCCCAGGTTTTCTTGAAGATTTATCAAACAAGGAGCGATGGGAAGCAATTTATAAAATCCCTTCTGAAAGAATTTTAAAAACAAGGAACTCTTTAAAGAGAAAGTTGCTGGAAGCTGTAAAAAAACAATTAAAAGAAGATCTTACTCGCAGAGGTGAAAAGCCTGCCATCATATTTGAGACCCTTCATCATATCAAAGACGATGCCTTAATTTTAGGTTTTGCCAGAAGATTTGCCACTTACAAACGAGCACACTTAATATTTTCAAATAAAGCACGTCTGGCTGAAATTATCAATCAATCTGGCAAACCCATTATATTTTTATATGCAGGTAAAGCACATCCAGCTGATGCCCCTGGTCAAAAATTAATTAAAGAGATTGTTCAGATTTCAAAATCTCCTGAATTTTTAGGAAAGATTATTTTTCTGGAAGGATATAATATGGAATTAGCTAAACTGATGGTTCAAGGGGTAGATATATGGTTGAATACACCAACCAGACCTAAAGAAGCGTCAGGAACCAGTGGTATGAAAGCTGCAATTAATGGTGTTATTAATTTTAGTGTACTGGATGGTTGGTGGGCAGAGGGTTACAGATCCGACGCTGGCTGGGCTTTACCTTTGGAGAATACCTATCATGAATCGAATTTGCAAGATGAACTGGACGCTGAAACTTTATATAATATTCTTGAAATGGAAATCATCCCTGTATATTTTAATAAAAATGAACAGGGTATTTCTGAAGAATGGATTCAATACATTCGTAATATCATAGCAAAAGTAGGTCCTGATTTCACTACAAAACGAATGATGGACGATTATTTCAGCCGCTTTTATTTTCCTCTTATTGCCCAGGAGAAAAAATTTAAGGAAGATAGTCAAAAAGTTACAGCCCTTTGCTCCTGGAAAAATCATATCGCGAGAAACTGGGATGGCATTTATGTAACATCGAAAGCTATCATGGATACAGACAATCATGCTTTACCATTAGGTGATAGTTTAGATGTTGAAATTCAGATATTCAGAAATGGTATTGATGCTGATTCATTAGGATTAGAATTCATTTTGTATAAAAGAGTAAGTGATTCAAAATTAGATATGCGATTGGTCCAGACTTTACATTTTAGTAAATCTGAAGGGGAATACACCACTTATAAAGGTCAAATAACGCTGCCTCATCCAGGTGTTTTTGAATATGGCTTCCGGTTATACCCTTGTCATTCCTTACTTTCGAACAAAAGAACTTATGGCTGGGTAAAATGGTTGTAAAAAAAAAAGAGCCTGCCAGTATAATATCTGGCAGGCTTAATAATAGCAACTATCTACTTATCTGAAAAAAATCTTAATATCCCAAAATTTTCAACATTTCATCAGCTGTTTGTTCCGGTTTCGATAAAACGTCCACTAAATTACCTATTTCATCTCTATAAATCAAAATCTGTTTTGGAGATGGAATAAGACAATGCTTGGTTCCTCCATATCCACTGATAGAATCCTGGTAAGCTCCCGTGTGGAAAAAGCCTAAATAAAGAGGCTCTGATTCCTCTGAATCTATGGTTGGAAGATAGACCTGCGCCTGATTCACCTCTGCATTATAATAATCGGAATTATCACAACTCAAACCGCCTATATTCACCCTTTGGTACTCATTTTTCCATTTATTTATGGGCAAAAGAATGAATCTTTCCCCTATTCCCCAAGTATCCGGTAATGTGGTCATTAAAGAATTATCAATCATGTACCATTTCTCAGCGTCATTTTGTTGTTTTTGTGCCAGGGTTTCAAAAATATTGGCACCACACTCACCCACAGTATATTTACCAAATTCTGTAAATATATCGGGCATTTCTACCTTTTCAGAGGCACAGGCACTACAAACATTATTAACTATCTCCCGAATCATGTATTTGTAGTCAAACTCAAATCCAAGGGAATTTCGAATAGGAAGTCCACCTCCTATGTTAATGGCATTCAAAGTTGGACATATTTTTTTTAAAGCACAATAAATTTTGAGTGCCTTTTTAAGCTCTCCCCAGTAATACAAGGTATCTTTAATTCCAGTATCAACAAAAAAATGCAACATTTTAAGTTCAAAAAGCGGATTTTCTGCAATTTTTTCTTTGTAAAAAGGAATGATTTCTGAGTTTCTGATACCTAAACGAGAGGTATAAAATTCAAAATTAGGTTCCTCTTCCGTTGCAACCCTAAGGCCAATTTTAACTTTTTTAGTAAAATGTTCAGCGTAATAAGACAGTTCTTCCACGTTATCACAAATTGGAATTAAATTTTCAAAATGTGAATTAATAAGTTCAACAATTTTCTTTTTATAATTTTCTGGCTTAAAACCATTGCAAATGATAAATTTCTGAGAATTAACCAATTGTTTTGAAGCTAATCTTTGGATAAGATCCAGATCGAAGGCAGAAGAAGTTTCCAGCTGAACGTCATGCTGTAGCACCTCTTCCAGCACATGGCTAAAATGATTGCTTTTAGTACAATAACAGTAATAATATTTACCCGTATAATGGGTAGCCTTCATAGCGCGCGTAAATAAATTTTTAGCTTTTTTTATTTGTTCACCAATTTTAGGAAGGTAAAATACCTTGAATGGTGTTCCATATTTTTCAATGAGATATTTTAACGGAACCCCATTAAACTCCAAATAACCATTTATATCTATATCAAATCCTTCTTGGGGAAAGTAAAATGTCTGGTCAATAAGGTCTACATATCTGTTATTCAAAATGTTTGAAATTAAACATTAGTAATAAGATTAAAAATCTGAATAAAAATAAGATTTATCTTTTTCCATTAATTACTTTTTTTACCAAATAATCATTGGAAACATGTGACTTCTTGTTTTAATTCCGTCATAAAAGTATTCAAAAATAAACAATATTCTGTTTAAAACGTTAAATAGATGTATATTTGAGAATAAATTTTGTCAATGATTGTTTTTACAAATTTTTATTTTGAGAATATAATTTGGCAAAATCAACTTTATCTATAATAAAACACTAAATATTTTTTTAAAAAAAATTTTGATGATGGAAATGATGTTAAATCCCAAATCTTTATGGATGTTATGGATTCCTGCAGGAATGATATTAGGAATCACCGTTGGATTATCATTAGGAAACATGGCTATTGGAATGCCAATTGGTATCGCTTCAATCTTGTTACTGGCACATGTTACCAGAACCTTGAACCGCATATTCAATAGAATAATTTCTTAAGGCAGGTATTTTAAGCCCTTAAACTGCTTTGATACCTCAGAAAATAAGTTAAAATATCAAATTCAACCAATAGAGATAAAATTTGAGTATCTCTATTGGTTGTTAAATATCCACAATTTTTTATTTGGTTTCGGACCCATGTACAATATCAGTTCGCCCCCATCCATTAGCTCTTTGTGGGTTATAAAAGGTTTGTTTAAATCCTTCCCGTTCAATATTGCCTTTTGAACATATTTATTCTCTAAATTATTTTGAATAGCTTTTATTTCAAAAAATTTGTTATTGGAAACGCTTATGCTGGACCTTTCAAATAAAGGACTTCCAATGTAATATTTACCCTCGGCAGGATTGAGCGGATAAATACCCATTGAGCTAAAAACATACCATGCAGACATTTGCCCACAATCTTCATTACCGCAAAGTCCGTTGGGCAAATCATTATATTGTGAAAGTAAAATTTCTCTGACGAGTTTTTGCGTTTTCCATGCTTGTCCTGCAATCAAATACATATAGGCAATATGGTGACTTGGCTCATTTCCATGAGCATATTGACCTATAAGGCCAGATATGTCCACGCTTACATTTTCCCCTTTCACTTTTGAATCGACGGTAAAAAGGCTATCTAATTTGTTGACAAATTTTTTATTGCCGCCATGTAGTTTTATTAAACCAGGTACATCATGGGGAACAAACCAGGAATGCTGCCAAGCATTTCCTTCAGTATATTCAGCTACTTCCCAGTTGTGATCAGAAAGATATGGGTCAAAATCTTTTTTCCATGTCCCGTCACTTAATTTTGCCTGCATGAAACCGGTTTGCGGATTAAACAATTTTTTATAGGCATCTGCTCTTTTCATAAAATAGAGGTAATCTTCATTTTTACCTAATTCTTTGGCAAACTGAGCGATACACCAATCGTCAAAAGCATATTCTAATGTTTTTGTAACCGATTGACCCTCTTTATCATGTGGAATATACCCATATTCCCTTAACAGCTTTGAGCCCCTGATATCCTGAGCGGCACTTTTCAAACATGCCTCATAAGCCAGAGAAACATCATATCCTCTAAATCCTTTTTTATAGGCATCTACGATAATGGGAACAGCATGATAACCTGTCATGGTATTGGTTTCATTACCTCTCAGAGACCAAACAGGTAAAAGACCATATTCTTTATAATGACTTAAAAATGAATTAATTATATCATTAATCTTATCAGGGTGCAGCATAGTCAACAAAGGATTTGCAGCGCGGAAGGTATCCCAAAGAGAAAATATATCAAATCTTTGATAGTCTTTTGCATTATAGACTTTCCCATCGGCCCCCATATAATTACCAAGAGCGTCCTCAAAAACAACAGGAGCCAATTGTGATCTATATAAAGCAGTATAAAATTGAGTTTTGAGCTTATCGGACCTGGATTCTACTGAAATTTTAAATCCTTGACTTTTCCATAAGTACTGTGCAAAATCCTTAAGATCATCAAAACTATCCTTTTCAACATCCTTTAGAGCAGCTAAAGCACCCTCTTCATTTGCGGCAGAAATACCCACTTTCAGGATAAGCGGTTTATTTTCTTTATTATTAGCAAAAATAAACTGAGCTTTTGATCCTTTATTATTTTCCATTTCCCCGTCTTTCCAATGTTGAAGCCAGATATGATGCTCCTGAATAGGTTCAGAAAAGGAAACAGCAAAGTAAATTTTCTGGTTTTTTGCCCAACCTGTGGAATAGCGATATCCTGTTATTAATTGAGGTGCAATTTGAGAAAAACCAGTTTGAGTGGGTTTATCCCAATTAATGGCATATCCTAAGTCAATTATAACACTTTTTAACTGATCAGCTGGAAAAGAATACCTGTGAATACCCGTATGAACACCCGCTGTCAATTCCGCCATAATGCCATTTTCCAGCAGAACCTGATAAAAGCCAGGCGCTGCTTTTTCATTTTCATGAGAAAACTTTGATAAGAAAGGCCTATTTTTTGGTTCATTATCAACCTCAGACCAAGTTATTTTTTTAGAAGTAGGCATAACCAATATATCACATAAATCGCCAATGCCCGTTCCACTAAGGTGAGTGTGCGAAAATCCAACAATAGTAGAATCAACCCAATTGTACCCTGAACACCAGTCCCAACCCTGTGTTCCATTGTCCGGGCTTAACTGAACGGTACCAAAAGGAACCGTCGCTCCAGGATAAACATGGCCATGTTCGGCAGTCCCAATAAAAGGGTTCACTTTATGCCATCCTGATTCCTGACCCGTCAGAACAGTCAGGCCAGTATAGGTAAAAAACAAAATGTAAAATGCAAAATGCCGATTATTTTGAAAATAATTAGGCCATGGATATCTTTTCATTGATTTAAAATTGTTATTTTTCCAAAACTAAATTAATCATTTTATAATGAATGTAAAAAAAATTATGAAGCTTGTATGTTTTACTTTCCTTTCAATGGTCTTTTTTTCAATAAATTCTGAAGGTCAAAATAAGATTGAATATGATGTGATAATACTTGGTGGTGGCACTGGTGGAACCGCAGCAGGCATACAAGCTGGAAGGCTTGGCGTTAAAACGCTGCTGGTTGAACCTACTCCGTGGTTAGGTGGAATGCTTACTTCAGCTGGAGTAAGTGCAACCGATGGAAATCATAAAATGCCGGCAGGTATTTGGGGTGAATTTCGTGAAAGGTTAAGAAGCCACTATGGTGGAGCTAAAGCTCTGGAAACAGGTTGGGTAAGTAATACGCATTTCGAACCTTATGTTGGAGCCAAAATTTTTGCTGAGATGGCAAAAACGGTAAAATCGCTGGAAGTAAAAACATCATCGACTTGGTCTAAAATTAGGAAAAAAGATAATTTATGGGAAGTTTTGGTTTCTGAGGGGAAAACAAAATATTGGGTAAATGGAAAAATACTCATTGATGGTACAGACTTGGGAGATGTTTACGGTCAACTGAATGTTCCTTTTGATATAGGCATGGAGGCAAGAGATAAAACAGGTGAAAAAATGGGATTACCAAACGATTTACCCATTCTCCAGGATTTAACCTACGTAGCCATCTTAAAAGATTATGGGAAAGATGCGGATATGACCATTCCAAAACCAAAAAATTATGATCCACAGGAATTTCATTGTTCCTGCAGAGATTTTTGTCCGGAAAAACCTAATTTGGTTACTTGCGAACAGTTGCTTTCCTATGCAAAACTTCCCAATAATAAGTACTTAATTAACTGGCCCATTGAAGGAAATGATATTTACCTGAACATGGTGGAAATGAATGCAAAAGAAAGGGAGAAAGCTTATTTAGCAGCTAAGGAAGTAACCTTGCGCTTTATCTATTATATGCAGACAGAACTTGGATTTAAGCAACTTGGATTTGCTAAAGAGGAATATCCTACGGCTGATTTT
>Ga0214923_10009267_pt1 | contig 10282 bp, 8 predicted proteins | sample LL1510_MetaG_FD_177993 | JGI IMG/M metagenome (GOLD analysis project Ga0214923, IMG submission 177993) | Freshwater microbial communities from Lake Lanier, Atlanta, Georgia, United States - LL-1510 | ecosystem: Environmental > Aquatic > Freshwater > Lake | place: USA: Georgia | collected 2015-10-15
ATCTGGTTCTGCTTCTCTTCCCCCTAATCCTTGCTTACGAATAAAATCCCAATCTAATTTAATATTTTTAATTTTTGATTGATTAATTAAATGTCTTAAACAAGTAATTAAAAATCCACCTGTTCCCATTGCAGGGTCAAATACACTTTCAATTGAACCATTTTTATTTATTTGAGGATCAATTAATTTGACCATCATTTTTTTAACTTTTGGAGGTGTAAAAAATTGTCCTAATGTTTTACCAATCATTACATCCTGGATTACTTCTTCATATGCCTCGCCTAAAATATCTGCTTCAATTGACTCAAAATCAAAACTGTTTAATTTATTAATTAATTTTTTATAAGTTGATTGATTTGTAATATCAAATCCTCTTCCATTAAGGAAAATATTTTTAGTTTTAGGATGAACTGCTAAAATATCATCCCATAAATATTTCATATTAATAGGTATGTTCTCTTCTTTTTCTTGTGCTAATTTACTAAATCTAACAATTGATAATAATTTCTTTTTATGATTAACAATCATATCCTCTTCAATATGACTAAAATCATAATTAAATTCATCAATATCAATAGTCTTTCCAAATTGAGGTTCTAATAATCTTAAATCTAATAAATGCGCTAGAGTCCTTAATGCTTTATCACCTGTTAAATGTTCATTATCTCTCAATACATCTAAACAATATTTAAAAATAGTAGTTAAATTAGTTTTATTATCATTTTTAACCTCTTTAGTTAGAGTTATTTTTTGAATTTCATCTAATGTAATACATGGTGTTTTCTTGTTCTTATGTTTATCATAATCACTCTTTTGCTTGAAATCTTTCTTACATAATTCACACACATATTTGGACATTCTTATATAGTGTAGTAAATTATTTTATCTTTAAATTTAAATAAGTCAATTTTTATTTAAATTTTTAAACTAAAGTAATTTTTTCTTAATATTTTTTATAAAACAGCTCCTCTTTTTTTAGCAACAGAATATATTTTAATTATATCATTTAATTCTTTTACTTTATAATATTCAACCCATAAACTATTTGGAGGAAAATTTTCATCTAATTTACATAATTCTTGACATACTAATGATAAATTTAAATAATGTTTTTTAATTTCAGGATTTTGTTTCAAATAAATATCAATCATTTCTTTACATTTATCTAATTCATAATATATTCTTTCAATACCTAAATAATATATCCAATCAAATTGTCCTTTAAATTTTTCATCTGGTTTTGATGGTAATCTAATATCATTAGAACATAAATTATAATATAATTCTTTACTATTAAATTTAATATTTTTTTCTTGTATAATTTTCCGTGCTTTCTCATATGTAATATCAAGTGCATGTCTAGGAATAGTTTTTAATCTTAAATATTGTGTTAATTCTTCATCATAATAATCAAAATTATTAGAAATCATATTTTTATTATTATCTGGTTTTTTACCAGCTTTATTTATTGGAATTTTATATACTTTAACTTTTGTCATAATAGTTTCATCTTCTAATCCTAATTGATAAATTACTTCTCTAACTTTTTTTAAATCATTGTTATCATTATTTTCAATCCAATTATCATAATTCAAAATAGGTAGAATAATTTTAGTAATTTTATTAGGTTCTTCTTTATTTTTCCTACTAGCTCTTAATGTTGATTGAACTATTCTAATATTTGCTGTCATATTTTCAGCAATAACAACACCATCTAATAAAGGTAAATCGAATCCCTCGCCCAAACAGAATACGCAAGTAATAATTCCATACTTTGCTTTTGTAAAATTATCAAGAATAACTAATTGTTCTTTTGTTTTCATATCACCTATATAATTAGAAAAATATAACTTGGGTATAATAAAATAGTTATCATTAATTAATTGTTTAATATAATCAATTAATTTAATTGAATTTTCTTTATTATTTGAATATATTAGTAAATGATGTGAATTACCATCAAATATACTTTTTAAAGTTGCATAAGCACTTAAAAATAATCTTTTATTATTTTCATCTTTAATATTGAATTTTTGAAATTGTTCTTTATCTGTAATAATTGTTTGAATTATATAATCGCATATAATTTCTTGAGTAATCGCCCATAATAAACATTTTCTATCTATAATTTCTCCAAAATATTTTATATTATCATTAGATATAATAGATAAATTAGTGTTTGATGTTTCTAAATTTTTTAATGTAGCTGTTAATGATAATTGCTTAATTGATTTTATATTTAACATTTCAACATAAGTTTGAGAGGTATTGTCTAATGTCATATTTAAAGATGTCAAATGATGACATTCATCATTAATTTTCATATCAAATATAATATTTAATTTTTTACTTACTGATAATACTTTATGACAAGATGAATATGTAGTAATTACAATAAATGATTTATTATTTTTTAAAAATTCTTTAATATCTTCAGTTGTTATACCACTTTTCACTAATAAAAAATTAATAGTTGGAAATATTTTTTTAATTTCAATAGACCATTGTTTCACTAATAATTTATTAGGCACGCCTATAATGATCTTGAAAAAATTTAATTTTTGTGTAATCCATAATGATATTAACGTTTTACCAACACCACATACTAAAATTAATAAACCTTTTTCATTTGTTTGAAAATAATTATATGATTTATTTATAATTATTTCTTGATCTTCTCTTGGTATTATTTGATTAACTATTTGAAAAGATTCTGGTTTATTATCATATTTTTTCTTATCTAAAAAAGTATGAGTATTATGTGCTTTATAATTTATTTTTAATTTATCTAATACATTAATAATAGATTGATGAAATTTATTACTATCTTTACAATAAAAATATTCTGATTGATAATTATAATTTCTTTCATTCTGATGTAATTGTAATATTTTATCTTCAATAATTAATATTTCTTCCCGTGTTAATTTATCTATAAATTCATAATAATAAACATATTTAGAATCATTAAATATTGCTAAATAGTCAATCCATCTATATTCTATTCTCATAGACATTCCAAATTTTATTGTTTCATCTTTTGCTAATTGATTTGTTATTAGTAAATATAATCCAATCATTTTAACTATAAATTATAAAATTATGTTTTAAATTTTAATATAAATCAATTTTTACTTAGAAAATTATAAAATAATAAAAATAATATATAAAAAAATTTCGTGTGGAACTAAAAACTCTTTACTAATAAGTTCCATGTTTTTTATATCAGGTGACTAAAATAAGGAAAAAATATATAAGGATTTTGATAAGGATAGTTCCATTTTACTAATTGGAAATATCCTTATATATTTGTATATTTTCATTTAAGTTAACTATAATTGTAGAAGTTTTTGATAAGTATTCAGAAATCCTTATATTAAATTTTTATTTATTTAGATAGTTGTTATGTAATTTATGGAACTATCCTTATCAAAATCCTGATATAAAAAACATGGAACTTTTCAGTAAAGAGTTTTTAGTTCCACGCGAAATTTTTTTTTGTAAAACTATTTAATATATTCTAAATAACAAAATATATTAAATTAAATTATTTGATATTACTAGCCATTTGAGACTTTTTATTAAACATAATATATGAACCATCATTTTTAGATTCTGGTTTAATAAAATTAATCTTATCTATCCATTTATATTCTAATGGATCTCTACATGTTTTTATAGACCAAGTCATGTGATACTTATCACAATATTCCTTATCAACAAAATCAATACATTCTTTATTTATATTTCTACAGGAACCTAAAGAAAAAGTTTTATCTTTTTCTTTAGCTAGATTTTCTGAAAAATCTAAAGATTTTTTAGAAAATGAACCTAATAGTTTTGAATCTTTAGATTCAAAATCTATTATGCTACTTAACAATTCAGGCTTTGCCTGAATTGTTAATGAACCTAAAGAAAAAGTTTTATCTTTTTCTTTAGCTAGATTATCTTCACATCTATCATTAGTCCATCCATTATATCCATCAATAAATAATTGTTTATTGTTATCTAATCTATATTTTTTTAAATCACATTCTTCATTTGCCATTTTCTTATATTTATATTTAAAATTTCCACCAAATTGATTAGAAGGATCTGGTAAATATTCTGTTTGAACTAAACAACAGTTAATATTATTTACTGGTTTATAGTCAAGTTGATTATAATAAATATTTTCAGTTATATCAGTATCTGATTTATATGGACTAATATAATCAGTATAATCAAAATTTTCATTAATTTTATTAAAAACTAAGAATCCTATTAATAATGAAATAAATATGATAAAAAATTGATTCATATTATATTTAAAAAGAAATTAAATTTTAATGTAAATGACAACTAATGAATTTGAAAATATTATATTTACAGTATCAGAATTATCAGGTTTTATTAAATCTATTATGCCAAATAAAAGAATTAGAATAATTGGTGAAGTTTCTCAACCTTCTATTAGATCAGGTCATATGTATTTTTCTCTAAAGGATGACTTGAATAATCTTAAATCAATTATTTGGAAATCAAAAAATATTAATCGTGATGAAATTATTGAAGGACAAAAGATTACAATTGATGCAAAACTTGATTTTTATGGTGGTTCGGGTAGTGTTAATCTTATTGTAGAAAAATTAATAAATAATGAAGGTTCTGGAGAATTATTTAAAAAATATGAAAAAATTAAACAAGATTTTACAAATAAAGGTTATTTTGAAAAATCAAGAAAAAAAAAACTATTACCTATTTTACAAAATATATTAGTTATTACTAGTGAAACAGGTGCAGCCCTTCAAGATTTCAAAATAAATTTAGAAAATAATAAATCAAATATTAATTGGACTATTGAAAATGTAATGGTACAAGGTTCAGAATGTCCAAGAAATATTTGTGATTTATTAACAAAACTAAAAAATAATAATATTAATTATGATCTGGTTATAATTACTAGAGGAGGTGGTAGTTTTGAAGATTTATTTGGGTTTTCTCAACCAGAATTAATTGAATCAGTTTATACTTTTCATTTACCAATACTTAGTGCTATTGGTCATCAAATAGATAATCCATTACTTGATTTAATTGCAGATATTTCAACACCAACTCCTTCATTAGCAGCTCAATTTATAGTTGATTATAATAAAACTTATTTAGAAAAAATAAAAGAAGTTAAAGATGATGTTAAATTAGAATTACTTGAACAAATAACTAATCAACAGAATCTATTATCAAAATTAAATGATAAAATATATCAAATGTTTAATTCATTAATCCAACTTAAAAATGATTGTCAAAATACAATTAGACAAGAAATCAATTCACATATTCTTAAATTATCTATATTAGAATCAAAACTAAATATTAATCTTATAAATCAACCTATTACATTATATCATAAAAATACTAAGATAACAAAACCAGATGATTTAGAAAATTATATTAATTCACTTTTGAAATTAAGATGGGGCGAAAAAGAATTTAAAATTAAAATAATGAGTACTGATAAAAATTAAAAAAATATATAAAAGCTAATTAAGTTTAATATATAATGTTAGAAATATATAAAACACTTGAAAAAGAAGTAGAAGAATTAGAATTAATTGAAAACTGGAGCGAACGAGTAAATAAAATGAAAGAAATTAAAGAACAAATTACAACTGAACAACAAAAACTTAATGACTTAGTTAATATAATTGTAAAAGATAATATAAATATTTATAGTGATAAGAAAAAGAAAAATAAACTAGATTTAGAAACTTTAGTAAATAATTTTAAATATTCTGAGAATCTTGATGATAAAATTAAATATTATCATTTAATTCAGTCATATGTTAATAAAATTGAGAAACAATTATTTAATTAAAAGTTATACTTTTGATTGAGTAAAACTATATAAAGTTTTGTTAGATAATATTATTAGTTATAGTTCATTATCTAAAAAATCTTTAGATTTTTCAGGTTCATACTTTGTCATAGACAAAGTATCTAGCTGAAGAAAAAGTTAAAACTTTTTCTCCAGGTTCTGTGTAATAAATAATTAATGGATTCATTTTTAATTAATCCTAATACTGAAATTGGTATAGATGAAGCTGGAAGGGGTCCATTAATTGGTCGTGTTTATGCGGGTGCTGTTATTTGTGGAGATATTGTAGAAAATACTAGTTTTATTATAGATTCAAAAAAACTAACTCCTAAAAAAAGAGCAGTTGCATTAGAATGGATTACACAAAATGTAAAAGCATGGGGTGTTGGTTGGGCAGAACCAATTGAAATTGATACTATAAATATATTAGAAGCAACTAAATTAGCAATGGATAGAGCAATTATTGATTTAAAACAAAAATATAATTTTGATAATGATATTACATTACTTATAGATGGCACAGGTTGGGAAAAGAAATTTACTAATTATAAAACAAAATCAATAATTAAAGGTGATTCTAAATTTTTATCAATTGCAGCAGCATCAATCATTGCTAAAGAATATCATGATAAGTATATAACTGATTTATGTACAGAATATCCAGAACTAAATACAAAATATGATTTATTAAATAATATGGGTTATGGAACAAAAAAACATATTGATGGAATTAGAACACACGGATATTCTAATTATCATAGAAAATCTTTCAAATGTAAAAACCTATAAATTATTTAGTTAAAAAAATTGAATATAATATAATATATTAATATACTATATTATATTAATGGAAATAAAATTTGAATTACCATCTTTTGAATCACAAGTTGATGAAGCATATAAAATTCTTAATAATAATACTAAATCATGTAAAAATTTAGTTTTACCTGAACTGATTATTAATATTGAAACAACTCGTCTTCATTGGAAAAATGTAAAAGAATTTCTTCAATTTATTAATCGTAATCCAGATCATTTTATGAAATGGCTCAAGTCTGAACTTCCAAGTCATACAATTGATTGGGTATCTAATTCTAAATCAGATGGACTAATTATTCAAGGTAAACGTCAAAAAAAAGCTGATATTATTGATATAGTACTTAAATATGTTAATATATATGTTATTTGTGCTAGTTGTAAACAAGTTAATACTAAGATGAATAAACTTAATCATAAACAATATGAGTTTGAATGTTTAAAATGTGGTATGAAAAAGTTTATGATATAATTAATTTATATTTTTTTGGTTTAATATTGGTGTAATACTAGAAGTTTCACTTATATTATTTTTATTAATTATATTATTATTTTCATATTTAATAATTGGATTTATTGGAATATCTTTTCTTTCTAAATATTTTGCTTTATACTTATAATATTTTTTGGTTGTCATTTGTAATTTTAATTCTAAAGCTAAAATATCTGGTGATTTATCAATATAATTTTCATCAAATGTAATTATTTCTTTATTCCATGTAAGATGTTTAGCTAAAAATCCTAAATTTAAGTTGCATTTTAATGTAGGAAAATAATCTCTTATTTTTAAATTAATTCTATTTGATTCTAATATTAATTTATTATGTAGATTACAAAAATTAATAAAATTTATATATGATGCATCTTTAATATTTTGTTCATTAATATTAAATAATAAAAATAATAATTTACCTATATGATTAAAATCTTCTGAACTAAGAGATATTGGTATTAAATATAATTGAATTATACGTTCTGAAATAAATTTAGTCCATTTAATAAAATCTTTTTCTTTTCTTAAATATTTATACATTTCAAAAGGATTTTCAATAATTTTCTTAATTTTAAAATCAAAATTATCTGGAATAATATTTTTATTTATTTTATCTTGATAATAAACAATAGAGTAATTTTTATAAAATAAGTTTAAATAATTTAATTTCTTAGGTAAACTATTCCATGATAATTTATTAGTAATATCAATTAATAACATATTAGTTTGTATAATTGTTTTAAGTTTATCAAAAGATGAAGGTTTTAACAAATTTTTAAATAAATTAACTGACAAATTTAGGTGTGTTCCATTATCTGATAATAATATTTTAATAATATTTTTATGAAGATAATCTGAATAAAATTTTTGATTAAAAGTTATAGCATCATACTCATCATTAATAACTTGACTCATTACTTTCATTAAATTTATATACAAGTTTTTTAATTTAATTGGAATAACTGAATTAATATTTGGATGAAGTAAATCAATATTAGTATATTTTGTTTCTGATTTTTCTAAAAAATCTTTAGGATATTTATTTTGAACCCATATACTTTTATAATTATAAAGACTAAAATACAAAATATAATCAAATATTTGTTCAAATTCATGCCGATTATGTTTTAGGGGATAATTATATTTTTCAAATAATATGGTTAAAATATCAAAAAATTTACTATCTCCTGGAATAGAATATTTTTTAGTTATATAATCAAAGAATCCATTTGAAAAAGAATTTAATTTTAATATATTTAAATCTGTTAAATATTCTTGAAAATTATCATATACATAATTAAAAACTATTAAATTACTAATTTTATCATCTAATAAATAATATTCTAAAATTTTAAAAATATGTTGGTCTTCTAAATTTAATCCATTTTTTATAATATCTTTAGTAAATATCTGATTAAGAAATGTTTGATAAATAACATATTCTGAATCAATTGGTAAATTAGGAGGATAATAATACCATTTATGATTTTCAAATAAAATATTTTTTATTGGACTTATTTTAATTACATTTTTATTTATTTTACTCACATTAACTTTAATAATTTTACTAACATTATTTTCATTAGAACATATATCAGTTGAAATTGTTGAACAAGAATCATATTTATTTACAATTATATAATATCCTATATTAAGTTTAATATCAGATAATTTAAGTGAGTTTTTTAAATCCAAAGTATAATATTCAGAAAATGTCATATTATTATCAGTTGGTTCTAATGTTATATTATATTTACTTAATTTCATATGATTAGGAATAGTAAATAACTTTTTTGCCAAATTTAATTTATTAGATATTTCTTTAATATTTTTATTATTAATATTTGGATTTTTAATTAAAGTATATATTGTAAAAAGTTTATTAATATTAACACAAATCCAAAAATATTTAATAAATTCTTTAAAATCTATAATTGTTTTTAATATTTCAAAATTAATCCAATTTAAATAATGTTCATTTATAATTTTACTAAATAATAATGAATCATTAATTAAAAAATCAAAATTAAAAAATTCTAATTCAAAAGTAGTTTTTATAATCTGGTTAAGTTGATAAAAAAAATCAATATCATTTGAAAAATTTAAATTATAAGAAGATAAAATAATATATGGATTAAATATATTTTTATTATAAATTGGTAATTCTAAAGGAAAAACAATTGGATAATAATCTATTCCATTAATTTTATTATAAACTGGAACTTTAATAATATTACTTGAACAATCAACAGAGTTAATAATTATTTTATTATTATATTTATTGATGGTAAATTTATTTAAAATAAGTTTATTATCTATCAATATAAGGAATTTTATAATCATTTATTATTATATAAAATCAAATATTTTCTTAAATCAAAATATTATTTTTGAGAATCAGCAACAAACTTATAAATTATTCTCTTATATTTTTCCCAATCATTACGCCACATTATTGAAGCATCTACATTAGCTGGTGATTCAAAATTAGGTTCACTAAGCATAGATAAAATACTTATTAAAATGGAGTTAATACTATGAGATGGATTCCATCTTTCTGAAATATGTTCATAACCAAATTCATCTTTACCTTCATGTAAAATACTAATACATACTTTACCATCTGAATAAATATTAGGATGAGGAAATGAACTAATAAATTTGAACTCTGGAGCTTTATTAGGGTAATTTTGAGAGAATTTAAATTGACATTTAAAAAGACCGCCTTCAAAAATAGTATCAGGAGGACCAATTAGAATAACATTACAATTATAAATATTTTTTGGATCTAATTCTATACTATAAAAATAGTTTGGTTCAGTAATAATTTGTTTATATTCTGATTGTAGTCTTTGTAGAGCCATTAAATATTAAATTTAATAAACTAATATAATATAAAATCATTTTTTTTATATATAAAATAAGTGCAAAAAAAGTATTAATAATAAATTATTAATACTTTTTGTTGAACAAGTGCTAGGAGCACTTGTATTAGAGTCACACACACTGACTCACACAGACTCCCTTAGAAGTCACACAGCAGGCTTACCCGCAAAGAGTCACACACACTGACTCACACAGACTTCCTTAGAAGTCACATAGCAGGCTTACTCGCAAAA
>Ga0214923_10009268_pt1 | contig 10281 bp, 6 predicted proteins | sample LL1510_MetaG_FD_177993 | JGI IMG/M metagenome (GOLD analysis project Ga0214923, IMG submission 177993) | Freshwater microbial communities from Lake Lanier, Atlanta, Georgia, United States - LL-1510 | ecosystem: Environmental > Aquatic > Freshwater > Lake | place: USA: Georgia | collected 2015-10-15
AAAAATCGTATCCTGAATGGAAAAACGATTTTGTTCGCGTCACTGAAATCTTGAAACCTCAAGGATATAAGGAACCTCCATCTGATGCTTGGAAAGAAATTCAAGGAGTTTTAGAAGCCAATCAAGGTGATGTTTATAAAGTATATTCAAATGACATTTATGCTAGCAATATTGAAACCAATGAACGTTTATTGATTGGGGAATTTATTGCTAATCAAAAAAACATTACTCTTATTTATGATATTTTAATCGATCAATTATTATGGGATGAAACACATTCAAACGTTTCAGGTGTAAGAGATGTAAAAGGAAATTCTTATTTTGCAGAAACAGTTATTCTTGCCGCAGGAGCGATTCAAACTCCTGCCATACTCCAAAGATCGGGTGTAGGACCGAAAGAATTATTAAATAAATTATCCATTCCTGTTTATCATGATTTACCCGTTGGTTCCAAAATGTACGATCATGCAGGAGTTTCTTTAACCTATACAAATATTCCTCTTTCGAGTTTTGTATGGAATAGTACTACATTAAAACAATTGTATGAAAAAACGGGTCGTTATTTATACGCAATAATGGGGGATGGTATTCCTATGGAGGACAGAGGAAAAATATATGATTTTACTGATTGGGTCAATCAACATCCGGGTGGTCCCACGGCGATTCAAAAATGGGTAAACCAAGACTTTATCTTACAATATCCTCATGATATTACCAGGTGGCTCTCCAATAAATCTAAATTAGGACCTTCTCTAGGAATGTATAATCAAATGTCTTATTTGGCAGATCTACCAAGTTATCTTCAGAAAGAATTTAAACCTCAATCATTAGATTCGAATACTATCGTGGGTTATTTACAGACGAGGAATCCCCCTAAACTTTCATGGCAAACTTATCTCAATGCACTACCTAATGTGCCCAAATCACCGTTGATCGTTACTTATGCTTTATCTTCAGAAATTCCTCATAATGGAATTGTTGAAATAACTTCCAAAGATGCAAACATTTTACCGTCAGTGACCTTAAATGAATTAGATGAAATCGGGGTCCAATATATATTAGAAAGTATAAATATAACAGAGAATATTTTATTAAAAATTGGATGGAAGAATCCACAAACAGTTGATGCTTCCTATATACGAGAAAAATACGATTCTATCTATCATTATCATGGAACCTGTCCAATATCTTCCGTAGTTTCGGATCAATACCAGGTGATTGGTGTTAATAATTTATATTTATCGGATCTCTCTGTTTTACCGAAACCATGGGGTGGTTCAACGAGTGTTCCTTCTTTAGTTGTTGGATATCGATTGGCGCAAATATTAAAAAATAAATCCAAATAATACGATCATGTTTCTGACACCTTGAAACATTTAAAAACGACATTTTTAAATGTTTCAAGGTGTCAAATGAGATTTTCTTACGATAAAAATCACAAATTTAATTTTGGAAATTCTTTTTCATTAAATTCTGATTCGAAATAAAAGTTAGAATTTTTATACAATTTATTATATCCATTTTCATCATAAGAAATTGAATAATATTTTGAAAATATTTTTAAATAATGTTCATTAATTGTAAAACTATAAAGTAGATCTTGAATAGATATGGCTCCTTTATATTTTATTAAAAATAAATTAATAGTTGGTTTATATATATACACGTTTTCATTATCATAATAAAAATATAAATTAGGTTGATCATTCTCGGGAGGTAATTTTCCGGAATCAGGGTATACTTTCCAACTGTATAGACTAGGATCGTCAATATAAATTATTTTTTTTGCAAAAGTAATGATTGTATTATCCGTATTAAAGAAATCTGTCGTTCCTAAAAATACAAAGTCTGGATCAACATTGTTATTGAAGGCAACTATATATACAGGATTTTTTTTGGGGATTTTACAATTATCTTCGATAAGGATTTGTGATTTTAAAGGACAATACCCCCATTTATTATCGGTATCTAAATATTGCGTCTGATAATGTAACTCAAAAGCATTACAAATTTTCCATAATTTTGGTTTTAAATTATTCACTGGCTGTATAAAATAATTATTGATCCCACCAACAATCAAATAATTTAAAAATAATTCTTTTTGACCAAATAAATAATTCGAATATGGATAATAATTAAATGATTGGATCCCAAAACTGTTATAAGAAAAATATGGGAATTTATCGAATAATCCTACTAATGTTCCATCATTAAAATCAAAAAAAGTTTTTGGAATAATAAAATATCCATTTTCGTTATGATTTAATATTCCAGCGTAAACAAAACGATAATATAAATCATCATTAATTTTTGCAAAAATAAATACTAATTTATCAAATAAAACGAAACTTTTTATATTGTCATTAAAAAGATTTTGAATAATTTTTTTAGTGTTTATTAATTCATCTATAAATGGAACGACAAAACGAAATTCAAATGAATTATTTTTATATTTTAAAAATATTTTTCCTCTATAGTTTACAATTATAACCGGAATTATATTGACTATTAAAAAATCGGCTGTAAGAACATTATTATTACTCATATTTATACCTAAAAAATTAATTTCATTATTTTCATTTGATTGAGTTATTACATAAGATATAGAAGCAACTTTTATGGGAAATATCGAATAAAAACATGGGGTTGGATGGGTATCATCAAGGATAATATCATTATAAATAGGTAACATTAATGATTCAAGACCGGATATTAATTTATAAATAGTGGATGTACATAAAGTAGTATATGGATTTTTTATACAATTCGACATTCTATTTTATATATTTTTTTTTTTTAATTATAAAATGGAAAATCCATATACATTTAATATTCCTACGGAAACAATTTATTATTTATATAATTTATTGATCATGTATGATAATCCTTTATCAGTATTGGATGACCCGAAAAAAAATTATTTAATGATTGATAGGACAAAATTTAATCCGTTTCACAAAAATCCAATGAATCGTTTTGTTTTATTTGTAAGCGATGATTTATCTGGAAATTTAGATATATATAGCGTAAATATGGGTGCAAATTTTACATTAGTAAGTTTACAAGAAGCAGTTAATAAAATTGACATTGTGTTTCAACAAGAAAGGGTTCAGAATTTTTTAAGTTATATGAATATAAAATATCCAATTGATTTTAGTATTTATAATATAAATCAATTAAAAGATTATAAAACAGCAGTGAGTAATATTTTAAATCTCCCAGGTCCTTTATTCAATTTAGATAATGATTTAATTTTAGGTTTTAACTCATTTAATATGAATAAAGACAAAGGAATTTCAACATCTCTAACGAATTCTTATTATTTTAATCCTGAAAATCAAAAATGGTGTTCTGATATTTTTAAATATGATATTGCAAATGGAATATTAATTGGATTAGTAATGAATAAACCAATTTTTTCTATAAATGTCGATGAATTATTAACATTTAATAATGTTTTTTATCTTCCCGATAATGAAAATAATCGTTGTTTAGTGGGAGGATCAGGAAATTATACATTTATAAAAAAAACGGATTCTACCGCTGAAATTTGTCGTGTGAATGAATTACAATATCAGCAAATATTAAATCCAAATTTTTCATTGTTGGAATACAGGCCATTTGATGATTATTATGAAATTATATGTTTTCCCGATAATCGTGGAAAATTTTATATGTGGGGTGTCGTTGGTTTTAATAATGATGATAATTTTTATATCCTCGCACAAGGGTCATGGTTCATTGAACAAATTAATACAATGGTTTTTACATTTTTTAATAGCAATTTTGTTTCAGAAAAATTACCAACCGAACCCACATTTGATTTCGATGGCTTTATAATATGGTTTGAAAAAGAAACGGAAAATTTTTTAGTATATGAACCGACATTCCCCGAATTTCTTCTGAAACATACCTTATCACGACAGGGTGTACAAGATTTAAGATATTAAAATTATCTCGTTACACTCGTTCCTATTCCTTTTGCATTTCCAGAAAGGCCTACACTGCCAGCATCTCTGATCCATATATTAAAAAAAACTGAATTTTGTTGTGGTGAACCACATGGTTGCCAATTTAATTGAGATAATTGACCACCACCGGGTGTAAAAGGTGGAGGTGGTTGAATTTGTTGAAACCATCCCACATAGGCATTATTTAAATCGATATTCATAGTAAATGTTGCGGTTTCTGGAACCCAATTCGGAGTTATGATATTATTATTGGTATTCAGAGGAGTCCCAACCGGTCCTACAGAACCTCCTGAAACACCAATGGGGATTCCATTTACGACTATATATCCCTGAAAAGGTTCATACAAAGTAGTAGAATTTGCTTGATAAAAATTTAAATCTTTCAATTGATATTTATCGACTCCATTGGGTACATAGCAATTAGGGTCAAATTGAAACACAGCAGTATATTTTGCATTTTGAGTGAATCCACCAAAAACAAAATTCCATATTCTATCCCCATTAAATGAATTGTTAATATTTACGTTATAATAGGTAATACTGGGAGGTATTGCACATAAAGATCCAGCAGGTTCTGGTGCATATGAAAATGTATAATTAATCAAAGTATCAACATAATCATAACAACTTCCTAATCCTACGTTTTCACTTCCTTTAAGGAATAAAATTCTTTTTATTTCATCAATCTCTTTTTTTAAAGCAACTAATTCTGGATTATTGCAGATCCAATTTGATAATTCACAATTTCTCATCTCTATAATATATTTTTTTTTTTATAAAAATTTTTAATAATTATATGCAAAATATGCGATATTAAAAATTATCTCCCTGCTCCTTTCGCATTTCCAGAATCTCTGATCCATATATTAAAAAAGATTGAATTTGTTTGTTGGCTATAACATGGTTGCCAATTCAATTGAGCCAAACTACCACCACCGGGTGTAGGAGGTGGTTGTATTAAATCATACCATCCTACATAGGCATTACTCAGATTTACGGTAATCGTAAATGTTCCGGTGCTGGGTTCCCAAGTTGGAACAACAATATTATTATTCGTATTCAGAGGAGTCCCAACAGGTCCGATTGGACCACCAGAAATACCTATCGTATTTCCATTTACGACGGCATACCCTTGAAAAGGTTCATATTCAGTGGAATTGGGTCTATAAAAATTAAGATCTTTTAATTGATATTTATCCACTCCATTGGGTACATAACAAGTTGGTTCAAATTGAAAGACAGCCGTAAATAATCCATTTTGTGTTGCACCACCAAAAACAAAATTCCATATTCTGTCCCCGTTGAATGAATTATTTATATTTACATTATAATAAGTTATCGTTGGAGCTTGTGGACAAAATTCCGATTGTTCAAGATTTCCGTATGAAAATGTATATTTAATTAAATTATTGACATTGGTGTAACAATATCCTAATCCAACATCTTCACTGGCTTGAAGGAATAAAATTCTTTTAATTTCTTCAATGTCTTTTTTTAAAGCAACTAATTCTGGATTATTGCATATCCAATTTAATAATTCACAATCTTTCATTTTTTTAATATATTTTTTTTTTTTTTATAAATGAATTTTTCAATTAATTATGGATATTTTTTTAATGATTATTTTTTAAGATCAAAAGAATGCTTACAAAATTATATATCTATTGTAACAATGATTAATATTTATATAAAAATTCATAACTATCCAAATATCATTTTTTCTCCCTATTTTATGTATTATAATAATTTTAAAAATAAAGAATGTCCAAATTACAATGATATTTTTTTAGTTATTAATAGATATGGTTTAGTAACAGAAAATCTATGTCCTAGTCATGATTTATCATTCATTCCATCAAAATTCTGTTATGAAATGGGTAATAAATATCCGATCGACATTATTCTAAAAACATATAAAAGTGTTGATATTTTTTTTATTATCTATGAATTATTCATGGGAAATCTTTTCTTTTTTGAAAAAAATAATGATTTGTATATTATTGTAGGTTATGATAATGAAATTAGGAATTTTATAATTTTACATAATAATCATAAAATATTTGTACATGATGATGAAATTATAAAATCCAATTTAATAAAAATTTCAATCGATTTAGAAAAATATAAATTTATAGAAAATTTTCATCTTTACGACCATTATATTAAAAATCATTTTAGTCCGATATATTCTCAATTTAGATTAAAATATGATAACATTGTAATTGGTAATAATATTTCTTCTTTATATAGTGTATATGAATTTATTAAACAAAAGAAAGAAGTTTTATTATTAATTCCAAATGAAAATATAATCGATTATAAAATTATATTTGAATTAGATTCAATGCCATTCATTACACAATTTATATGTGAATTAAAAATACCTTTTTCAAAGGAATATCCTATAATCGATAATAATGTCAATGAAATTAAGAGATATTTAAAAGATAGAAATATAAATTCTGAAAACTTTAAAAAATTTTCACATAAAAAAGAAGACATTTATCAATATATTATATATCATATGTTGATTCATGCATCAGATAAATGGTATTATTTTCAATATAAAAATTTATATGATAAAATTTTAAATTTACTATCCAATAATTATATTTTAGGAATTGGTTATGAACTAAAAAATGAAAATTTATGGATTTATAAAAGAATTCAAGATAATCAGTATAGTGATTTTATTGAATTTAAATATGATAAATTATATTTAGAAAATACTCATGATGAAGAATATTCATTAGAATTATATTTAATTGTGGAATTTGAATTCATAAAAAATACTAAAAGTTTTATAAAAAATATTGGTAATATTGAATTTATAAAACCCAATGTGATAAAAATCGAATTTATGAAAAATTATCAACCTAAAATTCCATCTTTTATTTTAGAATATATCAAGTATGATATCAAATTTATTAAAAATGAATGTTTAGATATAATCGATTATTTTGAACAGTATCATGTTAAAAATTTTTATATAAAAAAAAAACAAATCACATTCAATCATATAAAATTAGAAAAACGACCGAATATACACTATTTTGATAATATTAATTGTACTCTTAATTATGATGAAGAATTATTCATGAAAATTAGACATTTTTTTTAAATTAAATTTTTTTTTTAATATTAGAAATATAGAAATAAAATGTCATCCATTTGCGTACCAAATGCTTATACTACTATATGTACTGATATAATTTATAAAATGATTTCTGGGTTAGAAACCCTGAATCTGCCCATTTATCAAGATATCCTGATTGATTCATCAGTTCCAAATCGAGAACCATCCTATTTTGCAATTTTCCCAATAAAATATGCGGCTAGTTCATATATGTTGGTACAGTGCACGAAAGATGGAAAAATAATATTTTGGTCTGTAAATATGCAATCTGATAATATATTGACTGCAAATTATAATACATTTAATGTGATACCCGGATTATTAGTGAATTATAGAGGAAAAACAGTATTAAAATATAAAAACGCTTCATTTGAATTAGGATATTTAGTACCTTTATTAGATCAACTCATCAATACAAAGAAAAAAATCTTGAGTTTATTGCATGATGATGTAAAACCTTTTATCTTATTCGATTCCTTACTATTTATTTTCAAAAGAACAGATAAAAATTCCTTCTATCGATTTATTTTTGCAGGTATATTATCGAATAGTCCAGTATCGAACACTACCCTTAGAATCTATCAAAAAATTGATTTTGATTATAGTAATGGTTCACTGATTGGTCTTTTGGATAAAAAACCATTTATGGTGTTCAATCGTTATGGATTACAATCAGTAAATTTGTACCCATATGTAACTAATGGTGATAACGATTTATTAATCGTAGGAGGTATAAATAATTATCTAATCAAACCTGAAGAGGAAAATTATAAATTAAATTTATGGAAAATAGATTATGCATTCGAGTTACAATATCAAGAATCCTTTTTTAAAACAGATAATGATTGGGGTTATACCCCTTTAGAAACTATGATTATAATACCCAATTCATGTGGACTTATTAATGAAAACAATGGTCCTATATTTATAATGGCGTTTGCGAATGAAATAGATCCTGAATATGTTTATTTAGGCACAACAAATTTTTTAAATTCAGATAATACGATTATTACTTTCTCTTTACCTATAGAATATTCTGATTCAACAAAGGAAAATTGGAATTGTTATCCAAAAGCAAAAACAAATTGTAAAGATAAATTTGAAAAAAATAGTTTATATTATCGTCTTGAAAAAAATAAATTAATTATTTATAGGCCTAGTTTTTCGGTATTTTTAAATGAAAATAAAGCACCGATATCCATATCTGATTTATATTATAATGCTGATTTTAATAATAAATATATAAAAGTCATACCCAATGCTTATGGGACAACTAGTTATAATTATTCAAATTTACAATATACCAAATTATATAAAAACATGAATTGGTATTTTGAAATGAACCCCTATTTTTCAAATAGTATAGATCCTAGTAGTAAAGAGATGAATGGGTTAGCCGGTGCACCCTTTCTCATTAATGGAGGAAGTCTAGCCGGTGCACCCTTTCTCATTAATGGAGGAAGTCTAGCCGGTGCACCCTTTCTCATTAATGGAGGAAGTGATTGTGCATTGGGTGGGGGTGTTAATGGAAGTCAAAATGGTTCAATGAAAAATAATAGAATTGAAAAAATAGAATGGTAAAAAAAAAACATTACAATAAATGCAAGATTTAATCATAATCGGAGGGGGTATTGGTGGTTTATATTGTTACTATCAGATAGTAAAGAATATTCCAGATATAAAAATTTTATTGATTGAAAAAGAACAGTATCTTGGAGGCAGAATTAAAACTATATATGACAGAGATAATCATATATTATACGAAACGGGTCCTTGGAGATTCCAGAGTCATCACTATCGTTTGATCAATTTATTAAAAAATCTGGATATAAAATATAAAAAAATAAACAAGGTTTTATTTCAATTTGACAAGAATGAAAAATTTTCGAATGATAATTTAAATGAATCTTTTTATGTAGAACGAGGGTTTAATTATATTATCGAAAAATTATTAGAAAATACTTCTTTAGAAAATATCATTACCAATTTAGAAATCAAAGATATACAGTATAAAAATAATGTATTTGAAATTATTACTCACAATCAAATTTTTTATTCCAAAAAGATTATTATTGCATGTCCTCCAAATATTTATTTACAATGGGATATATTTAATCATCTAAATGAAATGAAAAATTCTATACATTACAGGACTTATTCTAAAATTTTTGGAAAATTTAATGATAAAATTACTTACAAGGGTATAGAAAATTTTTTCATTTATTCAAATATATTTAATCAAACAATTTCATCCCTGTACGATAATAATTGGATATTAATTTCGTTTGAACAAGATTCCCAAAAATCAAATAAATGGTCATCTATTTTCGATGAAAATATAGAAAATTTTTCAGAAATTTTAAAAAAAAATTGGATAAAAATTTTTGGAAATAACAACAATACCGTGACCGATTTAAAATTTTATTATTTTAAAAATGGTTCTCCTTGTATTGAAAATAATGAATCTAAAATAAAATTTAGAAATCCATTACCTAATCTATATATTGTTGGATCGTATTTTGGGTCCTGTGATGATCAGAATTTTATAGAGGATTCATTGACTGTATCAGATCATATTCTTGAAAAATATTTTGATATAAAAATAAATATTTTAAAAAATATTGAAATCAATGTAAATTTTTGTAGTGAAATAAGATATATTTTAGATCAATATCCATTGTATAGTTGTTCCGCCAATTGCATGGCCAATATATTATACATTTTGATGAAATATAATGATTATCCAGCCTTTTTACCGTCTTCTTTATATATTTATTATAATGCAAGATCATTCATGGGTACGGAAAATGAAAATTCAGGGACAAACTATTTATCCATGTTCGAAGCCCTTAATAAATATGGTATATGTCCGGAAACAATGTGGCCTTTTTCAGAAGAAAATTTATTGAAAAAACCAACAGATGAATGTTATGAATTTGCAAAAAATTTTAATTTTAGGATCGAAATTGAAACCATTAATATATCAACCAAAAAACAAAATGAAATATTGAAATGTATAAATAATAAATTATTAAACGGATCCATATTTCTCATATCCATGAATAGATTTAAAAATCAATATTTTTCTAAATGTGGATATATAAAATACGATGATGATATTGAAAAAAAAAAAAATACTATGGATCTTTCTTTATTGTTACTTTTTATTTATTT
>Ga0214923_10009269_pt1 | contig 10277 bp, 12 predicted proteins | sample LL1510_MetaG_FD_177993 | JGI IMG/M metagenome (GOLD analysis project Ga0214923, IMG submission 177993) | Freshwater microbial communities from Lake Lanier, Atlanta, Georgia, United States - LL-1510 | ecosystem: Environmental > Aquatic > Freshwater > Lake | place: USA: Georgia | collected...
CCTAGAGATGCCGAAAAAAGAAAGTATGGAGAGGTTTTTACACCAATGACTTTCATTAATGACAAGATGTTACACGACTTGGATTTGTGGTGGATTTCTTATAAGGGTTGCTCGATATGGAGAGAAAAGTCATTAAAATGGTTTGATCCGTCCGCAGGAATGGGGAACTATCCGGTCGCGATCTATTATAAATTGATGGATGGACTGAAAGAAGAGATAGTAGAGGAAGAGGAAAGACGCAAATGGATTTTAGAAGAGATGCTTTACATGGGTGAGTTGAATAAGAAGAATTGTTACATCATGACTCAATTATTTAATATGAATGCGGAATATAAACTAAACTTATATAGAGGAGATACATTAGATGTGCAAAAGGTGTTTTCATATTTTGAAGGGGTTGATAAGTTTGATATTGTAATAGGAAATCCACCGTATAATGAAGAGTTTAAAGCAAAAACATCTAGCCCTTTGTATCATAAGTTTATAAATGAATATGTGAATAAAACGGAGATGTTAAGTTATATTATACCAAGCAGATGGTTTGGAGGGGGAAAAGGATTAGGAAAATTTAGAGAGGAAATGTTAGAGCGTAAGGATATAGTTTATATCAATCATATAGACGATGCGTCCGATATATTTGGAAACTCGGTAGATATAAAAGGAGGAGTGAATTATTTTTTGATTCATTCTAAATTGAATGGGCTTTGTAAATTTAATGGAAGTATGATGAAGTTGAATAAGTTTGACATTTTGGTTGATCAGAAGTATTATAGATTGATAGAAAAGTTGGAACGTTTTCCAAGATTAATAGATTATTATAAACCAAGTAACTACTTTGATATAGAGACAAATGATAAGAGATTGGTTGAATATAAAGAGAAAAAAGAGTTGGTAAAGTGTTATGTGTCAAAGTTAAAGGGATTTGAGAAGGGAATTGAAAAGAAGTTTATATCAAATCCGATGGATAAGTGGAAGGTGATAACTCCAAGAGCGGCGCATAAGCATGGAAGTGGGTTTGGAAATATATTTATAGGGAGACCTGGAGAGGTATGTAGTCATACATATATATTTTTTGAGGTGAGAAATGAGGAGGAAGCAAGGTCGTTATTGAGCTACTTGATGACGCATTTTGCGAATGTGATGTTATCGTTACGAAAGGTGTCGCAAGATATAAGTGAGGCGACATGTAGATGGATTCCTGTTCCGCCATTGGATAGGGAGTGGGATAATGATGATGTAATAGAGTATTTCGGAGTGGAGGAGGAAAGAGAAGTTATTATGATGACACAAGTATAAAGAATAATTAACTGAATAATAAAATTAAATTAATTTAATCATAAAAGATTTAATTAATAAGACATAATCAATAAAGATGATGCAGAAGGAATTTTTTTTAAGTTTATTAAAAAATGAAAGTATACAAGAGTTTTTATTAACATTTAAAACATCTTCTGAAAGGGGATATGCGTATGAAATGGCGTGTAATATTTTAATAAAGTTTGGGTTTATAGATTATTTTAAGCCTGGTAAGGATACTGTTCATTATGAAGGAAACATAGATAAAGGATTATCGGGATTACAAAAAGTGGTTAATTTAGATTATTTAGTAAATGGAGATACAACGTATAAGAAGACAAAGACTGGGAGTTCTGATATAACTGTAAAGATTGGAGATAAGTATTATTTTTGTAGTGTAAAATACAGAAATGATATAAAGCTGATGTTGAAGGATTATGAAGTGGACAGAATTATAAATAAGATGATTTCTAGTAATTGCGAGTATGAGATTGTGTTGATAGTAAAGTCTAAAGAGATAGTTTATGAAAAGATGAGGATGACACAAAGTGATAAAAATGTAGTTGAAAAAATAGGTAATGTAATTGGTTTAGATGAGATAGAGGATAGTTTTCAAAAGTTTAAGAAGAGAATTTTGAAAAGTTGTTGTGAATGTTATACAATGGATTTTTTATTAAGAGAGAAAGAATTTTTGGAATTACGTTTTCATCAAGAAATGTTGATTAATAAGACCTTATCTTTAATTAAGGAAGGTCATAGAGATATTTTATGGGGATGTAAGCCAAGAAGTGGAAAGACTTATATGGCGGCCGGTTTAATAATAATGATGGATGCTAATGTATTGATTACAACAAATCATCCTAATGAGGTTAGAAATGAGTTTATAAAATTATTTTGTAAATATGAAGACTTTAATAAATTTAAAATTTATAATATAAAGAGTAAGGATGAATTAAAGATTATAAATTCTATAAATGAAAAGGACAGTATTAAAAATGTGGTGTTTGTTTCTAAACAGTTGTTGCAAACGATGGATATAAAAAATTTAAAAAATAAGTTTAGTTTGACAATATATGATGAGAATCATGATGGAGGAACTACGGAGATAAGTAATGAAATATTAAAACAAATAGATAGTATAGTTATATATATGACAGGAACGCCTTTGAAGTCTATAATGAAATGGAAGATTGATGAAAAGGCAAGACTTATGTGGACATTAGAAGATGAAAAAATGTGTAAAAATATAATGGAAAATATATTTGAAACGCAAAGTATTATTGATAAATTTGGAAAAGAAGCAAATGAACTTATAGATGTATATATAAAACATTCTATATTAAATGAGAGATTTAAATATTATGAAACTATGCCTTCTATATATTATATAACAGTATTATTTAATAGAGAAAGATATATAAAATTAATAAAAGAGACTGTTGATTCTGTTTATGGATTTAGTTTTAAGACTTTATTTAGTTTAAGTGAAAATATGAAACAATTTACATATGAGAATGAAGTTAAGTTATTTTTAAGATATATTTCTGGCTCTAAAAAACATATTGATTTTAAAAATGGAGATGAAAGTATATTTAGAAGAATTTCTTCTCTTTTACAAAATAAAAATTCAAGAAATTGTAATACTCAATTGTGGTTTCTTCCTCCAAATAATATAGATGAAGTTTCTGAATGTCTTAAAAAGTTAATTGAAATGGATGATATTTTAAATAAGTATACGGTTTTAATAATAAATAGCAAAAGGAATATAAATGATGTAAAAATTGAAATAGAGATTGCCGAAGAAAAAGGAAATGTTATAATACTAGCTGGAAGTATGTTACAATTAGGAATATCAATTCCAAAATGTGATGTTGTTATGTTATTACATGATAGTAATAATGTAGATAGACTTATACAACAATCTTATAGATGTATGACTGAATCATATAAAAAAGAAATTGGAATAGTTGTAGATTTAAATCCGGGAAGAGTATTAGATATAATGTATTCTACTAGTTCCAATAGTGACGGAATAAAAAATATTCTTAAATACAACTATACATATAATTTAATTAATATAGATGTAGATTTATTTCAAAACAAAAATATAGACCAAGAATTTATTATAGATACATTAATAAATGAGTGGTTGAATTTACCTGTTCATTCATTTACAAATATATTAAAAAGATTAGATCAAGAGATGAATTATATAGAATCTGATACACAAAAATTAATATACAAATGCTTTAATAATATAATAACAACAAATAATATAAAATTAAAAATAAACATAAAAGAAAATAATACTTTAAAAAGTGGAATAAACAGAGAACTTATTAGATTTGACGAGGACTCATCTTCAGAAGATGAATTAGATATTATAGATGAAACTAGCGACATTAAAAAAATTGTAATTTTATTCAAAAGAGAAATATTGCCATATATGATTCAATTAGCAACTGTTTTAACAATTGATCAAAATTTAAATGATTTTATAAGCATGTTAAAGTGGATAAAAAATAATAACGAATTAATATCTACTTTTGACGAACAAACAAATACTATTTGGAAACAAAAAAATATAATAGACTTTATCATACTAATATCTAATAAGTTAGAACTATCTCCAATTAACGATATATGTATTTCAATTCGATTAAAAATAAAAGGATTAATTGATCATCCAGAAGAATTATTAAAGTTATTAAATGATTGTTTGAAACCTAAAGAAATTGAAAAAAAAGAAAACGGAGAAGTTTTTACTCCTATTCCCATAGTCAATGAAATGTTAGATAAATTGCCATCTGATGTTTGGAAAAATAAAAATTTAAAATGGTTTGATCCTGCATCTGGAATGGGAAATTTCCCTATAGCTGTTTATTTAAGATTAATGGATGGACTTAAAGACGAGATTCCAAATGAAAAACATAGAAAAAAACATATCATAGAAAATATGATATATATGAGTGAAATATTAAAAAAAAATGTTATTGTATGCAAACAAATATTTGATATTAATAATGAATATAAATTAAACATAAATACAGGAGATACGCTAGAACTTGATTCTATAAAAGCATTTAATGTAAAAAAGTTTGATATCATAATAGGCAATCCGCCATTTAATAAAGGAGGAATACGTTCTCATACCGGAAAAAATCTAGGTGAAAAAAATGAAACAATATGGCCCAAATTTATAGAAAAATCATTCAACTTATTAAAAGTAGAAGGTTACCTAGTTTTTATAAATCCATTAAGTTGGCTTAAAAAAAGTCATTCCTTACATGATACTATACTAGACAAATATATAATTTGGTTGAAATTATGTGATAATTCGCAATCAAAAGGAATGATAAATGCGGATATACCAATCTCATTTTATGTTTTACAAAATAAAGTAAATTTAGATAAAAAGAAAACTGACATAATCTCAATATTAAAAAGAAGAAATTTAAATATAAGCACGTCCGAGTATTTAAATAAAAAATATTCTATACCCTTAGCATATCATAATATCTTTAACAAACTTATAAATTTTATAGAGTCAAAAAATTTAAATTTAGAATATAATACAAAAACAGTAAAGTCATCGGGGGAAAAAAAGAAATTACCGTCTAATTATAATAGTAAAGACATGTTAGCAATTGATACATACACAATAAAAGACGGAATTATGATTAAAAAGGCAACAGAAAAACATCCAGACGCCGATAAAAGAAAATTAGTAATTGCAAATAAAGCAAGTTTTGTAGGTGCTTTTATAGATGAAGGTAAACTAAGTCTAACAGGGTCAGATAAAACTTATATATTAGGACATAATTTAGAATTAATTTTAAAAATTCTTAAATTTAAAATTAGCGATATAATTTGCCACTATACTAAATATAGACAAGATTTTTTAGAAAAAGAAGCTTACTCTTATATTCCAGATATACGTAAACTAGAAATTACAGATATTGAGGAAGAACAATTTTATAATTTAATTGGATTTACTACCGAAGAAATAAACTTAATTAATCTAAATAATCGTTCTTAATATATATTTATAATTAATAATATTTAATAAAAATTAAATATTATTAATGGATTTAGTAAAGCCATATTTAACTTACTTACGACTTTTACGTTTGTTAGATTTACGTTTGTTAGATCTACGAGATTTAATACGTTGTGCAGGTAAACCTGTTCTGATCTTTTTTCTGATATCAACAACATCTGTTAAACAATTTTTTAAAGCGCGTTTAGCTTTTTCTGTTTGTTGTTCTTGATCTTTTAAAGAATCTTCAATCTGAGTGATTTTCTTTCTAAGAGCGACAGCATCTTTTGTGCAATTTTCTAAAGCACGACGAAGTTTTTCTTCTGACATTTTATTTATAAAAAAGAATAAAATATTTTTTTTCTATTTTTATAAAGAAATGCAAGTTACAACAATTTATATTCAAACTCTCAAATCAATGGGAAACAGAATTCCAAGTTACATTCCTCTTACGGTTCAAATAGCAAATACACAATCAAACAGATCCGTCGGTCTTTCCAAAACAACCTATCTATCTCCACTCACCGGAATGCTTTTTTATTTACCTACGATCATGCCTGTTAATGTTACTATGAGAAATACAAATTTATATTTAGATGTTATCTTTGTTGATGAGAACAATATTGTGTGCGACATCAAACCCGCAATGCCATATCAACATGAGTTTATAAGTTCTGATTATCCCGTAAGATACTTTATTGAGGTTCCTATGAACACTTGTCAAGAAAATCAAATAGGAATTGGATCAAAGGTGTTTTTTCAATAATTAACTGATTTTTATATAGATCTAGTGTATTTATAAACAAATGTTTGAACAAATCTTTCAAAGTAAACTGAATCGTTTAGAAACAATCTGCGAATGTCTCGAAAATAAAGTTGAGCATTTTTGCGAGCTAATCTCTTCCCGTTTAGAAGTTGATTGTCAAAGGGTCATAAAGGAATTTAGACAAGCGCAAATCATTTTTGAGTTTTCTGATGACGAGTTGGCATCTTATTTTAAAGAGATTAAAAAGGAAAAGAAGTCCACGGAACTTTTGCAAAAGAAATTAGAAAAAGAACAAGAAAAGTTGGATAAGTTAGAACTCGCAAAAAAACTCAAAGAAGAAAAAAAGGCCGAGAAAGAAAGAGAAAAGTTAGAGAAGATCGAAATGAAACGACAAGAAAAACTTAAACTTAAGGAAGAAAAACAATTACAAAAATTAAATGAGAAGGCATTGGTAAAGAAAAAGAGTCCATCTATAACGACAATTGCATCTAAAAAATATGATTGGACATCAACGCCAATTAATATTCAAACTAAAGACAATTCAAGTTTCTGGGAATCGTATAATATAAAGATAGAAGGTTGTCAATATATGTGTTCAAAGAAAACCTGTTTGATTTATCAAAAGATATCTGATCATAAATACGAGCTTTTTGGAATTAAAGAATTAGACAATGAATGTATATTAGAAGAGTCGCTTGACAATGAGATAAAGATTTGGGCTTATGCATCTAACATTATAGTCCCATCTATTTCTCAAGAGTTAATCGCAAAAGCACATTCGTTAAATAACAAGCATCAAGAGATGTTGTATGATCAATTTGACGATCTAGAAGTTAACTGAGTTTTCCATTTATATTTATAACAAATAAATGGATAAAGAAATAGAGACAAAACCGGCAAAAGATTATATTACTAATATATTATTAGTAATTACTATGATGTTTTTAATTGGAACTATAATAGCAATTATTGTAGTTTATAGCATATAAAGATTAAAATACGTCTTTCAAGATTTTTAATTTAGAAAGACCTATTTTATATAAAGATTAAGTGAGTTTATAAAGAAATTTAGACTTTTATAAAGAATGTATAAACACTTTGTAAACCATATTAAAGATTTCTTAAAAGACTACAAGTCGTCAACCATAAATGTCGATAATAAGATAGAATTTATGATAGATTTTTGTAAAACCTATTCCTATATTTTTGACGACGCTTTTATGGAGAGTATAAGGCAATTAGAAAAGGAGAAGAAAGCGATACCTATGTTTATAAAAATAAAAAAAGTTGTTATAAATATTATAAGCGAGGAATGTTTAAAGAATTTTAAATTATTCAAAACAAAACGAATGTATTATCATATAGTAAAGTCTAATTTAGAGATTGGAAAAGATTTTTGTGTAATAAACTATATATGTAATCCAAAAAAAGAGAATTATAAAATCTTAGAGAATACATATTCTCATCTATCAAAGATTGAACAAGAGTGTGAATATTTGTATCGATATTATGAAAAATTAACTGAGATTACTTAGATTTTTTCACTTTTATTAAGATGAGTCAAATAGCTACACCAAGTCATATTCAAGCATTAATAGACAATGAAGTCTATATAACCTTTCGATATTTAAAAAAGGTTGAAGATCAGTCGGTTGCTCAATTTACAAGAACCATACTTCCTTTAAGTATCCAAGTTTCGAACAAGACGAATCGTGATATCTTAGTTGGAAAAGAGATGGATGGTAAACTTAAGAGTTTTTTTATAGATCAAATACAATTGTGCGCAGATGTCCCAAATGCGCCTAAAAAAAGAAGATTGTTGCCTCAAAGAGAACGTCCTCAATGTGCACGCCAATTGCAATTGTAAAGAATAAAGGATAAAAATGATTGTCAGTCAATACGATTGACAATCATTTTTATTTAGCAAGTTAAAGATAGATATACTAAAATAAAATATTTTCTAATAAAACAGTAAAGATGGCAGCAAAACAAATTTTAGTTGAGATCATTCGTTATTTAACTATTAATGGACCTAAAAATTTAGTTGATTTAGGTAAACTCTTTCATTTAAAAGAGGAAAGAATCCTGATGTATTTATACAAGGGAATTAATGAAGGATACCTAGGAAAGATTGGATATGACAACGAATTAATGTTTTGTTCTAAATGTAAAATTTAAATAATATTTTATCTGTTTATAGTAATACATGGTATTTGTAGATAAGATGTTGGAAGCCGCTAGATGCAATCGACTAGAAGAAATTATAAACCTAAGACGAGTTGAACATACTTGGAATAGCGAGCTTACAAATTTGTTAGCCTCTAAAGGATTTTTTCAAACATTGAAGTGGGTCTTACAAAATGGTTGTCCAATAGATGAGTTCACTCTTGGTTACTCTTCTAGACATGGACATTTGATGTGCTTAAAATTATTATTTGATTATTATAAAGAAAACGAAGTGGAATATAATTATTACTTTGCTTTACTAAACGCGGCTGAGTATGGACATGCGCGATGTTTGGAACATTTAATAAATGTTATGGATGACACGTTTAAACGAAATGAATGTAAAATTAGTCACTATGCGATCCAAAACAAACAATTTGATTGTGTCAAGATTTTAATTCAAAATAAGTTTTATTATTCTTTGGAAATAATTCTTTTTTGGCTGTCCAAGTATTACAAAGATATTGATCTAGAAGATGTTTGGTGGAGAGAATTTTTATTCATGCACATATTAGTGTTGAAAGAAAAATTTACTTATTTATATAATTTAGTCATGATTGAAAAAGAAAACTTAAAAATGAAATTAAATACGATTAAAGAAGTGACTGATCTTTCAGTAGATGTCTGTGATTATATAGTCGCCCAATATTTATGAGTGAAGTAGATCCATTATGGGCGCAAATTCTAGTTTGGACAGCAAATACAATAGGAATAGCATATAACATTCCTCAAATTATTCATACAGTAAAGACAAAAAAAGTAGATGATATATCGACAATTTCCATTGTATTAAGATTGACTTGTTCTATCATGTGGGTTTTCTATTGTTTGTATTTTCAGTTATGGAGTGTCGGAGTAACATGGTTTATAACTCTTCTATCATCGTTTATTGTAGTTTATTATAAGTATTTAAAAATTACTTATAATAATTCAGAAGACATTGTCTAAAAAATAAAGGTTCCTTAGACCTTCATAATTAGTTTTTATCAAAGATTATTTTAAAAATTTCGTTTGCCCTAAAATCTCGTTCGCATAGATTTTTCGTTTTTAGCTCGTTTGGTTCAAACGAAATTTTTAAAATATATATTAAGCCGTCAATTGAAGGCATAATTTATTTTTTATTTGAAAAATTATCAAGCCATTTCTGTCTTAGTTCTTTTGCTGAAACTTTTGGCATTTCTTCCGGTTCCGGTTCTTTCTTTTCTTCTTTTTCATCATCGGATTTTTCATCATCAAATTGTAAAAGTTCATCGGCGGTTCCTAACTTATGACCCTCTCCTAGTCCCGCAAGTTGTAACCAAAAATGGTTTGTTATCTTTTGAAAAGACTTTTTTGCAATAACATAATCAAACTTAGACTTCTTTCCGGCCCATCTGACTGATTCCGCATTTGTCATAATGATATTCTTCACCCACTTTCCGGTTCTTGCACATAAAGATATAAAGGTTGAGATCTCTTTCCATCCAACTTTGTTCTTTGCAAACTTAAATGGACCAGTTGCTTCTTTTACACACCTATACTTACATTGAATAGGAACATATAACCACTCTTCTGTTTTAGAGTTCTTAAATCTTGCTATTAAATCAATCCCCATATCAAACGACTTAAGTCCTTGTTGTTCCAAAATCTCTTTTGGACACTCCTTCAACATCCAAACTTCATATCCCTTTGCTTGTAGATACATCATACAAAACACCTCGAATAACAATCCTTTCCTTTTAGTTGTGGCTTTTCTCAACTCTACCATACTTCCGGAAGGCTTTTCAAAATAGGTCATAAAAACATCACATAAAGCATCAAACACGTTTTGATTGCTTCTTGCAACGGCGGATTTAATACATCCAATTATTTCTTTCTTTTGTTGATCGTATTGAGACATTGTAATTTGTAAATTAGAGTAAAATAATATAAAACTCAATTAATTTAACTTTTTACTTACATAATTGTAAA
>Ga0214923_10009270_pt1 | contig 10276 bp, 12 predicted proteins | sample LL1510_MetaG_FD_177993 | JGI IMG/M metagenome (GOLD analysis project Ga0214923, IMG submission 177993) | Freshwater microbial communities from Lake Lanier, Atlanta, Georgia, United States - LL-1510 | ecosystem: Environmental > Aquatic > Freshwater > Lake | place: USA: Georgia | collected...
GGTGCGACTGGTGCGACTGGTGCAACTGGTACAACTGGTACAACTGGTACAACTGGTACAACTGGTACAACTGGTACAACTGGTACAACTGGTACAACTGGTGCCACTGGTGCCACTGGTGCCACTGGTGCCACTGGTGCCACTGGTGCCACTGGTGCGACTTGCACTATTTTTTCGGCAATAGGGTTTTCAATATTAATTAATTTATGAAATAGTGATTTATTATCATGTATGTGTTTCGCCAATTTACTATAACCTGATTCTTCACAACTATAATATAGATTTTTACCAGAGGCAAGTAACAATACATCAACAATACAATCAATTATAAAAGTTTCATGATTTATACTCTTATGATCATAATGGATGTTTTTTTGGTTGGATTTACGAATGGGTATTTGAGCAAATGTAACAACGTGTTTGTTTATATTTTTAATTCTATCAATGACACCCTTATCGTCCGATGCTAAAAAACATAGTTCCATTAATTTGTTTTTATGTTGTTCAATAAATAATTCAAGTTTTGGGGTCTTTTTATCAGTATTTCGTATATGAAAACTATTGTAGTTTAGTGGAATTTTATTAAAACGTTCATAATAAATATTTAATACGTTTGGCTTGAATGTCATATGTTTCAAAATCTCATATGGTATTCCTCCGCCACTCATATAATACACTAGAACATCTTCTGTATAATCTTTATTAAAATCCATTTTATTTGTTCTAAAACTCCATGATATTCTACTACATGTTAATGAAATACCCATATTTTTTGGATGTATAGATAAGTTTCGCAAACTTAAATAAATACTGTTTAAATCACCGACATAGATATTTGGATGGTTAAATGAAATATAATCATGGATATCTTTTACAAACCACTCCACCTTGGTCGTATCAATTATTAACAATCTGTTATACTTCACAGCATGTTTTAGACATCTGTTTATTACTGCTAACATATCATTAAACCCGCCACCCGGGAAACACACTATGTATTTCATTATTTTAAAATTATCTACATTTAACATATAATTTATTGTGCTATTTCTAACTCTTTTTATAAATTATACCCAAATACTGATTCTTACGGAGCAATAAGCGATTGCGGTGATAAAATATGACAAAGATTTTCCGATATACTAGGAAGAATGTACGGACTATTGAATGATGATTTATGGAAATACAATAGGACCGTTTGGGTTGTTGTCCCTGTTTATAATTTTGACCTATTTTTAGATGATTGTTTCAAATCACTCAATAAACAGACCTACAAAAACATACATCTATGTATTTTTAATGATGGTTCTTCCGATGATTCGCATAAAAATATTATAAAATGGCTTCCTGTACTTAAACGTTCTGGAATCACGTGTCATGTAATCAAATTTTCTGTAAATAAAGGACCCGGTTATACAAAATGGAAGGCTATAGAATATGTTAGGGCTAGGGCAAAACCCAATGATATATTTACTATTTTAGATGGCGACGATTATTATACAAAAGATCATGCGATTGAACATATCGTGATGGAATATATCAAATCGGGTTGTTGGTTTACGTATGGCTCTTCAGAAGGTGCTAATTGCGAACAGGCTTCACAAATAACGGAATTTAACAGAGAACATCGCAATATGTTTCCCTTTCAACATCCAAGAAGTTGTCTTGTACATTTGCTGAAGTATTTCAACAAAGAGGATTTCAAAGATCATCTTGGTGAATGGATAAAGCGGGGAAGCGACAGAGAGTTTATATACAAATGTATTGAATTGGCGGGTATTGATCGTGTATCCTATATTTCAGATGTACTGTATTTTTACAGAACTCATACAAATAATGTTCGGAATAAAGTCGATAATGACTATAAAACATGTATTGATAATATGTTAATAGAACACACACCTTATAATCGTATTGACGACATAATTCATATTGTAATGTGTTCTTACAAACGCCAAATGTCTTTGGCCAAAATTATAAATTCGGTTGCCAATCAAATTACTGAAAAAAAAATAGTACTACATATAATCAATACAAATACCGATGAATGGGAATCAACACAGGAGATTATTAATTCAATTCAAAATCCCAAAATAGAAATTAAATTGACAAATGCCAACGATAATTTATTTGGATATGCCAGATTTCTTTATGTAAAATATTTGATTAAAAAAGAATTCTTACAATATGTGATTTTTATTGATGACGACCAAATTTTAAAACCAGATTGGGTGGAATTTGCGTTTAATAAGCGTGAACCATTTTCTTACATATGTTGGCACGGGCGGAATTTTGATAAAAATGGGAATGGCGAAATTTCATATTGGAATTCAACGCTGGTGTACGACGATATAGTTAAAAATAAATCAGAAAATATAAGTGAATACGACTATGGCGCAACAAGTGGTTGTATAATAGATGTACAAATATTCAACTTTGATGTGGTCTTTAAATGCCCAATGCGATTTAGAATGATAGAGGATCTTTGGCTATCGTTTGTAGTTAAACACATTTTAGGACAGCCCATTAAGCGTTTGTTCCATACTCCAAATTTGGACGAAGAAAGCCTCTATAATAAACAAGACGGCGATTCACTATTTCTTAAAATAAAAGAAGACAAACAAACGTGCCTTAATGAATTAATAGGGGCCGGATTTTTGATTGGGACTATGATTAAAATGGCAAGTCTAAACAACATATTGGTAAATGACGATTCAAATATATTATTAGATACTTTCACTTTTCTATAATAGTGAAAAAGGACGGCTTTGTTTATTTTTAGTCACTGTTTTGTTGTCGCAAAGCCTTCCTTTCCGCCTTGCGTTGCTCAAAGGCCATTCGTCCAGCAAGTTTCCTGGCCTTTTTTTGCGTCTCCTTCTCAAGAATATGCTGGTTTTTGACAACGCACTTCTTGGAACTGGCCAGGTTTTCGGCAATTAATACCCGCAACTTGTTGGCGACCTTTCGGACACTCTTCTCCTTTGACTGTAATGAACCGCTGAACATTTTTTTATGACTTCTTTAGTCAAATATCTAGTGCAGTACATTTTATATTTTATATTTTATGATTTCAATTTTTTAAAGGGTCGTTGCTATATGGATTCAATAAAGGAAAAAACTTTGTTGTTTTTTGGTAAATCTTTGCTTTGTTTATTCGTATGTTTCTGTACAAAGTTGCGCCTTTTCCAGTTGCTTGTAAAACACAGTGGAAACCAGTTCCTCCCTTATTGTGTCAGTTCTTCTATGGGTCCTAAAAGTCGAAACAGAACCCTCCAGCCATCTCTGAATCAACTTTGCCCACTTCTCATTGGGCTGGTTTTTGTACTTCACGCCCGAATCAGAGAAGATAGATCCGTCACTTCGTATCTTGAAAGTAAGATCAAAGTACGGGTTTTGGTCAGTCCAAGGATCCCTCTTGAGGACCACCATGGCTTCAAAGTTATCAGGTGTCTGTGACACCCGTTCAACACTTCCAGTGACCGTGTTTATTCTGTACCTGAAGTTACGTTTCCCTTGAACAAGTTCAACGTCCTTGAATGGCGCATGAGAAGCCTTCATAAACACCTTCCTGAACTCAGCAAAGTTCTGGGTAATCTCAGTGTAACTAATCATTCTTTGTGATTGGTTCTAATAGTTGCTTTTATTAAAAATGTGATTTCAATTTTTTCAGACTTATTGACTTAAGATTTTTAGGATAATATAATATAATATGGACTCCAATAAAACACACGAATTTACGTGTGCTATATGTTATACAAACGGAGAAAAAACCGGTATAGTTATACCCAAATGCTGTTCTCATAAAATATGCTTAGGATGTTACACAAACATTGTTTTGACCAACAAAGAAAAGTCAAAATGTCCAGAATGTCGTGCTATATATATGCCCAAAACAGAGTTAATAGTTAAACCCGATACTAGTTTTTCATATTATTGGCCTACATATATGCCGACAACGCAATATGTACAAAATCAGCCCACTTATACACTAACACCAACACCATCATTTGATATTATATATAGTGACCTACTTTTTACCAGTGAATAAATACGGACATAAAACAAAAATCATTTATAAACATAATGAAACACTCAAGACCAAATCCCCAACTAATGGGGTTTGAAGATAGTGCTGTTTTTATTGGAGCAAGTATAAATATATTACCTGTTCTTTTATTTAGAAATATACAAACATTTATATACATTGATAACTTACCAAATATGGATGGAAATATGGAACACAATTTTACCAAAACAGTAAATGGTATAGGCTTTCATAAAATGCCAAAAGGACCAAATGCGAAATTACACGAATATACGCATAAAAGCCGTTGTACACGCATTTTATATTTTATGAACAATGCTTTTCCTGATAAAATGGATCCAACGGCTCTTGAATATATACGGAAATCCGCCATTCTTATTTGTTGTGGATATGTACCACACAAATCAATATTTGAATATATGAAACCTGGTCCAAAATATTTCATAGGTGATAATATCACGTATTATTTGTCTTCTTGGAATAGAGATAATGTTTGTGAATACATTCAAAATGGCGGTGTACTTATTAAGGAATTCTATAGATTTGATATACCTAAATCGTACCCGTATTGGATTCCGCAATATGTTGAAGAACATCACATTGTAAAAATACCAGTGACAAAATTTGATTCGTTGGAAAATATGTGTACTAATAAAAATTGAATTCTAATTAATGAAGTTTGTTATATAAATCAAAATGTTTATTAATCCAAGGTTATTTGTACTGCCTTCCAACGAAATCAAGCAAATAGGCCTACAAAATTTGACTTACGGTTCCCTTTCAATGAAGGGCTTGGCTACGACCGTTAAAACTCTTCACAAATACTGTAAAGAGCCAATAAGGGGGTTTGACCTTGGATGTGGTGATGGAGAACTTATATGGCATCTGGCTCAAGCGCTACCAGATTCAACCTGGGAAGGCGTAGAGATTAGTGAACACCGTGTTGATGAGCAAATGCGGGATGTTTGTATTTGGCAAGGGGATATGCTTACAGAGAATTTTCGCCCTTATAATGTATTACATGCTGATAATTTATGTTTGGACGACGACGTGGCCAATAAACTGGAGGAAAAAATTGTGAATGAATTCAAAGGAATTTATATAACATATCGCACACCAAGCAATATGAAATTTCTGAAAAAGGCGTGGCGTTTGGAAACAGTTCTAACAGAAACCACTTGGACAGAGCATTTTATTCATTATTATGTAATCTAATAATGAATATAATCTGTTTTTAGTTATTGTTTTTCAGAATAAATGAAACATATAAATTATCCCAAACATGTGGATTTCTCTTTTTTTGCTTTACAGAGGCCCAATATTTGGCGCTTATTTTCTCATAGTTGGTGTTTATTTGCTCTTGTATTGAAGGTGTCGGCTCTATATATTTACCGGTAAGTGAATTTATCTTTGGCAACATAAATGCGTGGTTATTATTCATGTTGTTTTGATTATGTTTCAAAGATTAGGATGACATCAATTTTGTTATTCGTCATCGTCCCAGAATACTTGGTCCTTTGACAATTCGCAACCAGATACATGCTCCCCAGTTTCATCAAAAAACATTATATTAAATACAGCGCCGTTTTCTGATTCCAGTTTATCAACATGTAAATGTGTGATAGTAGGAAATTTAGAGTTTATCAGTGTTTTCAAAGGTACAACCTGGTTTATATCAAAACAGGCATAACGCTCATCCTCTGAATCTTTAATAATCGTGTTTGGCACAGGCATCTTATTCAATAATGTATTAAAAATCTCTACAAACGCCATTTATAATAAATTATTTGTAAATTATGTTTATGTGGATTTTTGACTATTATTGTAAATTAAATCTAAATTTTAGATACTGTGAAGAGGCATATTTGGTTATTTCTAACTGGTTTGAACTAATAATATAACGAATGTGGTAGAACCAATATTTGGTACCAAACATATACAAGATAATAGTTCTGTCTTTCTTCAAGAAACATTGTTGAGAACGAAGGAAATAACGTTGGGATTTTTGCGGCGGTTCTCTGAATAGATGTACAAACAATGAAGAATGAATATTATCTATAATGTTATTGCGTACTATTTGATCCTGAATTTTTGCAAGTATTGTTTTTGATTTATCATACGCATTGAAAAGTATTTCGTCATCAATTGTTATTGCCCAGCAATCGGCACCAATAAGACTTTTAACCTCATCGTAAAGTTTATTCATTTGTTCTCTATTATTAGTGTCAACAACCAGGGTTGGTTGAAGTTCATTGTACTCAACTTTAGGAAGAGAATTCATCTTATGGTTATCTTATTGTGATTGTACTTTAAGTCATAGAAATACATTATTGTGTAGGTCCCTTGTTGTAATGGGTCTAAATAAAACATGTATATACACAATTAGTGTAATATGGTCGTACATACTGAAATAGTAAAATCGGGAAAATATCAATTCAAGATAAAATGTAATATAGAAACTTTTAGAGATCAAATATTGATACACACTTATAAGGTCGGTGGCGATCTTTCGGACTGTGTAAATATTTCATATTTTTACAAGGATAATAAACCAATAAAAGTAAAAATTCCTCATATATTGTACGAACCGGAATGCTCTGTCGGTACAACTTTGGAGACAGGTGGCGGGACCGAAATTATGATAAAAACAGCAATACGATATGCATATAATGAAGTTGATACCTTATCTAATTTTGAATTTGAAGATAATAGTCATATAGATTGTATAGGAAAGACCATGTCCGATTCAGCGCCTAGAAAAACAATTAGACCATTAAATCTAGCATATTTTTATATAGCATATCATGGAATGACGTGGTATGAAGCCAGGTTCAATGCTGAAATGGCAGATAAGGTAAAATATAAAATTTATAAAGAGAAATTAAAATTTCTTACAAATCCCGTTGAAAAAATGCCTTATGAAAAATTTATAAGTATGATTGGCTCAAGTTTTGATTCAGTTGAAACAGCATTATATTTAGAAAAACTGTATAATAAGGCACAAACATACAGAGAGTTTTTTGAAGCAATACCTAAATCTAAAAGGTGTGATATTTTGTATTCGTGGTTAAATACTTTTATGGAAAAATATATAGGTTCGGTATATAGTCATAGTGGGTGGATAATAAATGTAAATACTATGGATAATCCTAAAAATATGGTTGGCGGATCACTTAAAAATGTGCGGATTTTTACTTATAAGAAAATACAGAATTTTTAAAGTAGGACCTTAGAGCCGTTCCTTAGACTTGGTCCTTCATATGTAGTGAATTAAAGTAGGCCTTTTGAATATAATATGATTTCAACGGGCTGACGGCATGGATCTCTTCCAGTGCCTCCAGAAACCACGTCATATTGATATCATCGTGGTGTAAGTCTCTTGCTGCACCATACTCAACCATAATAATCAGTGTCTTCATGACATCCTTTGTATATGGTAAGCGATTTGTCTTGACAAAGGTCATTTGTGTGGGATAACGCTCAATACATAAACTGTCGTTCTCATTGTTGCCGACAACAAAGCCCCAGCGCTCAAGCCGGAATTTCACATTGATAAGAGTTGGAACCAACTCTGTTACTATTTTATAAGTAACATCCGAAAACGCAAGTTGCTCCCAAGAAACAGTGTAGCCCATTTTTTCTTTGAAGATGGTTTTTTGAGAAAGATGAGTTCAATTTTTACTTGGCTCAAATTCAAATAAATAAATTTGCGATTTTTGTCGTTAAGACACAAATAGACATTCCGCATATAACATATTGTAGTGGATGGATTAAATTATATTTTTGCTCTTCCATATCTTTTTCCACCATTTCCTTTCTGTGTAATATATCCGTATTTACTGCGTCCGATAACATATCCAGTTGCTTGTCAATGTTTTTTGCTGCGCCCAACAGATTCTTGAAATCCTCTTTCAAATTATAGAGTTCTTTAGAAAGTTCCCGCTTTTTCTTTTCGTTAATAAATCGGTCTGATTCCTTTTCTTGACTGTGTTCTTTAATGCGAAATATGGAAGCAGATAGTCTATACCAAACTGAGCCGTCCTGACACTTATATGTCTTTCCTGGTGTTGGGCGAATAGTTAAGACAATTATTCGGATTTCAGTTCTAACCTCTATAATACGGGCTTCTAAGGTTCCAGGTTCCAAATAGTCGCCATTGCTATCAGTTATACGCCTAACATGATAGAAATTATCAAACCAGAGCAGTTCGTTGTTTAATTCATGTCCGGATGCCTGAACACCCACAATGCGCCTTTCTTTATCTTCAACGCCAAATACGATATAACCACCTTTGGCGTTAAGAAAAGCACATATTGTCGGAATACACTTATTTTTAATTACTGGACTGACTCCCAATTTCAGTTCCATTGTATGACTTTCCAGAGCGGGAAAGATGGTTTTATTTGTAACATCTGGAAATGGTTCCATTTTTGTTTAATTAGTCAAAAATGGAACTATTATATTCAATTTTGTAAAGGGTTTAGTTATACATATCTTTGTAAATAATTTTACATTTTTCTGAAGCGTTTTCGGGGTCAATAGGTGCCAGGGGGTTTTTAACGCTTAATGATACTGGGGGGTATTCGCCCCAAACGGTTTTACAATATTTTACAAGGTCTCTTGGTAAATATACAAGTGTTTTTTCAAAAATTGTGCTTGATAATGGGAAAATAGTGTCATGATCCCATTTTCTGTAAAAATCTCCTTTTGCTGGATTTTTGTTTCCAAAATTTCTATATGTATGAACTGTATTTTCAATAATTTCATATAAATAGATTTTTATACAGAGACCACTGTGTGAAACACTTTCTACATCTTCCAAATAGCAAGAATTCTTGTCTCTAATTTTATAAACATATGAAGTGTGTTGCGGATCTGATACAGGATCTTGAACCCATAATGAATTAGATAATTCGTGACTCTTTGTCTTAAATTTTATATAGTCTGAAAAAAGCATTGATACACTAATATCTCTGCTAAAAGGCAACCATAGTCGATTTCTTAACACACTTGCTATAATTTCGTCCGAACACCAATACTTAATTCCGTATTTTCTACAAATTACATTAAATTCTTTCAGCATATTTAACAATTTTTCCTGAGCAGTTTTATAATTTTTTAAATAATTTGTTAAATTACCGCTTTCTTGAATTTTTGTAGGAGATAAATCCATCCTCTATACTATGTTATTTTAATAAGGACAATCGTATTTTTCATTACGAACGGTATTGTTACAATTTATCCGGGAATTTTATCATGTTATATTTTTTGTATGTGATTAAAAATCTACAACATATATATATATATATAGGATGAGTTTATTTAGTGTTTTAGGTGGAATTTGTAAAAATGGCAGTGGTAATACATTGGCATATTCCGAAGATGGCATAACTTGGACACCCTCTCCTGACTCTAATTCTTTATTTACAAGAGCATGTGACGAAATCGCACATAACGGACAGCAGTGGATTGCTGGGGCAGGACATGGTGAAATAAACACAGTGGTCGCATATAGTTTTGATGGGATACAGTGGGATCGTAGTAATGGAATATCTCCGGTAATAAACGCTTATGTAACTAGTATTACTTGGGATGGTAGTAAATGGTTGTTAGTCTATAATAATACTATATATTCCAGTAGCGACGGTAAAGAATGGGTTTTTTCGCAGTTTAACAATTTATTAAAAGGGGCTGTTCTTATTTCTTATGCTAATAAGACTTATTTGGTTGCTACATCTAGCAAAAAGTTGTTGAAAAGTTCTGATGGACTCAGTTGGACTAGTGTTTTGCCTACAAATTATACTTTTAACACTATAGCCTTTGTTGGCAATAAATGGTTTGTTGGTGCCGTTGATGCCATCCTAACAAGCATCGATGGAGTAAAATGGAGCACGTATGGAATTAACGGGGCAACAAAGACTGCCGTAAATGGTTTTGCTTATAATGGCTCTGTTTTTATTGCTGTTTTGTCTTCTTCTAATTTGTTGATTAGTGACGATGGATTAAACTGGTCGTCGGTGTCTACTGGCTTATTACAAAGCGCCAATTCTATTAGTTTCAATGGGAATTATTTTATTGTGGCAGGGGCAAATAGAAATAGCCATTCTGTAAATATAATATATAGTGAAGATGGCTTAACGTGGCTAAGTTTGGATGTGGGGAAAGACTTATCGCCTTGGGCCTTTTTAGAGGTTTGTTCTTCAAATCTCATTGGATTATTGGGAGTTACTG
>Ga0214923_10009272_pt1 | contig 10275 bp, 9 predicted proteins | sample LL1510_MetaG_FD_177993 | JGI IMG/M metagenome (GOLD analysis project Ga0214923, IMG submission 177993) | Freshwater microbial communities from Lake Lanier, Atlanta, Georgia, United States - LL-1510 | ecosystem: Environmental > Aquatic > Freshwater > Lake | place: USA: Georgia | collected 2015-10-15
ATCCTTGGATTCAGAAACCGATGTTTTGATTGAAGAATTCTTTGCCAACAATGATTTCTTCAATCAAAACATCGGTTTCTGAATCCAAGGATTCCAACTCGCAAACATCGCCTGTGAAATCATGGAGAAACCAATGTTCCCAAGCAGTGGGCGAGAACCAAACCTTCCCGGATGTTCTATCCCTCAATGGAAATCCGATACCGGTACGAAAATCGGCCAAACGATCCAATGCCGAGTCACCAGCCTTCTGATATTCCGCCTTGCGGATCTTGGCCGTGAAAAAGGCTTTGTCTATAGCCTCTTCAAGGACCATGGCATCCACGTTTCGCAACAAAGTCAAACCAATACTGCTCCCTTGGTTGGCCGCCTTGATCACGCAACCGTTTGGAAATTGTGTCTTGATCTTCCCAACCCATTGTTCCCTTGTGGATGCACTCTCCCCCACCCAGTCTGCCCTGGGTATGGCCAAAAATCCTGGAACATCCCAACCTGTAACCTGCATGTCGTGACGCTGTGCAACTTTGTTCATGGCCCATGCAGCCGCTCGAGGCCCACAGCCCGTGTAGGGTATTTCCCAAAAATCCAGCATCGATTGCACCCTACCGTCTTCACCGTTCTTTCCATGCAAGGCCATAAAGACCAAATCTATTCGTCGGGATAAGTCCTCCCAGGCTACAGGTTTCCCAATGGCCTTTCTCCAATCCTCTGCGTGAAGGTGAGCTTCTTCATGCTGTTCGGCATAGGACATCCAGGCCCTGGATGACCCTTCTTTGGATGATTCAGCAAGAGAAGCCCTGGGCTGGTGGTGGATCGCAAGGCTGGATGGATAAAAGTCGCGAATACTTCCTTTGTACAGGAAGGGCCAGTCCAATTCCACCAATTGCCCGAAAGAATCCACAAAAATTGGTACCGCTTCAAAAATACTTTTGTTCAGCAAATCGTATACCGTCCGCCCTCCCGCAAAAGAGACTTCCCTTTCTCGGGAATTTCCACCGAATAGAATCCCAACTTTAATTTTCGGAGACCGTGAAGAAACTTGATTCAAGGGGATGGGATAATTTCAGAGAATATGCAAAAAATATAATGTTATGATCCGTGGAGGTATTCCTTCCTTTCCAGCAAGGTGGCCTTGGATTCCACGTGATCGGGGTCAGGTACACAGCAATCGACCGGGCATACTGCTGCACATTGAGGCTCTTCATGAAAACCCTCGCATTCGGTGCACTTGTCGGGTACAATAAAATAGATATCATCGCTCACCGGGGTCATGGGATCTTGGGCATGCACCAAGGACCCGTCTGCTCGCTGGACCAACTCACGAAGTTGGGTACCCTCAGCATATTTCCACGAAATACCGCCCTCGTAGATGGCGTTGTTGGGACATTCTGGTTCGCATGCACCGCAATTGATGCATTGGTCGGTAATCATGATGGCCATTCAATCCTATTTTGCGGGGTAAATTTACAACAAAGACCCCCCTATGCCGTCAAACCCCAGCGCTGAGAGTCTCGTCCATCTGCTGCATTGTTGGGGTCAATGGTTGGGTTCGACCTGCGATCGCGATGATTGGTCGGAATGGTCCTCGTCGGTGGCCGTTCAAAACCCCTGGTTCGAGCCCGAAATGCTAAGGCAAGCCTTGAAGGCATGGTCCATGGCCTTGGATCCACATTCCCTGGAACGGTGGCTTAACCAAGACGAGGATGCCCCCGCCCTCCAAAGGCCGCCTCGAAATGTTGGGCTCATCCTCCCTGGTAATATTCCTTTGGCGGGTTTGCATGATGTCCTCTGTACCTTGATCGCCGGACATACTGCCCTTGTTAAGCCATCCTCCGATGATGCAGGACTCGTATCCTGGGCGATCCAAGGGTTGCTGGCCTTACAACCTGAATGGAGCAATCGCTTCGCGATGGTGGACAAACTCAACCGTGTGGATGCCCTTATCGCTACGGGTTCAACTTCTTCCCTACCTTATTTTGAGCAGTATTTTGGACAAATTCCACACCTGTTCCGATCCCACCGAAATTCCATCGCCATCTTGGATGGCAACGAAAAAACAGAAGATTGGATCGGTTTGGCTCAGGATATTTTTCTCTATTACGGCAAAGGTTGCCGAAATGTTTCCAAACTATTGGTCCCGGAGGGAATGTCACCGCAACATATTTTGGATGGGCTGCAACATTACCCTTGGGAAGGCCACAACCATCGTTATCGAAACAATTTAGACTATCAGCTGGCCTTGCATATGCTGAATCGAAAGCCATTCACCCACAACAACTCGGTGATCTTGGTGGAAAGCCCAACCATCTCGTCTCCCCTTGCCGTGTTGCACTTTGAATATTACCAATCGGAACAAGAATTGGCCCGCCAGGTCTTGGAAACTATACCTGTAACGCAATGCTGGTCAGGCAATCAACTCGTTGCTCGGTGGGGACAACGACCCTCCTTCAAGAATCAATTTGAGGTGGAACAATGGAATACCTGGGCTTACCAAGCGGTCGAATTTGGTCAATGCCAATTCCCTGAAATAGACCGGTATGCGGATGCTGTGGATACCCTATCTTTTCTACGAAGCGTCCAGTAGAATTTTACGCAAAACGTGGAGGGTTCGATCGATTTCTTCTTCGGTGTTGTGGGAACCCAGCGAAAATCGGACTGCCGTACGATCGTTCGGCATGCCAATTCCATTAAGCACATGGGATCTCGATTCCGCCCCGGAACTGCAAGCGCTTCCTCCCGATGCACAAATCCCTTCGATATCCAAATGAAAGAGCAACATTTCTCCCTTGGGATGGGGCGGAAACGACACGCTTAAGACCTGGTACATGGTGGGACCGTTGATGTTGCCGTTGAAGGTAACCCCTGGGATGGCCTCCAGAATTCCCTCCTTGAGCCTATTCTTCAACCTCGAAATGCGTTCACGCCGCTGATCCATGCTCGATACCGACAATTCCAAGGCCAAACTCATCCCTGCGATTCCCGGTAAATTTTCGGTACCACCCCGCATATTTCTTTCTTGAGATCCGCCTGCCAACATAGCGCCCAACGATAGACCACCGCGGATATAAATAAACCCTACCCCTTTGGGTCCATAAAATTTATGAGCAGATCCGCTGGCCATATCCAATCCCATCTCCGTGAAATTTAAGGGATAATGACCAACGGTTTGGACCATATCGGAATGAAAAAGCGCTTTATGGACTTTGCACAAGGCAGCGACCTTCTCGATTTCCAACATATTACCGATTTCGTTGTTACCGTGCATCAGGGTGACCAAGGTTGGGATATTCAAATCCCTGGATTCTTTCAGCCATTGCTGTAGTTGGTTCAAATCCAAAATACCTTGAGCATCGTTGGGCAACCAACAGATTTCGGTTCCATGTACTTTATGAAGCTGTTCCAAGACATGGGTAATGGCATGATGCTCCAGCGAAGAAGAAATGATGCGTCGAATGCCTAAATTTTCGACCGCACAACGGCAAGCCATGTTATCCGACTCGGTTCCGCCCGAGGTAAAGAAAATCTCCGAAGGCGAACAGCCAAGCGCCTGGGCCATGCTTTTGCGAGCCTTTTCGATGATGATGCGTGATTCTCTTCCCAGGAAATGTATGGAGGAGGGATTTCCGTAACATCGAGTCAGAAGCTCGGACATGGCCGAAGCCACCTCCGGGTGAATCGGGGTGGTGGCAGAATTATCCAGGTAGATGCGGGGAAGGTCGTTGGTCATGATCCTAGGATTTGACGGGCCTTGGCGGCAAGTTCAGCGGCGGCATGCTCATGACCTGCCTCGGAATAAATGCGCAATATGGGTTCGGTATTGGATTTGCGCACATGCAACCAACCCTCTTCCAAATCAAGTTTGAGTCCATCGGACCAATTCTTTACCGCATTCGGAAAGGCATCGGCCAAACGCTTTAAGAGCAATTCAGGGTCTGCTTGAGGATTGAAGGTTACCTTTTCTTTGGCCATGGCGTAGGCCGGGTAGGTGGACCTCCATTGGCTCATGGTCAAACCTTGTTCCACATAATGCGTGAGAAACAAGGCAATGCCCACCAAAGCGTCCCTTCCATAGTGCAGATCGGGTAGGATAATGCCTCCATTCCCTTCCCCGCCAATCACAGCACCGGATGCTCGCATCGCCTTGACGACATGCACCTCGCCAACAGGAGAGGTATGGTACGGCTGTTCGTACCGAGCGCATACATCGCTTAAGGCCCTGGATGAGCTCAAATTCGAAACCGCAGGTCCAGGTTTTTGACTCATGACATAGTCCGCCACCGCAACAAGGGTATATTCCTCCCCAAACAATTCCCCGTTCTCCATAACAAAGGCGAGTCGATCCACATCGGGGTCCACCACAATACCCATATGGGCTTGACGGGACACCACCTCCGAGCAAATCTCATCCAAATGCTCCCGAAGCGGCTCCGGGTTATGTGCAAAACGACCGTTGGGCTCTTCATTCAAAACGTCAATTCGATGGACCCCTAATTGAGTCAAAAGGGCGGGAACCGCCACGGCCCCCGACGAATTGATCCCATCTACCACCACATGCAATCCTGCGGCGGCAATGGCTTGAGGATTCACCAAGGGTAATGCCAAAATGTCTTGAATATGAGCCTCCAAAGCGGAATCATCTTGATGGTATTGCCCCAAATTATGCACGGTGGCGTAGGGTACGGGTTCCCCTTTTTGGACCTTTTGGAGAAGAGCAGCACCCTGTTCGGAACCAATAAAGCAACCTTGATGATCCAATAATTTCAAGGCATTCCATTCCTCAGGGTTATGGGAGGCCGTCAAAACAATACCACCCGCAGCCCCCACTCGAGGCACCTGCATCTCGAGGGTTGGAGTGGTGGTCAACCCTAAATCAATCACATCCAAACCGCAAGCCATCAAGGTGCCGCAGACCAAGCGGCTCACCATATCACCTGAAATGCGGGCGTCTCGACCAACCACCACGGTGCGACCATGGCCCTGTTCCAACAACAGAGCTGCATAGGCATTGACAAAGGATACCACATCGTGAGGCGTCAAATTCGTGCCGGGTTGACCCCCTATGGTGCCGCGAATTCCCGAAACAGAGGCAATTAAAGTCATATTTGGTGCTTAATCGAAGTCAATATAAGGTGTTGGTCTTGGGGATTTGAATTATTGAATAAAATTCGATCACCAAAGGTAGGTTTTGCCTGTATAACCCATCCAAAGACCTTTGAAGGCACAAGATGCTGGGCCTATGAGCTGAATTTGATGCATGGATCCCGACGAATCAATATGGGCACTTACGGACATATGGCCTCCACGGAATTGCAAATTTATTTCTGCTAAAGTGTCCATGAAATCGGATAAATTTTGTTGCACATGCAATATTGCGCAGGCCACTGCCCCCGTTCCACAACTCAGCGTCTCCGCTTCAACCCCACGTTCATAAGTCCTAATTTTCAGATGATTAAGGTCTATTACCTCCATGAAATTGACATTGGTACCCCCGGGTAAGAAAAGGGAATGCTCCCGAAGGGCCCTGCCCTCACGTTCCACAGGATAGTTCACCAAATCCCGAACCGGCACCACCAAATGCGGTGAACCTGTATTGATAAAGGTCCCCAATTCCAAGACCCTCCTATCCTTCGGCGCTTGCATTCCCAAGGCAATCGAACCATCCTCCATCTGAACCACCTGATGCACACCATCACTGGCGGTAAAGGTTCCGCTATTGCCCTCAAAATACCCTTTACGAAAGGCATGAGCAGCGGCACATCGCGAACCGTTGCCGCACAAGGAGCCCTCTTTGCCATCCGCATTTAGGTAATGAAGATGAAAGGCCGCTTTGGAATCCACGCCTAGGTTTTCGGTGGTTGAAGATGGTGCAGGCAATAAAATCAAAATCCCATCCGCGCCTATTCCAAATCTTCGGTCGCAGCATAAGCGCATGGCCGTTTCATTTTGCCAAAACCGTGAATCAGTGGCTTGGCTCGCCCAGTTAGAGGATGGAGAACGCAAATCCACCAACACAAAATCATTACCGCAGGCTTGGTATTTGTAGAATTCAAATTGCATATCGTATCAGCCGTGATGTCTCCGCATTGGCAAACATACTAACGGAGCCAAGGGAACGTTCAATCAGCGATTCCCAGTTTTTGGCACGATTTTTGAACACTAATTGGGTAATTCGGTTAAACCAAAAACAATACTATGTCAAAATTTCGCCAATACGGAGCTACGGTGCTCATCGCATTTTTGGGAAGCTTGTTAGGGGCTTGGATCGTATACGGCCTCCAAAAAAGGCCTGCCTTGCATCCAGCCAATTGGGGCTCTGCACCTGTCACTTTGACGGCCTTCCCCGAGCATATTGTGGAACATCCCAATTTTGTAACCACGGCGGCCATGGTGACTCCCTGTGTCGTGCATATCAAAACCAAAGGCAGTGCTCAAGGAGCTTTCAAAGGCGATATTCCTCCGGGTATGGATATGTTTCGGGACTTTTTCAACGGACCGGACATGATGCCGAGAGGCCCTCAAATGGGCTCCGGTTCCGGCGTAATTCTCAGCGCAGACGGGTACATCGTCACCAACAACCATGTCATCAAAGAAGCGGATGAAATTGAAGTCATCCTGAACGACAAACGGAGTTTCAACGGCAAGGTGATTGGTCAGGACCCAAGTTCCGACTTGGCCGTCGTCAAAATTGAAGCCAACGATTTGCCCTTTGTCAAAATCGGGAATTCTGACAAACTCCAGATCGGGGAATGGGTTTTGGCTGTTGGCAACCCGTTTAATTTGAATTCCACGGTCACCGCAGGGATCGTTTCGGCCAAAGCGCGTAACATTAACATTTTGGGTGGAGGCAGCAGCCTGGAAGCATTCATCCAAACGGATGCCGCGGTCAATCCAGGGAACAGTGGTGGTGCATTGGTCAATGTCCAAGGGGAATTGGTCGGGATCAATACGGCCATCGCATCCAGCACCGGAGCTTACCAAGGGTATGCCTTTGCGATTCCTGCCAATTTGGTGACCAAAGTGGTGGAAGATCTCAAGGTTCACGGAACGGTGCAGCGTGGTTTCCTAGGCATCCAAATCAGGGATGTGGATGCAGCCTTGGTTGAAAGCGAGGATCTCGAAGTCATTAGTGGGGCGTATGTAGCTGATTTCATGCCGAATTCGGCTGCCGAAGAAGCGGGTATCCTCAAAGGCGACGTGATCACCAAAGTGGAAGGGCAAAGCATCAAATCCACCCCTGAACTCATGGAAATCGTAGGTCGCAAAAGGCCGGGTGAAAAAGTGGCTTTGGAAATCAATCGCAAGGGGAAATCACAAACCTTTGAAGTCAAATTACGCAATGCAGACGGTAAAGCGGAATTGGTCAAAGCTGCCCCCAAAGAAGAGGAAGGCGATTGGCTGGGTGCTAAACTGGAGCGTGCCTCCCGCAAAGAACTCGAGAGCCTCAAATTGGAATCTGGAATCAAAATCAGCAAACTTGGTAGCGGTAAATTGAAAGAAAGCGGTATCCGAGAGGGTTTCATTATCACCAAGGTGGACAAAACCGAGGTCAACAGCCCCAAGGCATTGCGTGAACTGGTACGCGGCAAAAAGGGCGGTCTGCTCATCGAAGGCCTGTACCCCAACGGTACCAAAGGCTTTTACGGGATCGAGATTCCGTAATTTCTTTGGTAAGCATTAAAGCGTCCGCAAGAAGGCCAGCAAAGCCTGTTTTTCCGCTGGATTAAGGGGGATTTGCCCTGCCTCCCCCGCTCCCTTGATATAGTGTTGCAACACTTGTTCTAAGGTTGCTGCAGAGCCGTTGTGAAAGTAAGGCGCGGTCTTGGAAAGATGCACCAACGGCGGTGTTCGAAATCGCCCTCGGTCCTCTTCCAACAAACTAATGGCAGCCCTCCCGGGATCCGAAGAGTCCACGCCCAAATTATAGAAACGTCCATCGGTTAACGAGGGACCGTGATGACAACGAATGCAACCCGCTTTGCCTTTGAACAATGCCAAACCTTTGTCGGTTGTGGGATCCTCCTTTTTCATAGGGTGTCCAATCTCTATCACATATTCCCGTATGGACAAAAGGTAGCCTGCCGCCAGCGGTTGACCCGGAAACAATCGATTTAAAATCACTTTGTACCGGGTAAAGTGCTGCAATTTCCTGTCCAAGTCAACAGGGTTCATGTCCTGGTCTCGATGCGCGGTCGAGGCGGCCAGAATTCCTTGACTACCGTGACGTAACGGGGTCACTCCCCCATCCCACATCAACGGTATATCCGGGGGAAGTCCGATCAAGGTAGGCGTATTTCGTGCGGTCTGCCTGCCCCAAACCCCTTTGGAAAAGGCTACGTTGTCTGCAAAGGCATGTTCGGCCTTGTGGCATGATGCGCATGAAATTCGACCATCGCTGGAAAATCGGGGATCCTCAAAGAGGGCTTGTCCAATTGCTGCAGCCGATGTTCTTAAGCCTGTGGATTCGCTGCTTTGATCTGCACAAGATGCCAAGACCAAAATCCACAAACAACAACCACTGAAACAAGACTTCAAGGCTCGGCGTAGGCAGGGTTGGATGCCAACGTGCTGTCGGTCAGGGTATGAAGGAAGGCAATAAGGTCCGCCTTGTCTTGAGCGCTCAGCCTCAGACCACCGGTTTGAACCCTTAAATTGGCATTCAAGGTGCTGCTCTGCACCACGCCATGGTCGTAATGGTCGATAACATCCTCCAAGGTGGCCAAGCGACCGTCGTGCATGTACGGTGCGGTGAGACCTACGTTGCGAAGGGAAGGCACTTTGAATTTGCCTCGATCACCCGCAAGTCCGGTAACCACCTGGTAGCCCGGTTGGAGGACCGAATCCAATCCGTTGTTCTCAAACAAACGATTGGTAAACAAGGCACCACCATGGCAGTGAAAACAATCCGCTCCCGTAGGACGACCAGAGCCCGGGGCCGTGTATTCCCGCATGAACAAATCAAAGCCGCGTTGCTCGGCAGGAGAAAAGGTTGCCTGACCCATACGGGCCTTATCGAATTTGGAACGCCAGGAAGTCATGGACAAAAGGAATTGCTCCAGGGCTTTTTGGAAGCGCTCCACATTCACGGTTTCGTCGCCAAAGGCCCTACCAAACCGCTCCCTGTATGCCGCATCACCTCGAAGCCTGGACAGGGCCTCTTCCAAGGGCAAATGCATCTCCAACGGATCCTGAACAGGCTGAACCACTTGGTCCCTGAGGTTGGGAGAACGCCCATCCCAGAAGAGTCGATTTGTCCATAACAAATTGAAAACAGGCATGGCATTGCGAGTTCCTAGCGTACCGTTGACACCCCGTGAATACACCAAGGTATCCGTAAAGGCATGATTGGGCAAATGGCATGAGGCACAGGCCACCGTCCGGTCCAAGCTCAACGCTTTGTCATAAAAAAGTTGACGACCCAACGCTACCCCCTCCACCGTAGCGGGATTATCCGACGGCCATGGCAACGATGGAAAACCAAGACCGGGTAGCGGCAAATCTACAGAGAAGGGTGTGGGCGCAGGGAAAACCTTGGGCTGATCGGGCCTACAACCAAGCAATAAATAGCCTAGCAGCAGAACCCAAGAAATTCGATACGACGCCAAATTCTCCACGGCTTAGGGGTTGGGGATTGACATTCCTTTCCACGCAAAAGCCCCGCTAAGGTTGGAGGCTAATTTCTCGGCAACCCGGTCCCCCAAGGAGGCGTGAGAAAAGGAAGAGGAATCGGTGATCCAATGGGTATGACCACCGTCAAAAAACTGACGCATTCGCAATTCAACCTTCATGGTTTCCAACACTTTGTTCAAGGTGGTGGGGGGAAAGCGCAAGGTCATGGGTCGATAATAGGTATCCCCACCCAAATGATAGGAAAAACCTCCGTTCAAGGGCGGATCCGTCCGTTGATACTGTCCTTCCAATTTGAAGAAGATATAACCGGTGTTCCAATTCCAATGCATATGGGCACTGTTGAGCAAAGAGAGCGGATTTGAGACCGGCCATAAAGCAGGGTCGCTGTGGTTTCGCAGGGAATCAACCCCCACGGCCAGACGAAATGCAATAAATGTTCCGGAAGGGGCTGTATCAGAGATTTTCCATGAATACTGAAGTTGGCGCTCCAAATCCGCATAGGCTACCGCATCAGGAAATTCCAACCAGGAACTGTCCGAACGCTGCAAAGCAAAACCAGTTAAGTAATATTGACAATGGTTGATCTCGATTTGATTCAAGGTGGTTGGTAACCAACTTTGGTTAAGAACCAACGGAACAGCGGCGCCTGGA
>Ga0214923_10009273_pt1 | contig 10274 bp, 9 predicted proteins | sample LL1510_MetaG_FD_177993 | JGI IMG/M metagenome (GOLD analysis project Ga0214923, IMG submission 177993) | Freshwater microbial communities from Lake Lanier, Atlanta, Georgia, United States - LL-1510 | ecosystem: Environmental > Aquatic > Freshwater > Lake | place: USA: Georgia | collected 2015-10-15
CGAAGGATTGGCGCGGGTACAAATGGAGGACCGGATCACGGGAAAGTTCGGTTACATTGACACCAAGGGTGCGTTGGTGATCCAACCCAATTTTGAAGAGGCCTCCGATTTCCGCTCGGGCCGGGCCACGGTGCGGCTTGGGGGGAAAACCCAAACCATCGACAAAAAGGGAAATCCGGTCGACTGACGAAGCTCAGGGCTTGGAAAGCGTGACTGGGGTCAGTTTGGGTTTGTCGCTGAGTCCGGTCAGCCGGCGTAACTTGGACAAGTTGGCGGCTTGGTAGGGGTTGGCCGCAGGTTGGGTGGGGTCGCCTTCCCAAGCGCTGTCGATCCCCTCTTCCGGAGCCACCACTGCATTCTTAGCTTCATCCGGCATTGAATACCAACCCCGGGCATCATCATCCGGATCGCTGGGAATAAAAAGGCCGCCACGCACCTTGACGGTGTCGGCCATAAGTTTTGCGACCAGAGGTTTCTCGTAAATGTAAAAGGTCCCATCGTCATTGGTTCCCAGCGGCTTGTAAAGGCCGGCCGGGAATTCCTCGACACCCCCCACATGCAGACCGGACGCTTGCAAAGAATTCTCCATTTTCAGGGCAGGGGTGTCGGGTTTGCAGGGTTTCAGTTTCTGGGCAAAGAGGGACAGCGGAAGAAGCAGAATGACGCCAAGGAGAAAGTGCCTCATGTCTGTGAGGATGGCTTGCCTCGGAGGATCGGCAATTCCAAGATCCAGCATGGTCATCACCGCATCTGTTCTGGCCGTTGGCGTGGCCGTGGCGGTGGCTGCCCGGGTTTCCAAGCAAAAGATCAAGAATCCACGGCTACCTTTTTTGCTGGGTCTTGCACTGGCTCTAATCGCGCCCACTTTCCTAATGGCCTTGGTGGTGGAAACGGTCCTGCTGCTCACTTGGAATCCGTTAATTTGGATGGAATAAGGACAACCCCTCCCTTTCAAATCGCAGAAGCCGGCAGTAAAGTACGCGGGCCAAAAGGGGTTCGGCGCCTTCTCCAATCAAGCCCACGTTTGCCAGTCAGGAAAATTCCGCTAGAGAGACTTTGGAGCCTGGGCAGTCGCTCCCATCCTTAAAAACGTGGTTGGGGGAGGAAAGTCCGGACACCACAGGATACTCTGCCCTGGGAAACCGGGGGCGGTTACGGGGAGACCCGGAACCGACGGACCGTGTCACAGAAAACAGACCGCCCTGCGTAGCTTTGGCGAAGCAGGGTAAGGGTGAAACGGTGGGGTAAGAGCCCACCCTTCCGTCGGGTAACCGGCGGCAGGACAAACCCCGGAGGGTGCAAGGCCGAGCAGGGGAGATGGGTGATCCGCCCGTCCTGCGCAAGCAGGACGTCCCCGGGTTGGAGCCGCACCGCCGGCCTCCGTAAGGAGGTCAGCGGGATTCGCCGAAAGGCGGGTCAGAGAAATGGCTGCCAAGCCGCCGGAGAAATCCGGCGGGGACCAGAATCCGGCTTATGGGTTCCACGGAACGGGGGCCGGGCGGGGAATGCCGCCCGGCCTTCGCCTTTCAGGAGGTCTGCTGGTAAGCGGCCTCGACCCGATCCGCCACATCGCGGTACTGACTGTCGATTTCGTAAATCTTTTTCAACTCCTCCAGCGCTTCCGCTTTTTTCCCCATCTCCTCCAAGGCCATACCCAAGGAGTAAATCGCATCTTTTTTGGTGGCGTCCATGGCCACAATTTCGGCAGCGGCCGAGGCGTACTGCTTGGCGGCCAAATCAAGCATGTTGCGGCGATGGTAGGACCGTCCCAAGAGAATGAGCGCCTTGTGCCGGACGGAGGGTTGGCGCAGGGCCTGTTGAAGTTCCGGCACCGCCTCCTTATAGAGTCCGCTATCGACGAGGGCCTCACCAAGTTCGAAGCGGTAATTCAGGTCGTTCGGGTAACGGGCCACGCGTTCGCGGGCACCTTCCAGGGTGATTGATTTTCGACGCCCCTCGATTTCGGCGACCACTGCGGCATCGGCCCCGGAGTTGCGGGCCTGGTCCATCTCGGTGTCCAACTGCTGGAGACGGAGACGAAACACATTTTTTTCCAGGACAGGATCGGACCTCTGGGTCAAGTCGTAGGCAAACTGGAACCATTGCAGGGCGTGGTCGAAAGATCCCTGGAGCTCACAAAGCTCGGCAATCTGCTTGGCGAGATTGATATTTTGGGGCTCTTTCTCGAACTGGGCGTGCAGACGACTGAGTTGGTCGGCGACGGCTTCGGCGGTTTTGACCACCTTGCCGGCTGATTCAAGGGCGAGGGACTCCTCCTTGCTTTTCAGGGAGTCGCGGAAATCAGAGGACTTTTCCCAACCCCCTTCCTGGGTGGCGACAAGGGCGCTGGCATCCTTCATGCCCTTCAAGGCCTCCCCGTCGGCGGGATTGATATTCAGGATGGCTTGGTAGGTGTCCCGCGCTTTTGACATTTGCTTGGCGGCGATATAGGCGCGGGCAAGTCCATGAAGATTGCCGGTGTCCTGAGGTCTGGCGAGGCGGACGGTTTCGTGGGCAAAGATCGCGGTTCCGGGGAGATCGTTGGCAAGAGCGATTTCCGCCAGGGTGCCGTTGGCCTGGGCGTTGGTGGGGTCGATTCCCAGGGCTTCCTCGATCTTGGCGAAGGCGGAACCCAGCGATTTACCCGCCGCGGCCTTCGCTTGCAGCAGGAAAGGGGCAACTTTGACCCCGGCCATGCCCTTTTCGAGGGCAGAAGCCCCCTTGGTCTTGGCGATCTGGGCAGCGCGCAGAACCTTGCGTCCCTCCAAAAACCCCGGATGGGTCTCAAGAATTGGCGGCACCAGCATCAGGATGTAGTCCCAGTTCTGGCGGGAGACCGCGTCCTTGGCCTTGCGGAAGGAGTCCGCCTGGGGACCCGTCAGCTGGCTCGAGGAGATCTCCGGCATAAGGAGAAACCTTATCCAAAAAGGGGGCACCTCCAAAACCAAAAAGGGTGGGTGGATTTCCTTGCCCTTTCCTGTCACTTCGCCCATCTCAAAAGGAATGGGTGAGACTATTTTAGCCTTGGGTCTTGGTTTTTTCCTTGGATCGCTACCCTGCGGTTTCTGGCTGGCCCGGGCCAAGGGGGTGGACATCCGGAAGAAGGGAAGCGGAAACATTGGAGCGACCAACGTGGGTCGGATTCTGGGTAAGGAGTGGGGATATCTGGTCTTTGCCTTGGACGCGGTCAAGGGTTGGTTGGCGGTTTGGGTGGCCGCGGAGTTCCTGCAGACAGGGGATACGGGCGCAGTTTTGACGGGAATGGCGGCGGTAGCGGGTCATGTTTTTTCCCCGTGGCTGGACTTTAAGGGAGGCAAGGGGGTGGCCACCTCGGCCGGGGTGCTGCTGGGTCTGGCTCCCGCGGTATTGGCAATCACGGCGGCCGTGTGGGGAATTTCTTTTGCGGCGAAGAGGATCGTATCAGTCTCATCCTTGCTGGCGGCAACGGCCTTTCCTTTCTTGGTGATGTGGTTGGAGCCCAGGCGGCATGCCTTGCTCCTGGCGGCCTTTGCGCTCGCCGGGCTGGTCTGGTTCCGGCATCGCGACAACCTGCAAAGACTGAGGAAGGGCACGGAAAACGGTTTTCCAAAAAAGAAGTCCGGAATCAGAAAGAGAAAACAGAAATGAAGATTGTGGTGCTGGGGAAAGGGGCCTGGGGCGGTGCGGTCGGGGAGATGATCCGGGCGCGCGGGCATGAAGTGGCGTGGGTAGAGCAGGACCGGGTGAAGATGCCGGGGCCGGCCGAGATGATTTTTCTGGCGGTTCCGACACAACTAGCGCGGGGATGCCTGCAGGAGCTGGGGGCACAGTCGGTCCCGGTGGTGAGCCTGAGCAAGGGGGTGGAAATCGAAACGGGTAAACGGATCAGCGAGATTGTCCGGGAATTGTGGCCGAAGGCACCGGTGGCGGCGGTTTCCGGTCCAAGCCTGGCCACCGAGCTGGCCAAAAACGTGCCCACGGCGGTAGTGGCGGCCGCGGAAGATGAAAAGTTGGCCGAGCAGGTCCAGAAAATCCTGCACGGTCCGACCTTTCGGGTTTATCGGACGACCGACTTGGCGGGGGTGGAATGGGGTGGAGCGCTTAAAAATGTTTACGCCCTTGCGGCCGGGATGTGTGCCGGATTGGGATTGGGTGAAAATAGTCTGGCTGGGCTTTTGACGCGTTCGCTTCGCGAAATGGTGCGGGTGGCGGTCAAATTGGGAGCCAAGGAGGAAACGCTTTATGGGTTGAGTGGGGTAGGGGATCTGATGCTGACCTCGTACAGTCGGGAAAGCCGCAACCGCCGGGTGGGGGAGCGTCTGGGGGCGGGAGACAAACTAGAGAAGGCATTGGCCTCGGTGTCAGGAGTTTGCGAGGGGGTTCCGACCACGGAGGCGTTGCACCGAATCGAAGCCAAGCGAAAGGTGGCAGCCCCGGTGGCGGACCAGCTCTATGCGGTGCTATTTGAAGGCAAGCCGCCGAAAGCCGCCTTGCAAGCTTTGATGGAAAGGGATCCCAAAGCGGAGTCGGCCTAAGGAGATTCCGGTTCGACGGATAGCCCGGAAGGAGGAATATTACCTTCCTTCATGAAGGTCGGAAAATGGCTACACACCCGGTTCCGGGTGCAGGAACTGGAAAAGAATCTGCAATTCTACAAGCAGGTGCTTGGCCTGAAGGAGATATCGAAAAGCACCTCGCCACGTGGCAGCACGTTGGTGTTCCTCCAGTCCGCCGCAGGTGGGGAGATGTTGGAGCTTTGTCACTATCCGGCCTCCGGACCTGTAAAATGCCCGGCTGACCTGGTGCATCTGGCTTTCGAGGTGGATAACTTGGACGCTTTCGGGAAGCATGCGGCTTCCTTCGGTTATCCATGGACCGATGGGCCAACCACAACCTCCCATGGAACCCGTTTTGCCTTTTTGGACGCCCCGGAGGGGTACGAGGTAGAGATTATCGAGAAAGGGAAACCATAGGATGACCAGCCGACCCCTGATTATTGCCCCTTCGATTCTCGCGGCTGATTTGGGCCGAATCGACGAGGAGGCCGAGCGAATCAAGAGGAGCGGGGCGGAATGGGTCCATATCGACGTGATGGATGGGCACTTCGTGCCGAACATCTCCTTCGGGACCAACATGGTGAGGGCTCTTCGCAAAATCATGGGGGATGTGACCCTGGATGTGCATTTAATGATCGAGCAGCCGGATCGGTACGCGCGGGATTTTGTCGAAGCCGGGGCGGACTGTCTGAACGTGCATTTGGAAGCGCGCCACACGGTCTCCCGCACGCTGGACCAGATCCGGGAGATGGGCTGCCGGGTCGGACTGGCCATTAATCCGCCGACCCTTCTGAAGCATGCCGTTCCGCTTCTTCCCAAAATCCAGCAACTGCTCCTGATGACGGTGAATCCCGGGTTCGGAGGGCAGGCGTTTCTTTCCGAAGTCCTCCCCAAGATCCGGGAGGCCCGGGAAGTGATTCTGCGGCAAAACTATGATGTGGATATCACCGTGGACGGAGGAGTCGGCGAGGATACTGGCCGCTCCTGCATCAGTGCCGGCGCCAATATTCTTGTCGCGGGCACAGCACTTTTTCGTCAGCCAGATTTGACGGTGGCTGTGGCCAATCTCCGCAAATCCGCCCAGTCGGCCACCGTTTCGGGCTGAGACCCGGATCGTCTCCCATGGACCCCAAGCACATCCGCAACTTCTGCATTATTGCCCATGTCGACCACGGCAAGACAACGCTCTCCGACCGGTTGCTTCAGGCGACGGGAGCGATTTCCGATCGCGAAATGCAGGCTCAATTATTGGACTCCATGGATCTCGAGAGAGAGAGGGGAATTACCATTAAGGCCCATCCGGTTACCCTCAACTACACTGCCAAAGATGGGCAGAAGTACCGGCTAAACCTGATCGACACTCCGGGACATGTGGACTTTTCCTACGAGGTTTCGAGATCCCTGGCCGCCTGCGAGGGGGCTTTGTTGGTGGTGGACTCCGCCCAAGGGGTCGAGGCCCAGACCGTGGCGAACGTCCATTTAGCCCACAAGGAGGGTCTGACCCTGATCCCCGTGATCAACAAAATTGATCTACCAAGCGCGGATATTCCGGGGGTGAAGCGGCAACTGGAGGAGATCTTGGCCATCCCGGCGGAAGAGGCCCTGCTGGTGAGCGCCAAAACGGGTCAGGGAATCTCCGAGGTACTGGAGGCGGTGGTGCACCGGTTGCCGATGCCGAAAGGATCGGACGGGGAGGAATTGAAAGCGCTGGTGTTTGACAGCGTCTTCGACACCTTCCGGGGGGTGATCGCCTATGTGCGGGTGGTTTCCGGTGAGATCACGGCGGGAACGCCCATCCAACTGATGCAGAGCGGAAGAAAATATGAGACCAAGGAGGTGGGGACATTCACGCCGAAACTGACACCCGGGAAGCGACTGGGTCCGGGCGACACGGGTTACTTGGTGGCCAACTTGAAGACAACGGCGGAGATCGATATCGGCGACACGATCACGAACGCCCTGAAACCCGCCAAAGAGGCTTTGGCAGGATTCCGGAAGGTTCAGCCCATGGTCTTCTCGGGGATCTACCCGATCAACTCGGCCGATTTCGAGAAACTCAAGCTGGCCCTGGGGAAACTACAGATCAATGACTCGGCCCTAGTCTACACACCGGAGAGTTCACCGGCCCTTGGCTTCGGTTTCCGCTGCGGCTTTCTGGGCCTTCTCCACATGGAGATCGTGCAGGAGCGGTTGGCGCGGGAGTTTGATATGGAGGTGATCTCGACCTATCCAAGCGTCATCTACGAGGTGCATCTGACCAGCGGGAAGGTTCTGAAGGTGGAGAATCCGGTGCAGATGCCGGATCCGAGTGTGATTGAGGAGATTCGTGAACCGATGGTGACCGTCTATTTACTGTGCCCGAACGAGAACATCGGCGACCTTGTGGCGATGGTGCGGGAAAAGCGCGGGGAGGTGCAGAAGACGGAGTCGCTGGATGCGAAGCGGGTGATGTTGACCACGGAGATTCCGCTGAATGAGATCCTGGTGGACTTCAGTGACCGGATTAAATCGATCACGAGGGGCTACGGCTCCATGGACTACGAACACGGCCCCTACCGGACGAACGACCTGGTCAAACTGGAGATCTTGGTGAACGGGGAGCCGATGGATGCGTTTTCCTGTATCGTGCACCGCGAGAAGGCAGCCTCACGGGGTCGGGTGCTGACGGCCAAGCTGAAGGAGGTGATCCCGCCGCAATTGTTCAAGGTGGCCCTGCAGGCTGCGATTGGCGGGAAGGTGGTGGCCCGCGAGGACGTGAAGAGCTTCGGAAAGAACGTGACGGCGAAGTGTTACGGGGGCGACATTACCCGGAAGCGGAAGCTGTTGGAGAAGCAGAAGGAGGGGAAAAAGCGGATGAAGCAGTTCGGCAAGGTGGACATCCCGCAGGAGGCATTCCTGCAGGTGTTGAAGGCCTTCGGGGATTAAGATGATTTTTTTGGGTCAGTCCCGGGCGGAGCGGAAGCACCTCAAGGCCATCGAACATTTTCTGGGAAAAAAGATTCGCTACGGGCGCGACGTCCTCCCGGAAAAAACCCTGACGCGCCTGAAGGAGGCCGGTCAGTCCGCCCGCGAGGCGCTGAGTTGGGGCGCGTCAGGCCAGAGGAGAGGGGAAGTGCTGAAAAAACTAGAGACCCAATACGGCGATCTTCTGCGCACGGACAAGCACCATGGCCGGAGGGAAAATGCCGAGGTGGCTCTGGTGGCGATCGCCCTAGCCCTGGGGGTGCGGGCTTATTTTCTTCAACCTTTCAAGATTCCCACCCATTCCATGCGACCCACCTTGTTTGGAATCCTGAATGAGCCGGAGAGCCGACCGCCGCCGTCCTGGCCCATGCGGATTTTTGATTTGGTTTGGTCAGGCAAGGGATGGCATCGGGCGGTGGCACCGAGGGACGGGACCATCGCTTCCGTGCGCGAAGGTCGTTTGTTCGGCGTGATTCCGTGGACGACCACGGAAATCGTCGGAAATGGCTGGATGGAAAGTGTCTGGACCGGCCTCCAGCAGGCCCGCGAAGGCGGATTGAAGGTGCGGGCGGGAGACGCGGTGAAAGCGGGAGAAGTCCTCGCCAACTTCAGCTCCGCCAGCGGCGATCATCTCTTTGTGAACAAGGTCATCTACCAGATCCGAAAACCGGAGCGCGGGGAAACCTTTGTCTTTACCACGGACGGCATTGAAGGGATCGAGTCCGGCCTAAGGCTTCGCGGAATCGAGGGATCCCAATATTACATCAAGCGATGCGTGGCCTTGGGCGGAGATCGGCTGCAGGTCCGGCCGCCTGAACTATGGATTAATGGCCAGCCGGCCCAAGATTGGGCCTGCCAACGGGTGGCCTCTCAAAAGGACGGCTATGGCGGGTACACATTGGGGCCGACCTTTATGACCAGTCCGGACGACTCTTATCAAGTGCCTGGAAAGGATTACTGGGCCATGGGGGACAACAGTGCCAACAGCTTTGATAGCCGCGGCTGGGGTGCAGTTCCGTCCAGGAATCTGGTCGGAAAAGGGGCGTTTGTGTACTGGCCGTTTACGAGGCGGTGGGGATTGATTCACTAGACTGGGAGGATGAAAAGGAGGGTGCGGAAGGCTACTTCCTATGCCTCTTATGGCAATTTGTCGCACAATAAATATTGTATTAAATACACTTTTTCAATCGAGAAGTCTTAAGGAGTCTGCTGAGTCGGGGTTTAAACTTTGCCACTGCCCTCGCCCGGTGGCTGATCCGGTGTTTGGTGATTGCCGGAAGCTGTCCAAGGGTCTTGGAAAAACCTTTGGGCTGGAAAATGGAATCATATCCAAAGCCCCCGGTTCCCGCCTCAACATGGGTAATCTGACCCCAAACCCGGCCCGAGACCGAGCCCAAAACAGCCCCGTTTTCAGCGATGACCAACCAGGCCTCAAAATAGGCCTTCCTAAGGAAGCCGCTTTTGCCCATCAGAATCCTTAAAAGCTTGGTCCGGTTGGACTGGTCTGTGGCTTGGGGCCCGGAAAAACGGGCCGAATAGACCCCTGGACGACCTCCCAAGGATGGGACAACCAGCCCGCTATCATCGGCCAAAATGGGATGATTCGGGAGGGCCCGACTAAGTGCGCAGGCTTTAATGCGGGCGTTGGCGGCGAAGGACTTTCCGGTTTCCCGGATTTCCGGAAAGTGCGGCAGGCCATGAAGGTCGCGGACCCGGCAGACGCCACGGAGCAGTTGCGAGAATTCGCGGGTTTTCCCACGGTTGCGGGTGGCAATCCATAGAACGGGTTTTTGCGCCGGAGTTCGACTTGGCATGGCGGATCGAGTTTACTATCGCGTTTTCGGAACCATGCCAACCCACGCCCCGTACCCATTCGCCGAAATCGAGCCCCGCTGGCAGAAAGCGTGGGCGGAAGCGCGCTGCTTCCGGGCGGCCCAACCGGGAGAACCGGGATCGGAAAAGCCGAAGGCCTACATCCTCGACATGTTCCCCTACCCGTCTGCGGCCGGGCTGCATGTGGGCCACTTGGAGGGCTACACCGCCACGGATATCGTGGCGCGATATCGGCGGATGCTTGGGATGAACGTCCTCCATCCAATGGGCTGGGACGCGTTTGGCCTGCCGGCCGAACAACACGCCGTGCAGACCGGGACCCACCCCCGGGAGACGACCGCGCGGAATATCGATAATTTCCGGCGGCAGATCCGAGCGATGGGCTTCAGTTACGATTGGGACCGGGAGATCGACACGACTGACCCGAAGTATTTCCGGTGGACCCAGTGGATCTTTCTCAAACTTTATGAAAAGGGGCTCGCCTACGTTGCGGAGGCGCCGGTCTGGTACTGCCCTGCCCTGGGAACGGTGTTGGCCAACGAGGAAGTATTGGCGACCGAGGAAGGACCCAGGTCCGAGCGCGGCAATCATCCGGTGGAACGACGCCCAATGCGTCAATGGATGTTGAAGATCACGGCTTATGCGGAAAGGTTGTTGCAGGATCTGGACCTACTCGATTGGCCGGAGTCACTAAAAGAGATGCAGCGAAACTGGATTGGGAAAAGCGAAGGCGCGGAGGTGATCTTTTCGGTGGTCGGCTCCGGTGAAAAGATCGCGGTTTACACGACGAGGCCGGACACCCTGTTTGGGGCCACCTACTTGGTGTTGGCGCCGGAACATCCGTTGGTGAGACCCCTCACCTCGCCCGAGCGCAAGGCGGCCGTGGAGAAATACGTTCGGGAGAGTGCCGCAAAAAGCGATCTGGAGCGTACGGAATTGGCA
>Ga0214923_10009274_pt1 | contig 10274 bp, 11 predicted proteins | sample LL1510_MetaG_FD_177993 | JGI IMG/M metagenome (GOLD analysis project Ga0214923, IMG submission 177993) | Freshwater microbial communities from Lake Lanier, Atlanta, Georgia, United States - LL-1510 | ecosystem: Environmental > Aquatic > Freshwater > Lake | place: USA: Georgia | collected...
GCCCGCGGGGATCGCGATGCGCTGAAGTTAAGTACCCCCTTAAGGGGGTACTTATTTTGTGCTCACATCGCTACTGTAGGCATGTAGGCTAACTTATGATTCCCCATCTGGGGAATCATAAGTTCGGCACATGACGGTACTCAAATACTAGCAACCTTTATAGATACAATGGGCGTACTCATCGTCTCTAAAAGTTTCTGTTGCTGTTCCCCCCTGTAATCAAAGGTACACGCATGATTTTCTGGGCGATTGTGAAGTAGACAAAACATATTCTTACATTTACAGGCGGAAGTAGAAAGGGGGAGTTTCTTATTACACGAAGGGATGGAACACCGTTGCATTTATATTTCATATTATATGAAATATAAATCGCAATTTTAACGGGCACATCGCGGCAGATGTTAAACAACATTGGCGACTTCCCTAATCGCAGGGGCTGCCCTGACCCTCCTTGTTAAATTAGTACCAGCCCTATTTGCCGCATTAGCCGCCTTTTTCTTCCAAGAGTTATGTAAATAATATAGGGCATCTCTATAGTATTTTTCACAATCACCATAATATTCAGAAAGCATTATTCTAGCTCTTTCTGCTATTTCATTTACCCCTTCCATCCCACGTTCTATCACATAGCTACTTAACGCATATTTTCCCTCCCTCACGGCCCTTTCGTCAAATAACATATATATAATCTCCATTGAGGCACGTAAATGCTGTTCTTGACGAGATATGAGCGAGTTAGTATATCCGCTCAAGGTACTCGCATCACTGGCATTGATATCAATCGGGCCATCTTTACCTTGGCACCCAGGCAATAAGAGGTCTTTTATGTCATCCATATTAGATGGTACAGTATCCTGACCAGGTATACGTGTATCTATTCTCTCAAAATATTCTTTAAAGTTCTTCTTGAACTGGTTAAACTTTCCGTCATTCGGGTCTATTTTCATATTCCCATCTATAAGTTTCACAAATAATACAGATAGTGCCTTTATACCCAAAGAACTTGTAATACCTTGCCCTGGTTTTGGAAGAGAACCATTTTGTGTCCACGCAAACTTCGTCTTACACACACTCGTATATGCGTCTTTAAAGTCGCCATTTTTAAGTGCCGTTGGATTTAATAGTTGCATCGCGCGCCCTATACAGTGTGCCTTTACGGGGGGATCTTTACGAAGTGCGTCCCATAACCACTTTATTCTCAAAGACTCATTAATCGTTTCAGAGTTATGGGGTTTCGGTACACCATCCGCCGTATATTTAATCCCATTTCTAGAATAAATATCGCCCTCTGTATCCTTTAATATTTTGTTGAATATTCTCTGTAGGTAGCTTTGAATGGTCTCCTTTTTAGCATTTTTAGGAATACCTTCGTCATTTGGCCCAGTATAGAATATTGTGTTCGGCCCTTTACAGTCGTTTGTGTTCATCGCAGGATGATAATATCCCCGTATATCCACATATCTTGATAGTTCTTCTGGTACTACTCGTAAATAGTCAAAGTTCACACACAAAGTATATGCCTGTCCACTCGTCGTGATATCCCCCTTTTTCAGCGTGATACTCGTTTTTATTTTTATACTTCTCTCTTTCTTTTCCGTATTAAGTTGAAACGGTTTTCTTGTTTGAAACTCTATATCTACGTCGTATCCACTTATATTTGGATTTTTTACGTAGATATCTGTCCCCTCCATTTGCTGTGAAACAACGTCCTTATAGGGTATAATCCTCTTTCTAAATAAAAAGTCGCCGGCGTTAAATGGAGGAGGGTCAATTAAGTTAAATCCCTTATCTAGAAGATTTCTCAACGTTTTGGGGAAATCGTTATTTGTGCGTTCTTCTAAAAAACTTGTACCGAATCGTCTCATAGTTGTTGTGACCAGTTTATCTAGGGGCAGTTTTCCATCCATTTTAACATCCCGTAGTTCTACCGTGAGTTTATCACCCGCCTCTCGCAAATACATTGTTGCCTCTATTGAACCTACTGCCACATCATCTCTCTGAGAACTATATAACAAGCTAACAGATTCTAGGGGGGTCTTTGTTATACGCTGGGTAGCATCGCTATTAGGATTATTATATAAACTCTCCTGTGGTATTTGTATACCAGGCTGCCCATCAATAATAAGCGGGGCATTATTATTCTCTCCAAGAGTTAAGTGCCTATTTAATAGCGTGACATACGTTCCTGAAGTAGGACCCGTCCCTGCCGTCGCAGTCAAACTAAAGGTAGGGTTTCCCGTTAGGCTACCACCCCATAGACGAAAAGAACGTCTCTTGTCGGCCGGCAATCCCGCCACCCCCTTTTCTCTATTATAAAATACGACTCGCCGACCTATATCGCCCCTTTCACGAAACCCTGAGTCAGGGTATGATGCAGGTATATCCTGATCCAAATGCGTCAATACAATCGCCCCATAAATCTGAAAAATACGGATGAAAAAAAAGGATAGTTCTTTACAGTACGAATCCTGGGCCGCCTTGTTAGGATTCGTTTTTTCAATACCCTCTAGTTTCTGAAAAAATAATACCCCATCATCCCCCTTACTCGGATAAAGATTGACCTTCGCAAACATTTTCTCTAATGCCCCAGAAGTCGCCACAATATACTTGGAACACTTAGAGGGGTCTGATATAGAGTATAAATCAATCAAATCGGCTCTACTAAACATCCCCCTCAATATAGTATTTAATATTTCTTTTGTATCTGCCCTACCAGAGGATAGAACACCACCCATACTACCTATTATCGTACATTATTTTAATACCTCAAACTGATCTGCTACAGCCTCCAGTTTTTTCAGGCACTTTTGGAGAGTCCCTTCACTCACACCACAGACCGTCGCGATTCGTTCATACGATATTGTATTAGGATATTCAGTCGGGGATATTCTGCGAATAAGGAATGCGATGACACCTGCCGCCAAAGAGGGAGGCATATTCTCAGAACAGATTTCCTTATCTTCTATTTCATTCGCAAGTAGAATCGCCGTTTTACGAATCTCCTGAAAGGTATCACGCCGAATAGGGAGTTTACTCAAGGGATTGGAAATATAATCAGAGGCCCGCGTAGAAGGCATGGCGGAAGGGTCGGCCTGGCCTGTAGATAGCAGCCCACGTTGATGCGCCATACAAAGAATCTCCTGGAAATATTTGAGTGATTTCGTAAACTGGGCCGTGCTCAAATGAAACATTTCCGCGATTTCTTTGGGTTTTCTCGGCTGTCCAACTTGTTTCAAGGCAGAATAAATAGAAGATGCGACTACCGATGTACGCGACATTCCTCGCCGATCACAGTGTGCCACCAACTTCACATACATGTCTTTTGCGATGTCCATCGTACGCATATCAAACCCGTGATTCGTGGCTGCTAGTGCTACTTGCTCAAATACTTGAAGGAGTGAGCGTTCTTTATAGGGGAGTAGATTCCACGTATGATACCTTTTCACCCTCGCCATGGCAATGCGAGAAGAAGAGTTGCCGCCCTGTGCGTGTGAAAGAATAATCGTACCTAGTCCAGAACTAGGGAATCGTGTATCCATTGGCGCGCCCACACGACAGGGGTCGCCGCCCCCACGCTCTTCCATGCCAAAGAAACGATACTCTGCCCCAGAATCAATAGAACGTTCCATAACTTCTCCACATGTAGAACATATAGAGTAGATATCCATTACCCATTCTTCTCTCTGCGTCTTACAGGTTTGGCATACGATTTCACTAGGGGCTTTAGTAGCCTTCTCATTTATCAAATCGTCCCAGACTTCTGGATTGAAACTGTCCATTTCTCTTTTTTTCAAAAGAGCAGGAAATATTGTTTCCATTTATGCCTGTATATTTTTTGAACAACTTCTATAATAAATTTTTCATAGCGCGGAAAGTTTCAAAAAACGCCGACATGCGTCATGCCCCGTAGAAACCTTCTTTAACCACGATAATACACATATATTAAATGACATCGTGGCCATATCCTTCTTTTCATGAAAATGTGTATGTACAGAAGATAAAGGTATGCCGCCCACCACTATACCACACCCACCCGCGTTACGACGCATACTCCATTCGGCCTGTAGCTCATCTACTGTTTTTACCCCCTGTAACATTCTCCACCACCCATAGTTACATACCACAGGAAACTCATATAACTGTTCCCCCATGCTCTTTGCCACATCCTCCAAAGCCGCCTGTTCAAAAAATCTGGAAGAGTCACAGGCCTTCTCCCACAGCTCTATTTGCTCTTTTGCCGAAAACCACATAAACCCCGCGTTATATTTTCCATATTTATCTTCATCCCTTTGACGAATCATGTGCGGACTAAGCCCAATAGTCTTTCCTACAGGGATGTCAGGAAGAGGACCCAAAAAACAAATATCTGCGTCGCAGAACAGGGCGTCCTTTTCTGTCTCCAGCACCCACTTCATCAACTTCACCTTTTCCATTGTAAAATCAAAAAACAGGGAACTATAGCGCTTTCCTGGTAGTTTTTCCATCATAGCGCGATTTAGCCCCTTATACTCATCTAACGCAACATTCGGCACTATTTTTCCAGGATATTTTAAGGCCGGCAACACCGCAGCGATTTGCTTGTCACAGAATATATAGACTGTGGGTGGAGTGGCACAGAAAACTTTCAGGGATGTAAAGAATATGCGAAGATCCTGTATTGCCGTACTCGTGGCGAGCGTGGCAATAACGGATGGCTTGGATGTCATTCTATAATATGTATATTGCCCCCTCTTTAGGAGAACACGCGGTATGCGTATAAAGAGGCAACGCCGCCGGCAAGTTGGCTTACGACATAGCCGAGCAGCTCTTTGGATGATATCGCCCCCTTCACGTACATGGCCATAGAAATAGCAGGATTTACATGGCCACCGGAGACCTTGCCAGTAAGTATAATAATCACCGCTAAGGTCGCGCCTACTACATAGGCATTACCTCCAGATGCGAATACAGAAAGTACCAGTAAGAATGTTCCCAGAAACTCTGCGGCGAGTGTCACGGCGTCTAGCATTTATTCTATAACGGTCTAAGGTTTTTTATAAAATAATATCTAGTAGCATGTCTCAAAAGCGTATTTCAAAAGAACTGCTGGATTTACAAAAGGACCCGCCTGCGAACTGTAGTGCAGGACCTATCGGGGATGACCTATTTTTATGGGAAGGGTGTATTTTTGGAGCAGATGATAGTCCATATGTAGGTGGTGTCTTTCGCCTCGTCATACAATTCCCGGTTGACTATCCATTTCGCGCCCCACATGTAGAGTTCAAGACGAAAATATTTCATCCTAATATTAACGCGGCAGGACTGATTTGCCTTGATATTTTGAAAGACAAGTGGTCTCCTGCGCTTACTATCTCAAAAGTACTTCTTAGTATTTCCAGTTTAATGGCCGACCCAAATCCAGACGACCCCTTCATGCCTGCTATCGCAACTCTGTTTAAGTCTGACCGCGAAAAATACAATGAAACTGCTAGAAACTGGACTGCTATTTATGCCGTGTCAGTAGATTAATATTGTATACTTATAATAGATTGTAGGTATGAATAAATCATTGGGTAGAGTTACAGCCCTTATCATGCTATGGATATTTGGTATACTGCTATTCACGTTTTTTATACAGGCCAGGGTCTCAATGTGGGATAATCCCGTTGTAAGGCAGAGACAGGGGATTGTAGAGCCCTTCCAAGTACCACCGCCCATGGAAGACGTAGTAGAAAATAATATGAATGGCATGTCCCCTGCGGATGCCTCTTTATCTACGCCCAGGCAATCATATAGCCTTTTAGGGGGGTGGCTGAAGCCGAATGACAGTGCCGAGTATAATAACCCCGTACTGAAACTCGCGAGAAATGACTATAAAGCGATTGATAATGTTACGATGGGGGTTGGAACTCTGCCAACGGATCCACTCATAAAGACTGCTGCTGGATGCTACGAAGTTGATTTCCAGGCTGCCATGGAAAAAACTGGGAACTTCCGACAACTCACAAATAACTATAAACGCGGCGACCCTGATTCATGCTCTGCCCCTATTCAAGAACTCGCCACTACATTTTATAAAGTAGAACCTGTGGCCAAGGTCTCCACACCCGCCGAATCTAGGACGACCCCTTCACCCGCGTATGTCTCTTGCCCCAAAGGTGACTCACTTTTATGAGGCCCTATATCATCATCTAACATAAGACAAACCGGCTCCTTTATAACTTTCACAACCGTGGAACTAGCCCCCTTTTTTACAACAGGCTCTAGCGGGGGCACTTCACCGCGCTTCACCTTTTCTACAAGTTCCCAAAATGTATTCTGAATATCATTCGTACTTTGAAACCAAGCACGGTCCCTTGTCACAGTCTTCGTATAGAGTCTGATAAGGCGCCACGGAATCGTTTCTATTAGTTCATACCCCTTGTCGGCGTACGTGTCCTTTTCATGTTCGGTATACGCATAATACATTATACAGGAAGAAGAATCTTGAAATAACCATACATGGCCGTCAGGAGTGGAACCAGAAATATCTGGCTGTTTCGCCGTAGGGGAGTCCAGTTTCACTTCCACATATTCACACTCGTCTATTCCCGTCACTTCCATTTGTATTTGCATTTGGCACCAATATTCAAATGGGATATTATTCCCTATATCCCTCGTAATAGGACATTTTATTTCTAGTAGACGCCCTATTCTTTTGGGGTCCACGGCCTGAACGATTAGCCCATCTGGGCTGGCAGCCAACTTCGGCTTTGTAGGATGAATAATACGCCCAGACTCCCTTATTTTTACCCCCCACTTTCGCTCCAGAATCTGCTTTACAACCGGCTCAAACCGAATGCCCCAGTCAAAAGGCCCCATTTCACACGTCATACATGCGAGGCGATTTGTATGCTGCGTCAACCCATCCAATGGAGTTGCCTTTTGTTGCGCTAACACGCGAAAGGCGCGCGGTGAACCAAATAGGTTAGCAAACTCAGAGGCAGTCAGAATCGTTCGCCCTTGTACATACCATTCGGGAGTTCTCTGCGCGGCAGAAGGGGCGCTCAAAATATGTTCCACATGCGCTAGCCGTTCATCTGTCGTCTGCGACGACCATCCTGTAGCGCTAGAGTGCGATAGAAACTTTTCCAAAATGCCGTGCCCTATCTGGGACGCTACTTCTAGCGCCTCCTCTTCCCCTTCCGTTAAATCCATTTCGGCCAGCTGAAACCAGTCTTCCGTGTTTTCTTCTACCCCCTTTTTCCATTTTGTGTACCCCCCTTCAAAGGATGGGGCAGGTCTCTCTAAATCGGCGCATACAAGCATATCTGATAAAGGTTTGAACATAGGTGCGTAAGTACGTAACATACCCGTGAATGGCATATCAAACTTATCGTCGTCGCCGGATGAAATCTTCTTATTATATATATGTGTCGTATTTTTAGGTATCTTTGACTTTTTATACCTGTTCGCCAGTCGTTGAGGGTGTAGTGCCACCCGTAACTCTCTTCCGGAATGTAATGGCATTCCTCTTCTCCAGGAGTTGAAAAAGAACAGTGCCATTCGCGGCCTGGTGCATTATAAGCGGCTTAACTTCCTTTATAACCTGCTCTTCTTGGTCATATTCTACGGCAGTCTTAGAGTTTAAGAGTTTCTTATCAAGTGACTTTGTCAAAAGTTGTAGGAGGGCCTCTTTTTCTTCACCCTTTAATGCGCGCTTTGTCGCGATATCATCTACAAACATGCGTAATCTGTTCAGACGAAGGCCGCGCTCTAAACGGTGCCAGGGCTTTTTGAATGCATTACCTGCCTCCGTGGCAATCATCTCTTCAAGAGGTACATTCAATCCGAAATCAATCTGATTCGCGCTAATGTCGTTCATTGTCTTGCGAAATGTTCTATTACGGTTTGTTGCCATCCTATATCTTAATATTAACTGTTCTTAAAGTGTTACAAATAATACGCGGTACATACCGAATATACTGTATCGCCAGCTTCAGATATGTTCGTTTCTTTTAAGAGAGCATTTATATTAAGTATATCATTGCCTGGTACCCATAAAAAGTTACGCCAGGCATCCTTAACCGGTATCGTTCCAGGGGGAGTCTCTTTCCAAGAATAAAATAGCGTCAACTTTGGACTATTTATATCTACTGGCGCGAATACAATATTTCCTCGTACATACGGTTCTCCATTTAGAGGTATATCATTTTCTATCATAAACTCTTTAGCAGACTCTATAGGGGTATCGGCATTACCACTTATGAGATTTGTGCCGTTCCTCTCTAAAAACATCCATACACTTTCCATATTTCTACCAGGTATCGTACGCCTCAATATAGGCAGTATGTACATTCTATAAAGATATATATCTGTAATATTTAGACGCCTTCTACCGCGATGTGCCTACACGCCGATACATTATATTTTTATCCAAATGTGTGAGTAGATGTTTCATCCATATGAATACGCAGGACAGGTTCGTATACCACCTCCGTCTCTTCAACTTCGTGTCCGGCGAGAAAATAATGCCCATGATAGTGTAAACGCACGCCAGTTTGAATCTTGGCAGGCGAGTGTCCCGATTGTACAAGGTGTATATGGCGGAAGCAAAGATACACTGCCGCCGACAACATATGATATGGCGCCGCAAAGTAGCCGCACAGATAAACGCGACTACAGGCAATCACAGCCTTTTGTGGCAAATGGTCCATCTTTAGCAATGAATCCGTATTTTGACCGTTATGACCCTACACGCGATCCCAGGAATATGATTCGTGAGGTCCGAAATGTAGTATATGAAGAAAAGGAGGCAGATAGAGGCCTACAAGAATCTATACGCCTCGTGGAAAGGGGGTATACAAGTCGCTGGGTACCAGAAGGCTCCTCTTTAGATGAACTAAGAGCCAGCTTGGAGGCATATGAAGTAATGCGACCCAAGGCTGACAATATATCTGATGATTATTTGGGTTTACTGAATAAACTTCCACCCCCTCCAGGCGATAGCGCAGGTTCTGCCCATTAATCAAACCGTATTTCCACGGTGTAATCATGTTTTTGCATTACGGCCGATGTTGGGACAACCGTTGACACTATGCGCTTTCTTGTGGTAGTGCGCGTGGCAGTATCAGTTGTGGCATTGGACGTAGATGAAGATGCCACGCGACGAACACGCTGCATTTCTTTCGTATTGGTATTCATCGCAGTCTCTATCTTATCCAAATTCGTCTCAATATATCTAAGTACCCCTTTTTCAAGCGCCCAACGAAAGAAGTTTAGTTTACCCACTGTCGTTTGAAACATAGGATAGCCCTGGAGTTGAAACATGATTCTCTCTCGCCGACAAAAGGGATCAAACAGTTTTTTACTGTATGCCTTTAGTTGTGATTTATAGTTTGTATACACTAGAAACTCCTGCCCATTTAAAATATAGGAAATATTGTGTTGCTTGGAATAGTTTGTAACAAACCAGTCAATCAGGCGAAGTGATATCTGCGACGTACCCTCTAATAGCTTGAGTATTTCTTCTTTATCGTCGCGCAGGGCATAGAAGCGTTGTAGGCTATTTACAATGAGTTCTTGTTTACAATGAATCTTACGACGACGAGTTTGGGGATCCGGTTCACTGTGAAATACGGGAAGATTATTGAGGCTCTCCATTCTAGTCTGTGTATTTTTGAGTAAAGTTCTTAAGCCTTTTTTAGCATGTGATATTAGATGCAGGGACCTCCGCCCGGTTATAATCATACAGAATCTATGTTACAAGGTGGTACCGCCCCCATTGTACCTGTAATGGGTGGAGGTGATAGGGAAACGGGGCGTTTAACACGGCGCTCTGTGAAAAAGGGGAAAGTGTCTACGAGGCGAAAGGGGCGTCTACAATCTGGTGGATATATGAAAAGTTTTATCATGGATCCAGCACAATTGGATCGTAAACCAGATGGTAGTCTGGTGACTGTAGCATATTACAACAAGACATCTAGTACAAAAGTTCGTAAACAGGCGGAAACAATATTTCAAGATATTATTGATAAATATCTTACATCAGAGAAAGTAGCTGGTTCGGTTATAAATACATGTAAAGTTGTTACTTCACAGGCATCAATGCCCTCTGGTAACGCCCATAGAGCAAGCCTATTAAATATAGCATTTACGTTCGGTAGGAACTCCGCTGGGTGTGCTGAGCCAATAACAAGGGCTGTTAATGAGATTCAAAACCTTATTAATATGCATGCTAAGGAAAAAGCTGTGGTGGATGCGGCTGCGAGGGCAGCGGCAGCGGCGGCGGCTCCTCCTTCTCCTGCCCCTGCTCC
>Ga0214923_10009275_pt1 | contig 10273 bp, 6 predicted proteins | sample LL1510_MetaG_FD_177993 | JGI IMG/M metagenome (GOLD analysis project Ga0214923, IMG submission 177993) | Freshwater microbial communities from Lake Lanier, Atlanta, Georgia, United States - LL-1510 | ecosystem: Environmental > Aquatic > Freshwater > Lake | place: USA: Georgia | collected 2015-10-15
CATTTTTACTTTTATTTTCAGAATCTATTATTTTATAATAAATAAAAAAAGTAATTAGATATGCTAAAGATATAAAAATGGACGGAAATCTATCCATTATAGAGAAACAATCATCATTAAAAAATTTTGATATAATAATGTTATAAATAATTAAAGAAGATATTTTGGATGAATCTTCAGGAGGCATAGTAAACTTATATTCTTTAATTGCATTTTGTAAATGATCAGGAATCCCAAAAAATTTATTAAAATCTTGTATTGACATTTTCTCTTTACCATTTTTAGTCATTTGAAGAGTAAGACCTAATAATATGACGATAATTAATCCATTAATTACATAAATAGAATAATCACTAAAATTACATTTGGATGACGTTTTATTTGCAGAAACTAAAAATATAATAAAACAAACAAATAATATTATATAATAACATAAAATTAAAATATTCACATAATTTTTATTATCTTTATTAAATATAGTACTTATAAAGTTGTCTTGATTGGATGAATCACTATATCCTGGATTATAGAGAAGATTAGATTCAACATTTATAAATAAATTTTTTAAATGACTGGAAATCATAATAAGAATATAAAATGCCGAAAATAAAAAAGGAGTAAATAATAAAACATTTACAAAAAATGTATTTTTATAAGTAGAAATATTATTTATAGTGATTGAAAATAAAATATATAAAATTATAAAAAAAATAGAAATTCCTAATAATAAATATTTATTTTCATCAAAAGAATGATATATCAACCAAAGTGTGAATAAAATACTATAAATAATGGTTGAATAAATAATAACAATAACTGAACCTTCCATGTTTGGATTATTAATATCATCACTAATAGATTCATTTCTAGGAAGTATAAAATTAAAAATAATTGCAACTACAATTAAAAATGTAGGTATAATCATTGTTGTGTATCCAATATCTTTTTCTCTATCTTTGGAATATATTATTTTATACATTTGTTTAAAAAACAAGTAAAAAAAATATATAGAAAATAATAAACTGATGGTAATATATTTTGTTGAAAAAAGTATTATTATAAATATAAATATTAATAAAAAATATATTATAGATAATGTTAATTTACCTGAAAAAAATTTTTCAATCAATTCATAATCAAATGATGATAATACATGTTTTTTAACATCAGGATTTTTTTGATTTTCCATATATATATTACATATTTTCTTTTGCCGTTTTCTCTCCGTGACAATTCCTACATAAGGCTACCAAATTATTAACCTCATTACTTCCACCATATTCTAACCGAACCCTATGGTCTATCTCATAAGTATGATTTAATTGAGAATTACATTGACCACATCTCCAATTTTGTTGTGAGGCAACAAATTTTTTCTTTGTTTCTGATACAGACCTTTTGGTTGCTTTTATTGTTGTATTATTTAATGATGTATTCATATCTGTCATAAAAGATGAAGATGAATTTTGTTTATTTGTAAAATCTAAAATAGGTGATATAACATCTATTGACTTTTTATCAATGGGCATGTATTTTACAACATTATTTGCATACAATAGTATTTTTTTTGTTTGTAATGGATCTCGTTTTATTAATAAATATATTAATAATCCTAAAATTATTACAACTGCAATTGTAAAGTATTTTTTATATAAATAAAACATTTTTATGAATTTCCAATCATAATATATGTTAAACACAATGAATCCAATAATCAATAATATTATTATTTCTAGTTTCATATAATAATATTATATATCTTTCAAAATACATTAAACTATTTTCCTTTTTCTTGTTCTTGTTTTTGTTCTTTTCGTTCTTGTTTTCTTATTTGCCAATTGATAATTTAAATATAATATTGTTTTTTTTACTTCTGTAATATCAATTGGCGTAACACTATATTTTAATAAAATATCTAATAAGGAGATTACTGTATTATTAATTTTATTATTATAATTTGGATAGAGAACATTTGTTGCATTATCTGTTAGTGCAATATATGACATTATAAATCCCCAAACATCCAAATTTTTTATGTATACATTATTAAAATATCCTAATATATCAAATGAATATGGTCTTGTAAATTTAATTAATATTTTATACAAATATTCATATATAAGATCTATTTTATTTATTATTTTTAGATTTTGAAGTCGTATTGGATTATCATTATCGGCAAAAATAGAAGTTAAAGTATTGTTATGTTTAAAAAATGTATTAAATAATTTTACATGTCCTAATTTATTTAAATTTATATAATTTTGAAAATAACTAATTACAAATTCTTTAATATCTTCTTCTGTTATTTTTCCATTCTTTGATACTAATAAACTAGTATATATATAATTAAAATTTGAAGATAATAAAACAAACGAAAATGGAACATTAAATTGAAAAGGTCTATTTCTTAGTTTTGAAGGAATATATTTCCATTCATTTGTAAAACCATTGTCTGAATATTGTGAATCATTTATAACATTTGGAATATATAATACAGATAATCCCCAATCAATTAACCTCAACATTAATTCACCATCTTTTATATATACTAAAATATTGTCTGATTTTATATCTACATGAAATATCCCTCTTTTATTCATTGGAATAATTGCATTTGTTAATAAATCAATCATTTTTTTATTAAAAATAATCATTACAGATTTATCATATATCGTTTTTTTAATAAATGAATCTACGTCCTCACCTCCAAACGGCATATTTATTGCAAGTACTTCATCCAAACGTTGATTTATATTTTTTGAAGTTATATTAAATCTTCTATGTAATGCTTTACAACTCTGTTGATCATAATCCATTAAATCTTCTAATGATAAATTATCAGGTCTACATAATGTATAATCTGATATAATAAAATATTTATTATAATTTGGAATCGTTTTTAAAATAGGAATAAATCGTTTGATATCGTTATATTCACTCATTGCATATTTTATTGGCATTAATTTTGAAATACCACTATCTCCAAAATTACGATTATCTCCTGCCAATACAAATTTTGGATTACATTTTAGTTGTGGTCTAAACAGACAACCAAATCCTCCTGATTCAACTAATTTTCCTCCATGTTTCATATATATATACAATTATTTATTATATAAATAATATATTAATCCAGAAAATATAATGAATAATATAAAATACATTACCTTTTTTATTATTTTTTTTATTTGAATAAAATTATTATTATTTGGAGGTTTATTTTTCTTTTTATATATATCATAAAATTCTTGTAATGAAATGATTGGTTTATCTAATTTTTTATTTATTTTATTATGTATGAAATGAGTCCATCTAACAAATGATTCTCTATTATCTAAATAGGGTGTAACTGGATATTTTTCTAATAATTGACTGAAATTATTAGAAATATTTTTATTTGGAATAAATAAATATAAATTATGAATAAATTCATAATATTTTTTTTTTGTAATTGTATTTGGATGTAATGGATAACAAAAAGCAATTGTATGTAAAAAATACCAATAATGAGGACCCCAAATGGTTGGTTCAATAATCATTTCATTCATTTTCATAATACAAGAAATTTTCTTTCTGTTCTCTACTTAATATAAATATATTTTTATTCATAATAAAATGATGTTGTGTAATAATTGTTCCAAAAATGGTCATGTACTACATCAATGTAAATTACCTATTATTAGTTGTGGAATTATACTTTTACAAAAAATCAACAATATTCATTATTATTTAATGATTAGAAGAAAAGATAGTTTTGGTTATATTGATTTTATTTATGGTAAATACAATCCGTATAATTTACATCAAGTTCAACAAAAAATAGATGAAATGTCAATTGAAGAAAAAAATAAATTACTTTCTCTATCTTTTGAAGAATTATGGAAACAATTATGGGGACAACCTATTATGAATCCTTTATACAAAACAGAAGCGTTCAAATCTAAGAAAAAGTTTGAATTATTATTCAATGGAATAAATCATAATGATACTATTGTAACATTAAAAGATTTAATTGAAAGAAGCAATACAAAATGGATTGATACTGAATGGGAATTTCCAAAAGGAAGAAAAAATTATCAAGAAAAAGATTTAGATTGTGCATTAAGAGAATGCCAAGAAGAAACAGGAATAAACATGGATGATTTTGATATTATTGATAATATTCTTCCTTTTGAAGAGTTGTTTATAGGGTCAAATCATAAATGTTATAAACATAAATATTTTATTGGCATCGTAAAACCAAACAAAAATAATTTATCAGTAGAGAAATTAAAATATCAAACGTCTGAAGTAAGCAAATTAGAATGGAAAACGTATGAAGAATGTTTATCTTCAATTCGTCCGTATCATATAGAGAAACAAAAAGTATTATCTAATGTACATAATACTCTTATAGAAAATATTATTTATTAGTCTCTACTTTCTAATCAAATTACGCTTTAGTCAAGAATCTTTTATATCATTATAAATATAATGGATATCAAGAAAAAAAAGAATATTACTAAAAAAAAAAGAAAAGTATTAGGAAATGATGTTGAAATTATATTACCTACTAAAAATGCAAATCATTCTATTTTAAATACAAACGTTCCTGTTATCATTCAAAATGAATCCTCTGTCAAAGAAAATAAAACTATGATTGATTATCCTACTATTTCTCCAGAATTAACATCATTAAGTGAACAATGTAGAGAAACAAATAATCCATATAGTAAGGAATGTAATCAATTTCTATTTGAAAAAGAAAAAATAGAAAGAAATCAATCATTAGAAGATGAAAATGATTTTTTATATCCAACTTTAAATGATGTTAATTTTAACATAAAAATTGCCGAAAAACAAGAATTTCAAGAAACTAAATATAATGGAAAATTACATGAAAGAGTAGACGATATATTAGAAAATCAAACTAATTTTGAAAAATATACACAGGAATTAATTGACGCTGATTTTGAATTGGCACCACATCAAAATTTCGTTAGAAATTATTTATCTTTTCAAACACCTTATAATAGTTTATTATTATTTCATGGATTAGGAAGTGGAAAAACATTGACTGCTATTGGCATTGCCGAAGAAATGCGTGATTATTTGAAAAAAATGGGAATTAATAAAAAAATAATTATTGTTGCATCTCCTAATGTTCAAGACAATTTTAAATTACAGTTATTTGATGAACGACGTTTAGTAGATTCTTCTACTATGAATGATGTAATTGGTAATAAAATTCTTAAAGAAGTAAATCCATTAAATTCCAACTTAAGTAGAGAAGATTTATTAAAACAAGTTAATAAATTAATTAATTCATATTATTCTTTTTTTGGATATTTACAATTTGCAAATTATATTAATCATTTTACTCATCCAAATGATGATAAACAAACTGTTAAAAACTTGCAAAATGAATTCAATAATAGTCTTATTATTATTGACGAAATACAAAATATGAAAAATATTAATGAAAGTAAACAAGGTAAAATTGCTTCAAAAACTTTTCAAAAACTAGTTAAAGTAGTACATAATTTACGATTATTATTTTTAACTGCTACTCCCATGTTTAACAGTTGTGAAGAAATTATTTGGATATTAAATATGATGAATATGAATGACCGTCGTTCTATTATAAAAATTAGTGATGTATTTGATAAAGATGAAAATCTAAAAGAAGAAGGTAGAGAAATTCTTATTCAAAAGGCAACAGGGTATGTTTCTTTTGTTAGAGGAGAAAATCCATATACATTTCCATTCCGTATCTATCCAAAATATTTTGCTCCTGACCATTCTTTTAACGAAAACTTTCCTATTCCTACTATTCAAATGAATGGAAAAATGATTGAAATTAAAGAAAATAATATTTTGGGATTATATCTTACTGAATTAGGTGAATATCAAACTATTGTTTATAAATATTTAATTAAATTATTATTTGAAGAACAATTGTTTAGAAATAAAGTAGATTTTAAAGAATTTAATACATTTAATTATACTGTTCTTCAACCATTAATACAATCATTAATTATTACATATCCAAATCCTGGAAATCCCATTCCAGATGTATCTTTAGAAGAATATTATCCATCTACTGAATCATCTACTGAATCAACTACTGAATCATCTACTGAATCATCTACTGAATCATCTACTGAATCAACTACTGAATCAACTAGTGAACCATCTAGTGAATCAACTAGTGAATCAACTACTGAATCATCTACTGAATCATCTACTGAATCAACTAGTGAACCATCAACTGAATCAACTACTGAATCATCTACTGAATCATCTACTGAATCAACTCAACCTGTAGAACAAGAACCATCCCAAGAAGAAACACAACCTATAGAAGAAACACAACCTATAGAAGAAACCCAACCAATTGAAGAATCACCTGAAGAATCGTTACCACAAAATAGTTCTGAACAAGAGGAATCTCAACAAGTAGAAGAGCAACCTGCTGAACAACTATCTTCTTTATCCAATACAGAAACTGAATCTCAACCAGTTGTTGAAGAAAATCAAGAAGAATCTCAACCTGTTGAACAAGAGCAGCCAGCTGAACAAGAGCAGCCAGCTGAACAAGAGCAGCCAGCTGAACAAGAAGAACCATTATCTTCTTTATCCAATACAGAAACTGAATCTCAACCAGTAGAAGAATCCCCTCAAGAATCATTACCACAAAATAGTTCTGAACAAGAAGAAACCCAACCAGTTGAACAAGAACAACCTGTAGAACAAGAACAGCCAGTTGAACAAGAATATCAACCTGTTGAACAAGAACAACCTGTTGAACAAGAACAACCTGTTGAACAAGAACAACCTGTAGAAGAAGAACCAGTTGAACAAGAGGAACAATTATCTTCTTTATCCAATACAGAAACTGAATCTCAACCTGTTGAAGAATCCTCTGAAGAATCGTTACCACAAAATAGTTCTGAACAAGAGGAATCTCAACAAGGTGGAATGGAACAAGAAGAGGCAGAAGAACAAGAAGATGGGACTCCAGAAAATAAGGATATATTGGATAAAAATTTAATTGGAACAAATGGATTAAAAAATATAATGACATATACAGATACGGTTACGAAAAAGGGTAATTTTAAATATAAATATACTGAACCAAAATATCAAATATTTAAACCAGATATTATAGGAAATTATAGTTCAAAAATAAAAAATATTTGTGAAAATATTTATAATTCATCACAAAATATAGTTTCTCAAGGAATCATATTGATATATTCTCAATATATTGATAGTGGATTAATTCCAATGGCACTTGCATTAGAAGAATTAGGTTTTAAAAGATTTAATGGTAATTCATTATTTGACCCAAGTTATAAAATTCCATCAATAGATAGTACGACATTTGAAAAAATAGATGGACGAAATAAAAAACTATTACCTGCGTGTTATTCAATGATTACAGGAGATAAAAAATTGTCTCCAAATAATAAAGAAGAATTAAAAAATATAACAGATGATAAAAATAGTGAAGGTAAATATATAAAAGTAATATTAATATCTCAAGCAGGTTCAGAAGGTATTGATTTTAAATTTATTAGACAAGTTCATATTTTAGATCCATGGTACAATATTAATCGTATTGAACAAATTATAGGTAGAGCAGTTAGAAATTTTAGTCATAAAAAATTACCTTTGCAAGAAAGAAATGTACAAATATTTTTACATGGAACAATTTTACCATTTAATAAATCAATTGAAGCTGCCGATTTATACATATATAGAATTGCCGAATATAAAGCAAAACAAATAGGTATTGTTACTAGATTATTAAAAGAAACAGCAGTAGATTGTATTTTAAATCATAATCAAACTAATTTTGATATAGAAAATATGAGAACAAATCTAAGCATTCGTCTCTCTACTAGACCAGACGAACCATTTTCTTTTCAAGTAGGAGATGAAGCATATACTGCTACGTGTGATTATATGGAAACATGCCAATATCAATGTAATCCTTCATTCAAAGAAGAGAAAATAAATAATCAAACTTATACAGAATCATTTATAAAAATGAATATTGACAAAGTAATGAATAAAATTAGATTTCTTTTTAAGAAAAATTATTACTATAGTAGAGAATCATTAATTAAAGAAATTAATAATGTTGTTATTTATTCTCAAGAACAAATAAATTATGCATTAACTGAATTGATTAATGAACCAACTGAAATATTAATTGATAGACATGGTAAAAAAGGTCATTTGGTAAATATTGGTGAATATTATTTATTTCAACCAATAGATTTAAATAATCCAAATATTTCTCTACTAAATAGAGAAATTCCAATTGATTATAAAAGACAAAATATAAATATTCTTGTTGACAAAGAGTTTAATGAATATGATGTCAAGGACATTCCTGTAATAAATGAAAATAAAGTATCATTCCCTCAAGAGATTACGTTGAAATCTACTGTTTTAACACAAATTAAAAATTATTATGATTTAGCAATGGAATTTTATAAAACAACTGATTTAGAAAAAATAGAGACATTTACAGATGGCGACCCTGAATGGAAACATAAATATAGTATTATTGGCATTGTAATGAAAAATTTAAATAACGATGGAATATTATTAAACGAACGAGAAGCAATTCATGAAGATGTATTGAAACAAATATTAATTGATAATATTATTGATTTTTTATTGCCAGAAGATAAAATGTCTTTATTTCAAATTATATTTAAATTGGATTCAACTGAATTTAACGATTTATTAAAATTTTCTTGTATAAAAAAATTTGTTGATTTAGATGACAAGTATGCATATGTTCTCTACATAGAGAATGAAACAACTTATTATGTTACAAATAAAGAAAATATTCATTGGGAAATCACACAAAGAAATAGTTTAATTAAAACAATAGATGAATTATTAATTGAACAAACATCAAAAAATAATTTTAATAAATATGTAGGATTTATTGATTTAAAATCTTCTATTATGGTATTTAAAACAAAAAATACTTTTCCAGAAGGAAAGAGAGTTCAACAAGGTAGTATTTGTGATCAAGCAGGCAAAATGAATCAAATAAAATTATTAAATAGTATTATTGGTAGAGAAATTTATGTACCTTTAAAACCTTTAACAAAAAAATTTAGAACATTTTTTTATTCTCTAGAAATACAAAATGGTAAAGTAAATACAAAATATATGAATAAATATGAATTATGTATTTTATGTGAATTTATATTGCGATATTATCAAATACAAGAAAAAGATGATAAAACATGGTTTTTAGATTATGAAACACAGAAATTAATAAAATTTAATAAATGGAATCCAACATAATATAAAATTGAATTATAATAAATATAATATTTTAGTATTAATAATATGAATTACAAAATGACTCAAAATAAGAAATTTAACAAACCAAATATAACAGACACATATTTATATTCAAAATCATTGATTACAAGAAGTGTAAAATTGGATATTACATCTATTGGTAAAAATATAAATGAAACATTATTACAAAAGTTAAAAGATGAATGTGAAGGGAAATGTGTTGTTGAAGGTTATATAAAACCTAAATCGTGTTTAATAAAATCTTATTCAAGTGGGTTGTTAAAAAGTAATTATGTTATATATGAAGTAATGTTTGAATGTTTAACATGTTTTCCTGTAGAAGGAATGTTGATTCATTGTACTGCAATCAATATAACAAAAGCAGGCATTCGTGCAGAAATAACAACAACAGAAAAACCAAGTCCTGCAATTGTTTTTATCACAAGAGACCATAATTATAATATTGATGAATTTTCACAAATAAAAGAAGGAGATGTGTTTGTTGCAAGAGTTATAGGACAACGATTTGAATTAAATGATAAATTTGTTTCTGTAATTGCTAAATTAAAGACGAATACAAAAGGAAAAGGAAATGTACAAAAACCAATACCAAGTATAATGAATACTAAAAAAAAGACAATTGTTCCAAAAAAAACAGATGTATTGGAAAAATTAGTATCAGTGATACCATCCAAACCTATGACATTAGAAGTGGTAGAAAAAGAAAATGTAGATGAAGATGAAGATGAAAAAAAGGATGAGGATGAAGAAGAAAATGAAGAAGAAGAAAATGAAGAAGAAAATGAAGAAGAAGAGGATGAAGATGAGCAGGAGGAGGAGGAAGAAGATGAAGAAGGAAAAAAAACGTCTAAACTAAAAAAAGATGAAGAAGATTAAATTTATTCTTCGTTTAAATTATTCTTCGTTTAAATTATTCTTCGTTTAACAAATT
>Ga0214923_10009276_pt1 | contig 10273 bp, 4 predicted proteins | sample LL1510_MetaG_FD_177993 | JGI IMG/M metagenome (GOLD analysis project Ga0214923, IMG submission 177993) | Freshwater microbial communities from Lake Lanier, Atlanta, Georgia, United States - LL-1510 | ecosystem: Environmental > Aquatic > Freshwater > Lake | place: USA: Georgia | collected 2015-10-15
CTTCTTTTTCTACTTCATCTTTAACGCAATTTAATTTAGATAATAAAATTCCGTTATTTAAGCTATCACCGACTGTTAGCACATTATAAATTTTATTTAAAAAAACATTGTCTTGATAAACCGCTAGACCTATATTAGATTTTTTACACTCTACAATTAGTTTAGCATGTAATTGATATAAAGCATTTTTTGATAAACCAATTCCTTTAATACCATTAATAGCATCAGTCTGTGTAGAGTTATATAAAAATATAAGATTTGTAGGATCTCCAGCTAACCATTCATTCATGCTAGTTTCTTCAAATGATTCTATATCTAATATTTCAAAATCATTTGGTATTAAATAATTATTTTTATAATATGAAATAGAGCTTCTTTGATTGATCCTTAAAAAATAATTATTTAAGATAGAATAATAAGTAAACAAATCTAGATCTTTAAATGATAATGGATTTAAAATATTTTCTACATATAAAATATCTGTAAGTAATTTAGCTTGATCAGGAGTTAAGTCTTCTTTTTTATAATCTATAAAATTTACATAAAAATTTTCACCATTAATAATCCTACCTTCTTCATTTTCTATATCACCATTTAAAATCTTATTTATATATTCTATCCACCTTTCAAGTTTTTCCATATGTCGCCAAATACTTTCATCATGATCTGTAAATATGTTAAGTATAAGATACTTAATTAGTAATTTAACTTTAAAATCCACTCTTTTTTGTTTAAACTCGGGAGACGCATCCTCTGGAAATCTTGGATTTTCGGGATTTATCCACCTATATTCAGGAGGCATAGGAATGCTTTCTAAATTACTACCTTGATAACTATAAATACCATAAGAGAAAGGGGTTATATGATAATATCTTTTTAACATAGAAAATAGGTTTTGCCAAGTAAACTCTTTCAATGTAAAATGGTAGTATAAATTAAAGTTTTTTCGACAATTAAGTGTGTAAAATTTTTTTAAAACAAATTTAACAACCCATTCTTCTGGATAAACATACTTGTTAGTTGTTTCATTTAGTATTTTAATTGTACCATTTGGAATTGTCATATCTTTTATTTCTTCTGCTTTATATAGAAATCTGCATACTGAAAATGGGCTTGAATATGAAATTTTAAATCCCCTTTTTCCGTATTTTTTTATTCTATTTGTTATAAACTTGTTAAAGTACTTAAATAATGCTTCATTATAATCAGGCTTTAATACACCCTCTTTATTTTTAATACCTTCAGGATCCACAGCATAAACATTTTGTCCATCAAACCAGATTTCACAAAAAGATAAATCGAAATTAGTCACGACACTAACCAAAGATATATTATCTGGAATAATCATAAGATCAATAGGTATAAAATCCTCATTTTCAAGCCTAATTCTACTTAAAATGTGATTTTTTCTAAAAAAGGATTGATCATAAGGTGGTGCTAAACATAAATTTTTAATATTATTATAACCTATATTTGATAAATCGTTGTATATAGTCATGGCATTTTTTTCATTCACATATATATCTAAATCTAAATTATTATTTTTAAAATCTGAAAAACATCCTAATACTGAACCACCCGCCAAAAGTGCTTTATTTTTTATCAAAATGTCGCATATTTTAAGAACTATTTTTGTATTTATAACTATAATTGGCGCTTCATCTACAAAACGAGTATGATATCTCCAACAATACATACGTCTTTTATCATTGTAATATGCTTCCACTTTAACTAATCTAGTAATAAGTTGTGAGCTATCTATGCTATTATTTTTAAGAACATTTTCCAAAGAATTTTCTAAAAGTGACATTTTTATTTTATATAATATAATAACTTTAAAATAAAAAATAAAAAAGAAAAAAATACTTTAAAAATATTTTTAATCCAGTTATAGGTTAAAAATAAATAATTAGTAAAAATAATTTGCATTATTCATAGCTGCAACATCATTAAAACCTGGTCTAAACTCGCTCGGATTAGGATATATATTGGAACCTAATCCTCCACATGTATATACTTCATTACCCATAGAAATCACTCTGTAAGTATCTTTTGTATTTTTATTTGCTAAATCATAAGTAGACTTATTGCTACCAAAAAGAACTTTATTATAGTAATCTCTATTTTGGGGTACATATGTATTTATACAAAAGTTTTGTTTAGGCATAGGATGCGGTTTCATATATCTAAACATTTCTGGAAGAGGAGAAGTAGGAGAAGGTGGAACTATTTGTGCGTTTTTACATGCGCCATATTCATTTGCTTTTTTATAACATGAAATACTATGTGTTGTTGTACCTCTATATTCTTTTGGAATATTATAATCGTAACTTAATCCGCTAGTTGTAGAAGTATCTTCAGAATCGAAAGTAAAATTATTATTAAACATTTTTATTAAATATAAGATAAAAAAATATTTAATAAAAATAAGAATGGTAAATAAAAATTTGATTTACAACGATATTTTATTTAACAAACTAAAAAAGAAAACTAATATTTTAAACGTGGGTACAAATCAAATTTATAATTTTACGAATGTATCGTATACCGAATTTGAAAATTTGAAAGGTGATGAGAAGTTTGATTATATAATTTTTTTCGATTTATTTTCGCAGAGTGATGCATTAGTTAAAAGCTATTTAAAGAAAAGTAAAACCCTATTTAAAGAAAACGGCTATGTGCTAATTATAAACATAATAATAACAAGTTACTCTCAATATACATATCACCCTTTTTCTTATCTTCAAACTTTAATATATGGAAAACCGGTTTATTTGACTGATATAGATGATATGTTAAGAGAAGATGGGTATAAAATAATAAATATGTCGAGACTTTATAGTATAAATTGGATACCATTATATCCACTTGAATTTTTTTCTTTAATTATAAAGCTATAAAACTCTAAAAATGTAATTTAAACTTAAAAATAGTTTATAAAAATATTAAAATTGATTTTAAATTTTAATATTTTGAAAATAATTTAAAAGTTAAAAAATGGACGATCTTATTAGTGAAAATTATGTTTGGAATGTCATTCATGATTTTCATAAAAAAGAGGGTTTATTAGCACATCAAAAGGAATCTTTTGATTATTTTATATCTAATGGTATTGATAATATTATACAAGAATCTGATGTTGTAGTAGAACAATCAGATCTAAAATATATAGCTAAATTTAAAAATGCATATGTACCCTCACCCAGTATTATAGATGAGGATCGTAAAATTAAAGTATTATATCCGACTGAAGCATTAAAAAGAGATTTGAACTATGAATCCACTATCTATGTTGATATAGATGAAATATTTAATGTTGAAGGTGAAAAAACAGAAATTATATCTCATAAAAGAGTCGAACTAGCGAAAATACCTATCATGTTGCTAACCGAGAAATGTAATCTAAGTTCTCTAACAGAAAATGAAAGAATTGAGAAAAATGAGTGTTTTCATGATAATGGTGGGTATTTTATTATTAAAGGTAAAGAAAGAGTACTTGTTGGTCAAATTCGCGGTATCTATAATCAACCAATAGTAATATCTCCAAAAGCTGGAGATAAGTATAAATATACATGTGATATAAGAAGTATGTCAGAAGAGACGGGACATTCTGTTTTATTACAATGTAAAATTGGTGTCGATGATAGAACTCTAGTATTTTCTCTACCAAATATTAAAGATAATATTCCTGTAGGTATAGTATTTAAAGCTCTAGGATTTATTGAAGAAAAAGATATTATAAATTTAATTGGAAATAAAAATAAAGAGATTGAAAAATACCTTAAATATATTATTCGCGATAGTTTTCATATTACTACACAAAAAGATGCTTTAAAATATATAGGACAATTTGCTATGCACATTATAAAAGATGAAAATAGAGAAAAATACGCCTTACAAATAGTTGAAAATGAATTACTTCCACACATGGGGATTACTGCAACAATCAAAGAAAAAGCTATATATTTAGGATTTGTTGTAAGTAAGTTGTTGAATACACATGTAGGACTAAGAAAAGAAGATGATAGAGATAATTATATAAATAAACGAGTTGAAATGGCTGGAATATTATGTCATGACTTATTTAGAACCTTATTTAAAAGATATATTAAGAATGTACAACTTCAATTAGAAAAAAAGAAACAGAGACCAGATATATTAAGTGTAATGAATAGAATGTCAAGTATAACTGTCGGATTAAAACACTCATTTGCAACAGGTCAACTCTAAAAGGCCTATAAAAGTAATAATAAATTTATTGCTAGTCTGATATAGCAGGCAACATATCCAAATTGCGGGGAAATCTTATGAAGTCTTTAATACTAACTTATATTAGAAATAATATAAGGGTCTTAGTTAATTTCTAAGAAAGTAAAAAGTTAAAGAATAGAGACAATCCGCAGCCAAGCTTCTAAGTCCGTTAATTAATTGTTAGGATATGAAGAAGGTTCAACGACTAAATGGTTATGGGCATGAGAGAATTAACAATTCCTGATGATTGCTTAAGATATAGTCTACTCCCACTTGAGAAAGTGCTATTTTAGAGGGTTAATAATCCTATATATTGATTATTAATTCAAATTAATAGAAACAATAATTTAAGAAGGAAATGTCTTAATGAGTTTGGTATTTAGGAACTGGGGTGTACAAAAAAATAATTATATTAGAACTGGTGTATCACAAGTTCTGGCAAGAATGAATTATGGTTCTACTATATCTCATCTTAGAAGATGTGTTATTCCAATTGGAAAAGAAGGTAAGAATGCTAAAATAAGACAGACACATCCAAGCCAGATTATGTACTTATGTCCAAATGAGTGTTTTGATCCAAATACACCTATACTTTTATGGAATGGTGCGATTAAAATGGCAAAAGATATTATTGTAGGTGATTATTTAATAGATGATAATGGAAATCCGACAAGAGTTAAAACTACTTGTTCAGGATTTACAACTATGTACGAAGTTCAACAAGAAAAGAAAAATTTTATGAATTATACTGTTACAGATAACCATATTTTAACTTTAAAAATTAAAAATCATAAAAAAATAAGAAAAGAAAAAAAAAAGTATAGATTACATTGGTTTGATAAATCTAAGTTAAATCATATTTCAAAAATTTTTGAAACTTTTGAAGATGCTGAAAATTATAATAAATCTATTTTAGAAGATGATATATTGGATATTACTATTGAAAAATATTTAAAATTAAATACAAAAGAAAGATCTCAATTATATGGATTTAAAACTAAAGAAATAAATTGGGAAAAAAAGTTAGTTAAATTAGATCCTTATATATTAGGTATGTGGTTAGGTGATGGTTTAAGTTCTGGATATGGTTTTGTTACTGCTGATGAAATATTATTAGAATACTGGAAAAAATGGGCAAAAGAAAATAATATAGATATTAAAAAACATAAAAAGTATCAATACGGTTTAAGTTCAACATTAAATAATAATCAACCGATTTTAGAAAATGGAAAAGATAAAAAAGGTCGAGATATAAAAAAAAATAGACCTGAAAAAGCTATCTTTTTAAATATTTTAAAAGAGTACAATTTGGTAAATAATAAACATATACCTAAAGATTTTCTAATTAACGATAGAGAGACAAGACTTAAAATTTTAGCAGGAATAATAGATACTGATGGTAGTGTTAGAGCAAATGGTCATGAAATTAGAATATGTCAAGGACCAAATAATATTCAAATAATATTAGATACTTTGTTCTTAGCTCAGTCTCTTGGATTTTCGTGCCATTTAAATGATGGAATAAGCCAATGGTCTCATAAATTTAAAGATGGTAGAACAGAAAAAAGATTTAGTAAATATAAAGAATTGACAATTACAGGTGAATTATTATATGAAATTCCAACTTTATTAGTAAGAAAAAAATTAAATAATTTTATATTAAAAAATTCTATATCAAGATGTACTTCCTTTTTACAAACTCCTATTCAGGTTGTTAAAAAGGATTTTGCACCATTTGTAGGATGGCAATTAGAAGGTAATGGAAGATTTTTATTATCTGACTTTACAGTAGTCCATAATACTCCTAAATTTATTGGGAGAGTGATACCAAAAGTATTGCTAGTCTGTTATAACAGGCAACATAATCAAATTGCGGGAAAATCTTGCTAAGTCTTTAATACTAAACTATTTAAGAAATTAATTAGTGGTCTTAGTTAATTGCTAAGAAAGTAAAAATTTAAAGAATAGAGATAATCCGCAGCCAAGCTCCTAAGTCCGTTATTGTAAGGATATATTCCTCTAAGGAAAAATAGAGGTGGAGAAGGTTCAACGACTAAATGATTATGGGTATGAGAGAACTAACAATTCTCTATGATTGCTTAAGATATAGTCTAGACCCACCTGAGAAGGTGCTATTATTAAGATAATAGGTGCGATGATTTTAGAAAGAAATATCTAAATGAGCTGGTATAATCGGAAGGTCAGAGTATAGGTATAGTATTAAATTTAGCATTAATGACAAAAATTTCGTTAAAAATTCCAACAGTAGTTGTAAAAGAAATAATAGAAGGTTGTTTTTACTTTACTTTTATTGATGATATAGAACTAGAAGAAAATATATATCCAAAAATTTTTGTAAATGGAATATTAATAGGTGTTACAAAGGAACCTGAAAATTTTATTAAGGAGTTAAAAGAATACCACAAAAATAATTTATTAGATAAGTCAATTTCATTTACATTTGATAAAGAAGAAAATGAGATTAAAATTTTTAGTGATGAAGGAAGACTATTGAGACCTGTTTTTACTATTAATGAAGACAATAATTTAAATATTAAAGAAGATGTAAAAATAGATTGGAAAATGTTAGTTGAAGAAGGTTACGTAAAATATATTGATAATTGTGAAGTAGAAAATTCAGTTATAGCTATGGACCAAACTGATTTAAAGAAATTTAAATGTGATTATTGTGAAATACATCCATCGATGATGATGGGAGTTATGTCGAACTCTATACCCTTCCCTGACCACAGTCAATCCCCTCGAAATATTTACCAATGTTTAGACCCAAATACAAGTGTATTATTAATAGATGGAAATAGAAAAGCTATTAAAGATATAAAAATAGGAGATGAAGTAATTACATTTAATCCTAAAACTATGGAATTAAGTAATACAAAAGTTATACATCAATATGTAAGACCAACTGAAAATGATATTTATAAAATTACAACTGTTAGTGGAAGAGAAATAATAGCTACAGGAAATCATAATTTTATGACAAGTGAAGGATGGTGTTCGGTTGATAAAATGAAAATCAATGATACTAAAATAGGAATATTAATGGAACCTCTGCATATGTCGAATATTATAAAAAATAGAGAACTGATATTAACATCAGAACAAATGAAATTAAAATTAACTGGATTAATAAAAAATAGTTTGATTGATTTACATATTAAAAAATTAGAAAATATAGGATTACTTCCATTATATAATGATAATAAAAAACTTCATGTTATTGCTAGATTATACGGATTTTTATGCACAGATGGATCTATAAATATTTATAATAAAAAGAATGGTGGTTTAACAGCTCAGTGTCAATTTGATTTTGGAACTGAATTGGATAGTAAATATTTTGAAGATGATGTAGAGTATTTAGGAATAAATAGATGTTCTCCGAAAGAATCATATGGAGAATACGATGGTTCTATATATCATACTTGGGCAGTATCACATAATGGAGAATTTCCATCATTTTTCATATCATTAGGTATAAGTATTGGTAAAAAAACGGAGACGCAAAGAAATAAAATTCCTGATTGGATAATGGAAGGATCTGATAATGTTAAAAGAGAATTTTTATCCGGATTTCAGGGAGGAGATGGGTGCCAGATAAGATGGAATAAATTAAGAAATCGTAATTCGTATAATTTTGTGTGTGCTGAAACATCACAGTCTATAGACCCAAAATATTATAATTCAATGGAAATATTTTTCAAACAGTGTGTTACTTTATTCAAATATTTTGATATAGAAGTTAAATATCAAATACCTATAGAATACGAAGAAAATAGATTTAGATTTGCATTTAAAATATCTGATACGCAACAAAATTTAATTAAATACTACGATACTATAGGTTATAGATATGCATATTATAAAATTGTAAATAGTGGTAAAGTCATAGAATATTTAAAATATAAAGATATAATCGCAAAAAATCACATTAATATCGTACAACATATTAGAGAAGACATAGATAACAACATGTCTAATAGTGAAATTTCTAGAAAATATAATCAACCTACATCTAAAATTAGTGATATAAGAAGGTCTTATTTGAATAGAAGAAAGATATCTTCTCCAAATTTATACGACTTTAACATAGAATTATTTTTAGAAAAAATAGTAGATAATTCTACTAGTTTATTTGTACCTATAAAATCAATAGAAAAAATGCAAAATCAATTAATATCTGATATTACTGTTGAAAGTGATAATCATAGTTTTATTGCCGGTGATAATTTTTTAAGCAGCAATTCGAGTATGGGGAAACAGGCTATTGGTCTATATGCAACATCTTTTCAACATAGATCGGATACTATTACACATGTTTTAAATTATGTACAACGTCCTCTGGTAAGTACATTACCATCCCAATTTATGGGATTTAATGACATGCCTATGGGAATGAATTTAATTGTTGCAATAACTACATATGGTGGCTTCAACCAGGAAGACGCGGTTATATTAAATAAAGGGGCTATAGATAGGGGATTATTTCATACAACGTCATTTAGAACTTTAATGACAGAGGAGAAAAAACAAGGTAGTAATAATTTTGAAACTATATGTATTCCCCCTATAGATAAGAGAAAGAAAAATGCTAATTATAGTTTTTTAGATGAGAATGGAATTGTAAAAAAAAGAGTAAACGGAAAATGTGTTTATGTAGAAAAAGGAGATGTAATTATAGGCAAAACTTTAACAAAAACAAATAAATCTTCATTAGAGGAAGAAATAACCGATGTTAGCTATGTTATTAAATCAGGCGAAGAAGGTTTTATTGATAGAATTTTTGACACTATTACACCAAATGGCTATAAAATGGTTAAGGTTGTAATAAGAAATAATAAGATACCAGAGATTGGAGACAAATTTTGTTGTTATTCAAATGACCACGAAGTTCTGACTGAAAATGGATGGAAATTCATAGATAAAATAACTATTGAAGATAAAGTTGCATGTCTAGTTGAAAAAAAGAAATTAGAATATCATTTTCCAACTGAAGTTCAGTCATATGATTATAAAGGAAAAATGTATAATGTGGAAAGTGATAAGGTTAGTTTACTTGTTACACCAAATCATAGAATGTATACGGGTAATTGTCATAGAAAAAATTACGATATAAGACGTGCTGATGAAATATATGGAAAAATGAGAAGCTATCAAAATAATGTAGATGAATGGGAACCAAAAAATTCTTTAAAAACTTTTACACTTCCGGCATACAAAGATCTACCAGAATTAGAACTTAATTTAGAAGCTTGGTGTATATTTTTTGGTATATGGATTGCTGAAGGTTCTTGTAATATTAGTTTTTTAAATACAGGAGGAATTGATAATAGACAAGTTAGTATTTCAGCAAATAAAAAACGTGTAAAAGATAATTTAGAGAAATGTATTAAATCTCTAGGTTTTAAATGTAACTATCATATGGAAAAGGGAGAACTTAATAAATGGTATTGTGGAGATTTAAGATTAATATATTATTTAGAACCTTTAAGCGTCGGAGCAGTAAATAAATATTTACCAGAATGGTGTTTTAATTTAGATATTCATCATTCTCAAAAATTAATAGAAGGTATGTGTTTAGGAGATGGAGATTTTATGAAGGATACCACAACTGTTCGTTATTATACTTTAAGCATAAAATTACGTGATGATTTTCAAAGATTATGTTTACATTCTGGTTGGGGTTGTAATTATTATTTGAAGTCTAAAGCTGGAAGTTTAGGAGGAAATATAGATGGTAGGCAAATAATAAGTACAAAAGATCATTGGTGTTTAACAATTTGTAAAACACAAACAAAACCTTTAGTAAATAAATATATAAAAGATGGCAAACAATTAGATTCGTGGATTAATTTTGATGATAAAGTTTATTGTTGTTCTGTTTCAACAGAAGATGGTGTTATATTTGTAAGAAGAAATGGAAAAAGTATTTGGTGCGGGCAAAGCCGCGCAGCTCAGAAGGGAACTTTGGGTATGATATATGCCCAAGAAGATATGCCAT
>Ga0214923_10009277_pt1 | contig 10273 bp, 6 predicted proteins | sample LL1510_MetaG_FD_177993 | JGI IMG/M metagenome (GOLD analysis project Ga0214923, IMG submission 177993) | Freshwater microbial communities from Lake Lanier, Atlanta, Georgia, United States - LL-1510 | ecosystem: Environmental > Aquatic > Freshwater > Lake | place: USA: Georgia | collected 2015-10-15
AGAAATGAAAATTTTTATTTGGAAAAACGGTAGAGCTGAAGCGCAATCTGGATATAATGATGATTTAGTTATGTGTTATAATACAGCAATGTATGTTAGAGATACAGCATTAAAACAAAAACAATACGGAATTGAAATGACAAAAGCAACATTAAACAACATACAAAGACCATCAGCTTACCAGGGAGCATATTTTGCTTCAGGTAATGATAATCCATATACTATGGATATTAATGGGGAAACAGAAGATTTAAAATGGTTATTTTAAAATAATAAAACATGGCAGATACAAATATATTTTCTAGATTAAAACGATTATTTTCAACCGACGTAATTATACGTAATGAGGGAGGAAATACTCTTAAAGTAATTGACACTGATTCTATTCAAAGGAGCGGTAAATATGAAACAAATTCATTACTCAATAGATATCAAGGAATCTATTCTAGTAATACTACATCACTTTATGGAGCTCAATTAAATGTTAATTATCAATATTTAAGAACCCAACTATACTCAGACTATGATGTAATGGACACTGACGCTATTGTAGCTTCAGCTTTAGATATTATTTCAGATGAGTGTTCATTAAAAAATGAGATGGGTGAAGTGTTACAAATTAGAAGCTCAGATGATGATGTTCAAAAAATACTTTATAATTTATTTTATGATATATTAAACATTGAATTTAATTTATGGTCTTGGACTCGCCAAATGTGTAAATATGGAGATTTTTTCTTAAAATTAGAAATATCAGAAAAGTTTGGTGTGTACAATGTTATACCTTACACAGCGTATCATATTGAACGTCAAGAAGGATATGATAAAGAAAATCCAATGTCTATTAGATTTAAATTTAATCCAACAGGATATGCTGGAGGTGGCGCAGGATTGTATGATGTAACTAATACCTCTAATAAAGAAGAAAATGGAATATTTTTTGACAACTATGAAATTGCACATTTTCGTTTATTAACAGATGTTAACTATTTACCTTATGGTCGTTCATATATTGAACCAGCCCGTAAATTGTTTAAACAATACACACTAATGGAAGATGCTATGTTAATACATAGAATTTCTCGAGCGCCTGAAAAACGAATTTTTTACATTAATGTTGGTTCTATTCCTCCAAATGAAGTAGAAAATTTCATGAAGAAGACTATTACTACAATGAAAAAAACACCATATGTTGATCCTCAAACTGGTGAGTATAATTTAAAATATAACATGCAAAACATGTTAGAAGATTTTTACATTCCTGTTCGTGGTAATGATAGTACAACTAAAATTGACACTGCTAAAGGTTTAGATTATGATGGCATTAAAGATGTAGAATATTTAAGAGATAAATTATTTGCGGCTTTAAAAGTTCCTAAAGCATTTATGGGTTATGAAAAAGATTTAACTGGTAAAGCAACATTAGCTGCTGAGGATATTCGTTTTGCACGTACAATTGATAGACTACAACGTATATTATTATCTGAATTATATAGAATAGCTTTAGTTCATTTATATGCTCAAGGATATAAAGGTGAAACATTAACTAATTTTGAATTATCATTAACTACTCCGTCAATCATTTATGATCAAGAACGTATAGCATTAATGAAAGAAAAAGTAGATTTAGCTAAAAATATTATGGATGCCCAATTGTTACCTACAGATTGGATTTACCATAATGTATTCCACTTTAGTGAAGATCAATTTGATGAATATAGAGATTTAATTTTACAAGATGCTAAACGTAAATTCCGTTTAGGTCAAATAACTGAGGAAGGTAATGATCCATTAGAAACAGGTAAATCATATGGTACACCACATGATTTAGCATCACTATATGGTAAAAGTCGTGTGATATCAGATCCAGGTAATGTACCTGCTGGTTATCAAGTTGATAAAGCTTTAGGTCGTCCTAAAGAAAAAGTATCAAATATTAATACTCAACAGAATGTTTTTGGTAGAGATAGATTAGGTAAAAAAGATATGAAAGTTGACGATCAACCTGATTATAATAGTAAATCATTAAATGAAAATGTTCATCTAAAGAATAAACAGTTTATAACAGAAATTGAAAAGAAATTAATATTTCAAATAGATAAATCGAAAGAATCATTGCTTGATGAAAATCAATTGCGAGATTAACAATTAGTTATATATTTATAAATAAAACCACTACTTAAATGTTAATAAAACATTCAAAATTTAAAAACACTGGTATTCTTTTTGAACTTCTAGTTAGACAAATAACAACTGATACTTTATCAGGTAAAAATTCTGAAGCTTTGAATATTTTAAAAAAATATTTTAGTAAAACTGAATTAGGACGTGAATATAAATTATATGAAAGTTTAATTAAACGCACTAATTTAACTGAAGGTAAAGCTAATATGGTTATTAATACAGTATTAGAAAATTCTAAACAGTTAAATAAAACAGCTTTAAAAAAACAAAAGTATAATCTAATTAAAGAAATTAAAAATTACTATAATTTAGAAGAATTTTTTAAAACAAAACTTCCTAATTATAAAGCACAAGCAGCTATTTATACTTTAATTGAGTCTCAAAATACTAATGTACCTACAGAAAATATAATTGAAAATAAATTAGTTATATTAGAACATTTAACTTTATCTAATACTAAAAAAGAAACTAATGTTAATACAACAATAGAAGAATTAGCAAATGAAGATAAAGATACTCGCATTTTAACTTATAAAATATTACTTGAAAAGTTTAATAGTAAATATGTAGATTTTAGTAATAATAAAAAAAATATTCTTAAAGAATTTATTAATGTGGTTGATAATTCAACTAAATTAAAAGAGTTTTATAATGTTAAAATTAATGAAATGAAATTAGAACTTATTTCATTAAATAAAAAAACAAAAAATGAAGTAACTAAAATTAAATTAAATGAAACTCTTAATTTCTTAGTTACATTAGGTAAAAATGATAAAATAAACAACGATGATGTTGTTAATTTATTACAATATTGTGATTTAATTGAAGAATTAAAAAAAATAAATGGAAAATAAAAGTTCACTTAAAGATTTAGTCTATAAAAGATTAAAAGAAATGAGTGCTACTGGAGGAGGTGCAGGAGCAGCTACTTTTACTCCAGGTGAAGGTGCAAACTATGCTACACCTTTTGCTTATAATCCAAACAAAAAAGCTAAAGGAACAGCTCATAATTACTACTATAAATTAGGATTTAAACCAGTAAATACTAAAGAGCTTCATAAAAAAGCTAAAGGTATTGAACATAAAGATTTATGGAAAGAAAATAAAGAAGAAACATCTACTTATCTTAGTCAATTAAATTTACCAGATGATGGTAGAAAAGAATTTATAACAAGTAAAGTAGAAGATTTTAATACTATAGAGGATAAATTAAACACTTTACTTCCTTTATTAAAAAACGCAAAAAAAGAAACAATGGACGCTTACAAAAAAGATCCAGACTTTAAAATAATGTATGGTACTCAATTTGCTAACGCTTATTTAGACAAACTAATAACTTTATTTACAAATAAACAATAATAACATGACATTACAAGAACAATTTAACGCCATAAACCGAGGCACAGGAAATAAAGAGCAATTTTTAAAACATGCTAGAAATTTATTTCCTCAATATTTAACTAAACATTTAGATTATAATACATCAATTAATGTATTAAAAACAAAACAAATTATTAGTGAACAAACAAACGTTGTTACTAAAGGATTTGATATCTACGATTGGAAAAAGATTTTAGCTGAAGAAGTTAAAGCTGAAGAAAAAGAAACATCTAAAGAAGTTAAAAGTAAGCAAGACGCATATGATGCTACTGACGTTAAAAACGCAGACAACATCAATGGAAACGAGATCTGGAAAGGATATTACGTTGAGATGAAAGATCCAGCAAACGCAGATAAAACGGGAGATGAATTAAAAAAGATAGTAGTAAAAAACTTATCTAAAGATCCTTTGTACTATACTAAAAATGGTGAATTTGGAATTAAAGGTTTAGGATACACTGATGAAGCGCCAGGTTTAGGTAAAAATACTCAACCAACATCTAAAAACGCATCTATATTAGGCGGGCGTGATGAAGTAAATTCTGATAGTAATGTTGTTAAAAACAGTTTAATTGGTTTAATTAAAAAGAATGTTAAAGATACTTTAAGCAGCAGTGAAGCTAAAACTTCAATGCCTAAAAAAGTAAAAGAAATGTCTGTAACACCTCAAAATTCTAAAGGTGTTAAAAAAATGGACATGCCTGGTAAAGAAAAAAGAATTAAATTAAAAGAAGATTTTGAAAATAAAACATATGCTGTTTATGAATTAGTATTTGGTCAACCATATAATTTTTATAACGAAGAACAAGATAAATTTATTTATAGTGAACCAACTAAAGCAACTTTATACACTAAAGAAGAAGCTGAAACTGTTAGAAGAAAATTATTAGAACCAAGAGTTGATTATTATCAAAAAACAGGAAATAATTATCAAGAAATACATGTTGGTGATTTATTCAAAAAGAGAATATTAAAAGAAGGTTTATCATTAGCTAAATTATTAGCTGAAGATAATTTAGACCATTTAGAAGATACTAATAGGATTACAAATTTTAAATCAAAATCTGGTAGTGAAGGTCCATCTCATGATCCTTATTCATATAATGAATTTTCATTTAAAAAAGATGGAAAGGAATATATAATTCATATGGGTTTAGCTCAATGGATTAAAATTGATGGTAAAAAAATTGGAGCTTTTGAAGATGATTATGATAATGAAGAACAATTTATAAAAAAACATACTGGTATTGATTACAAAGATTTACAAGATTTAATGTATAAAGATCAGGAAAATTATGATAAAGATCCAATGGGTCCTCCTTCAAGATATATGGAATCATTAACTAAATTAAAAGAAGGTTTATCATTAGCTGAATTGTTAGCTGAAGTTACTGAAGAAATAGTTGATGAAACATCATTAAATGAAAATAGTCCAATTGGTGGAGGTTCTTTTTTTGATCAAGAAGATTTAAATGATGCTTGGAGAGAAATTGAAGATGAAGTTATAGAAGATGAAGGATATAATGATGAAGATTTAAAGGATTCTAATGTTGATAATAAATTATATAAGATAACATCAGATAGATTTTTAACTAAATATGGAAAAACATTTAGTGACTTTGCTCAAGATTTACACTCAAAAGATTCAAATAATTTTGGTGATTTTGATTATGATACAAGAGATAAAGAAGCAGAACATGATTTTGGACCAGATGATTTAGATCCAGCAGGCGGATATGGACCTAGAAGTCATATGGAAGAAGCTGATACTGTTAGAACAGGAAATAAAGACTATCACGGAATAGAAAAATATCAAACTACAAAACAAACTACAAAAGGAGGTCAATTTGATCCAAAATATTGGGAAGATAAAGATAAAAAAAGTAAAATTCCACAGTTTACATTTTTACCTAAAGAAATTGTTACTAAAATAAACAATAAATATCCAGGCAGTATACAAATTATATCACAGGGTAAAGATTTATCAATGTTTATATCTCAATTTTTTTATATGGCTTTATCTGAAACTACTAGAGGTAGATATTCACAAGATATAGAACGTAAAAAAACAGAATTAACTAGATATATATCTGAAGTTATGCCTCCTTTCACTAGAGGTTTAATTAAAAAACAGGCAACTGTTACTCCAACAAAAATAAAAGAAACTCCAATGCATTATATTAATATTGCTTTAAAACCTATTGAAGCTAAAATTAAAGAAATTTCTGGAGAAGGAGTTAGTGACAGTAGAGAAAAAGCTGAAACTAACGCTAGACTTGATTTAGAAGAAAAAGCAAAAAACGGTAAAATAAAAGAAACTGAAATTAAAAGATTTACTGGTGCTAAAGGTAACTTTAAATGTATAATATTAGCTATAACAAAAACTGAAGATGGATATCTTATTCCTTTACAACAAGAAGGTTCAAATTTATTTCAAAGTCCATGGAAACCTATGGTAAAAGATATGTTTACAATAATTTATGTAGTAAGAAATCTTAAAAATGGTAAGGACTTTGAATTTAAAAACTCAGAAAAAGCAATTGAATATATTGGAAAAAATGGAGAAACTCCAACTGGTACACCAATACCACTTAAAGCTATATATAAAGTAAGAGATAATCGTCAAGGTATAACTAAAGAAAAAGACAAAGAATTTGATAATTTTGAAGAAGCTGACAAGTATTTTAATGATAAAACTGAAGAAAATTCAATAAGTGAAGAAATGAATGATTTATATGAATCAAAACTTCGTTCAATTATATCTAAATTAATTAGAGAAGAACTAAACTAATATGAAATCATTATTAATAGAAACATTACCGTTTGCTGTACAACCTCAAACATTAATTGAAACTCGTAAGAGTCCTAATGGTAATTCTATAGTTGAAGGTATTTTAGCAACTGTTGAAATTAAAAACGGTAATGGAAGATATTACTCAAAAGAATTGTGGGATCGTGAATTAGATAAATATAATGTCCTTGTAAAAGAAAGAAGAGCATGCGGTGAATTAGACCATCCTGACTCACAAGTAATTAACTTAAAAAACGTGTCACATAATATCACTAAACTTTGGTGGGATGGAGATAATGTAATGGGCGCAATTGAAATATTACCTACACCTTCAGGAAACATATTAAAAGAACTTATTAATGCTGGTATTAAAGTAGGTGTATCATCACGGGGAATGGGTAGTTTAAAACAAGTTGGTGAGGTACTAGAAGTACAAGATGACTTTGAATTATTATGTTGGGATTTTGTTTCAACACCTTCTAATCCTGGTTCATATATGACTCCATTACGTGAAGGATTAGAAAAATCTAATGTTAACCCATATAGTAAAGTAAATTCAATTATAACTGAAATTTTATGCTCTAATGGAGCATGTCCAATATTTTAATCTTTTTTTGTATTCTTAATAAATTTATACATACGTATAACAGAATGCGCCCAATTCTATGAGGCGTTGACTATAATAAATCTTATTACACTTCGAATTTATTCACATTAAGTGTATTTCCAAACAAATTAAATTAAGGAAAAAAATGGCAAACAACCGAAACTTGCTTAAAGAAGCAATCGCAGACGCTAAAGCTGTAAAAGAAACAGCTATTGCTAATGCAAAAGCAGCTCTTGAAGAATCATTTGGTCCATTTCTTAGAGAAAAACTATCTCAAAAAATTAGCGAGATGGAAGAAACTGATGAGAACATGGAATATGAAAATCAAGAGATGAAAGATGAAATGATGGATGAAGTTTCTTTAGATGAACTTTTAGCCGAATTAGAAGAAGGTGAAGTTGAAGAAGAACTTTACGAAGCTAAAAAGAAAGAAAAAGAAGAAGAGGAAGAAGAAGATGAAAATATATCTATTGAAGATATGTCTGAAGACGACCTTAAATCATTCATTGAAGATGTTATTAAAGACATGGTAGCTAACAAGGAATTAGAAGCTGGTCATGAAGGAATGGAAAATGAAGAAGGTGCAGAAGATTTAGACGAACGTCATAGTTATTCTAAAAAAATTAGTACTAAAGATAAAAACCATCTTACAAATACAAAAGGTAAAGATGAATATCGTACTGACAAAACTGAAGAAGATGATGCTCCATATTCTAAAAGAAGCGCTGCTAAAATTACAAATTACAAATCTTTAGAAGAAATTGATCTTAACGAACTTTTAAATGAGTTAGAATTAGAAGAAGAAACTCTTAACGAAATGGCTTCTTTCTACAAGATTAAAGATAGTGTAGATATCACTAAAAATGGTGAGAAAAAAACACTTTCAAAATCTGAAATTCAATCCATGTTTAAAAGAGCTGCAGATGCAACTTCAGAAGGATCAGCTATGCATGATATTTTGAGTAGTCTAGCAGCAACTGGAGAAGCCGATCTTAAAAAATTCTCAATAGAACAAGGCGGAAAAGATATGGCTAAGTGGAACAACGTACCTAATAGAAATAAACTAGAAAAAGATGGAATATTTGCTAAATATTTAGATGCTGGATCTAGTCCTTCAAATGTAGGTGGCAAAGGAAGAAAAGGTGGAACAGATGCTAAATATGATTTCTTTAAAGATGAAGAGGGTGGAGAAGAATTCACTCAAGATCTTGGAGAATCAATGCTTAATGAAATGGCTTCTTTCTATAAGATTAAAGATACAGTAGATCTTGAAAAAGCAAAATCACTTTTTAAAAGAGCAGCAGATGTGACTCCAAAAGGATCAGCTATGCATGATATTTTAAACAGTTTAGCTACAACCGGTGAAGCTGATCTTAAAAAATTCTCAATGGAACAAGGTGGAAAAGATATGGCTAAGTGGAATAATGTGCCTAACAGGAAAAAATTAGAAAAAGATGGAATATTTGCTAAATACTTAGACGCCTTATCAAGTCCCTCAAATGCTGGTGGCCAAGGAAGAAAAGGTGGAACAGATACTAAGTATGATTTTATGAAAGATCTTGATAGTACAGAAGGAGAAGAATTTACTCCAGAACTTGAAGAAGCATATTCTGTAATTAAAACTCTTAAATCTGAACTTAATGAGATTAACGTTTTAAACGCTAAACTTCTTTACACTAACAAAATTTTCCGCAACAAATCTTTAACAGAACAACAAAAAATCAAAGTTTTAACAGCGTTTGATAGAGCAGCATCTAAAAAAGAAGTTGAATTAATTTATGAAACTTTACAAGGATTAAAAACATCTAATGTTACTAAGTCCCCAATTAGAGAATCATTAAGTTCAGCGTCTAAAGCTTTAGGTAGTGCTTCTGCTAGACCAATTATTGAAAATGATGCTTTCGCAAGAATGAGAGAATTAGCTTTTGGTAAAAAATAATTAACAATTAAAAACAATTAAAAACAATTAAAAACAAAAAAATGAGTTCAATTCAAAATTTACTTGAATCTGCTAACCCATGGAAATCACTTCAAAGTGATGCTGGGAAATTAGCATCCAAGTGGACCAAAACTGGTTTACTTGAAGGCTTGGCCGACGTGCATAAAAACAACATGTCTATTTTATTAGAAAACCAAGCAAAACAATTAGTAGTAGAATCTAGCGCAACAGGACAAGGCGGTAGTTTTACTGTAGGACAATCTGAAAACTGGGCTGGTATAGCTTTGCCATTAGTACGTAAAGTATTTGGTCAAATCGCAGCTAAAGAATTCGTTTCTGTTCAACCAATGAATTTACCATCAGGCCTAGTATTTTTCTTAGACTTCCAATATGGAACTAATGTAAATCCTTTTGCTAGTGGTGATTCTTTATATGGTACTCGTAATCCTAATGGTACTTATCCATTCCAAACTACTGGAACAACTGGTGGTTTATATGGTGCAGGTCGTTTTGCATTTAGTACTAACCAAACATCATCAGCTGCGGTTGCTGCAACTTTAGCTACTGCTTCTTTTGCTGAAGTTAATTATGATACATCATTATCAGCTTCAATTGTTGCAACTAGTATTAAAAAAGTAACAATTGCTTTATCAACTATTCCTTCTTATGATTTAGAAGCTGTTAGAGCTTTTGTATTAACATCAGGTTCAGCTTTTACTGTAGCTAAATCGTTACCAGCTTTCACACAAATTGTTGGAAGTAATCTTACCTTTTTCTTTACTGCTTCAACAGCTGAGACTACTGGTACAGCTGCTGGTATAGTTACTGTATTCTACAACAAAGCTACTGTTGATAATAATCGTGGTGATTTTGAAGATGGATCTACATTTGCAGTTCCAAATGCACAAAGTGCAACTACAATTGCTATTCCTGAAATCAACATCAAAATGCAATCTCAAGCTATCACTGCTAAGACTAAAAAGTTAAAAGCTGTATGGACTCCTGAATTTGCACAAGATTTAAATGCTTACCAAAATATTGATGCTGAAGCTGAATTAACTAACATTATGAGCGAATACATTTCAATGGAAATTGATTTGGAAATCTTAGATATGTTAATTGATGATGCAGCTGCTGCAACTGAATATTGGACAGTATTAAACAATGGTGTTTATAATTCTAGCAACACTAATGGATTTGATTTTCCATCTTCAACTAGTCAAACTGGTTTCTATAACACACAAGGTGCTTGGTTTGCAACTTTAGGAACTAAAATGCAAAAAGTAAGCAACAAGATTCACCAATTAACATTGCGTGGTGGCGCAAATTTCTTAGTATGTTCTCCAACTGTCGCTACAGTTTTAGAATCTAT
>Ga0214923_10009278_pt1 | contig 10273 bp, 13 predicted proteins | sample LL1510_MetaG_FD_177993 | JGI IMG/M metagenome (GOLD analysis project Ga0214923, IMG submission 177993) | Freshwater microbial communities from Lake Lanier, Atlanta, Georgia, United States - LL-1510 | ecosystem: Environmental > Aquatic > Freshwater > Lake | place: USA: Georgia | collected...
GGCGCGTGCAGCAGGGCAGCACGATCTTGCATGGCGAGATGGACGCGCTCGAGCGCACCGGCCGCAAGCCGGCGAGCTTCTACCGCGCATGCACGCTCTACACGACGCTCTCGCCCTGCCCGATGTGCAGCGGGGCGATCGTGCTCTACAAGATCCCGCGGGTCGTGATCGGGGAGAACCGCTCGTTCATGGGCGAGGAGCAATGGCTCGCATCGCACGGCATCGCGCTCGAGGTGCTCCAAGACGAAGCGTGCATCGGCCTGATGCGCGAGTTCATGACACGGCATCCGCAGCTCTGGGCGGAAGACATCGGCGAGTGATGCCCGCGGCCGGAACGTCGGACCCCTCGGTCGCTGGCCGGGCCGACGCCAGGCAGTCAGCCCGCGAAGATCTCGAGCCGTGCGGGGGCGTCGAGTCCGACGGCTGCCGCGCGTGAGGCGAGCTCGTCGAGTGCCCGCCGGCCGGTCGGCCCCAGGTCGAGCGTCCAGCCGTTCACGTAGAGATCGACGTGCTGCATGAGCACGTCATCGGCGAATTCCTGGGCGTGCGCCCGCATTGTCGGGAGCGTCGCGTCGCGATGGGCGAGCGCATACGAGAGCGAGTCGTGAATCACGGCCTGAACGGTGGTGAGCACGTCGGCCGGCAGCCGGCGCGACGCCGTGATCCCACCGAGCGGCAGGGGGCAGGAGGTTTCGGCCTCCCAGCGTGCGCCCAAATCCTCGACGAGGTGGAGGCCATGCGCCTGCCAGGTGAATCGCCCCTCGTGGATGCAGACGCCGAAATCGGCCGTGCCCGCTGCGAGCCGCGGCATGATCGCCGAGAAGACCTCGTGCTCGACGCGGGATGTTCCTGCATGGAAGAGCGTGAACAAGAGCGCCGCCGTCGTATGCCTGCCGGGGCAGAGCGTGAGCTGGGAGGCGACGGTCGGCCGCGTGCCGGGAGCGGCCGCGAGGAGCAGCGGCCCGACGCCGAATCCGAGGGCCGAGCCGCTCGGTAGCACCACGATCTCCGGCGCCAGTGCCACCGCGGCCGCGAAGCTCATCTTGCAGATGTCGAAGTCTCCCCGCAGCATGCGGGCGTTGAGCTGTTCGATGTCGAGCAACTCGACGTCGAACTCGAGACCGCGCCAGTCGACAGTGCGTGTGAGCAGCCCGTGGAACGCGAAGGTGTCGTTCGGGCAGGTGGAGATGCCCAGGCGGATGATCTGGCTCACGGGGGTCCTTCCAGCATGCGGCGGGTGAGCTCGGCGGCTGCTGCCAGGGCCCGCGGAATCTGCCAGCGGGCATGGTCGCGGTCGCCGGCCGTGTTGGAAATGCCGCGCACGATCTCGAGCGGCACGCTCGCGAGCCGGCAGGCGAGGGCCACCGCGAAGCCTTCCATGTCTTCGGCCGCCGCGCTGGGAAAGAGCGTGGTGCGCGTGGCGACGTCGCCCGGGCTCGCCGCCGCCGCGCAGGCCGTGAGCAACAGCCCGCCGCTCATGATGGACGCCGCGGCCGGCCAGCCGCACTCGAGCACGTCGCCGATGGCTGCGGCCGGTGTCGGGGGATCACCGGGCCACTGCTGCCAGCCGAGCGTGCCGGCGGGAACGAAACCCTCGTCCGACCCCACGCCGACGCCGAAGCAGGCCACGCGGGCGAAGGAGTAGGCGGCCCCGATCTCGAGCCGGTCGTGATACCGGCCGGCGATGCCCACGAGGATGACGCGCGCCGGAGCGTGCGTTGCGATCAGCGCCGCCGTCCGGGCCGCGGCGGCGACGGGGCCGAACCCGCAGAGTTCGACTCGGTCGTGATTTCCCAGGGCTGCGGCGAGCAGCGGCGCGAGCAGGTTTCGCTCCGCGTTGGTGGGCACGAGGACGAGCGTGTGGGGCATGCGACGAGTCTTGCCGAAGGCCTGAGAAATGCACTGTCATCATAGTCGTCGCCCTCCTCAGCGGCGGTCGTCGGCTTCGGGGCGAATGCCGAGCACGAGCCACGCCGACAGGGCGGCGAGCATCGCGAAACCGCCGAAGATGAACGGCAGCGGCACCTGGCGGTCGCGGAGCCAGCCGAAGCCGACGTCAGCGAGGCCCACGAGGCGAGCTGGCGGTCGAGATAATTCAGGAGCGCCCCCGGCACGAGCAGGCCGACGACGAGCCAGGCGGAACGGTGCATCGGCGGGCAGGCTCCGGGGCGCTGGCTGGAAGCGATCTGCTGGTGACATGCCCGATGGGCGGGCGGTGGCGCATCGTGCACCGTCGCCGAGGGGCGTTGAGCGACGGGAGTGTACAGTGAAGAGCCTGGTTCCGCGTCAACGAGGATCACGTCGATGGTCGTGCGCTTGTTCTCGAGGCCGCTGCTGTGCCAGGCGATCCAGCGAGCGGCGCGCTGCCTCGGATCTCGACCGACCCGCCCGGTGAATTCGGCGCGGGCGACCGACGCGTGCAGGCCTACTGCTTCCGCACCTGCTTCACGAACGTACCGGCCAACCGCGTGCCCTTCCCGAAGCCCACGGGCGGCCCCTACGCGATCGCGTACGGGCGCTCGTGCCGGTGTGCGTATCGGCGAGCCACAGTGCCTACGGCAGCATCCGGATGGAGCCCGTGTTCATGATCCTCGGCCAGTCGGTGGCCACGGCGGCGAGCCTCGCGCTCGACGGCGGCCTTGCGGTGCAGGACGTTCCCCATGCCGCCCTCCGCGCCAGGCTGCGAGATAGGCGATCGGTACGGCAGGCTTCAGTTCGTCGCTGATGTCCCCGGAAAGCTGGTAGGCCTTCTCACCTTCCAGGGCGACTGACCGGATGCCCGAGCCGGGGGTGAAGTCGATCTTCGTCAGGTCCACGCCGACGACGTAGGGGCTCAAGGCGCTCTCGAAGTAGTAGACCCGCCGGCCGCGGTCGAGCACCGTGCGCCAGTAGGTCGGAGCGTTGTTCGGATGCTCGGGATCGGGCGCACCCCAGGGCACCGACACGTTGCGCATCACGCTCATCACACCAGCCACCTGCTGGCGGGGATCGGTCTCCGCGTCGCCGAGCCGCTTGAGGTAGTAGCCGGCCCGCACGAAGCGGTCTTGCGACTGGTGCGATCCTGGCAGCACCTTCGCACTGTCCATGCGCTCCCAGTAGCGATTGAGCGTGAGCTGCTGCTCGAAGACGGGGCTGTTGGTCATCACCTGGAAGCGGCGACGACGGCGCCGTAGCGGCTCTCCCACTCCAGCCCGCCGCGGATGCCGATACGGAGGGCGACCAGGCGGCCGCCCCGAGCGTGGCGAGGAGGAGCGATGCGATCGTGGACCGGGCGACCAGGACGAACGCTCGATGGAGGGATTGAGAAGAAACATGGGATGCGATGTTTCGCGCCGCGCACGCGTCACGGCCTGCTATCGGCCACAGGCGTCATTCCTCCGACTCAGCTTCACGGCCGAGCTCCTGGTCGATCAGGATCAGGCCGTGCCCGTCGCCACCGACGAGCATGAGCCTGTCATGCACGTCGTCGGCCTCGGCGGTGTCGGCGATCTGCTGCGGTACGAACTGCGTCAGAAAGCTGTGCGTGAGATGGTCCTTGTGCTCATCGGCCAGATTGATCAGGTCGTCCATCCGCTGGAGAAGGATGTGCTCCTGTGTGCGAACCATGTCAAAGGCCGCCACTGGATTCTCCCAATCGCACGTCGGAGCCTCGATGGTGCCGAACTTTGCCTGGTAGTCGCGGTCGTTGAGGTAATCGACGAACAGGTTCATGTGCGTGAGTTCACCGTGGGCCTCGCCGCGGAACCAGGAAGCCATGCCGGTCAGCCCGCGGACGTTCGCCCACGAGGCGAGCGAGAAGTAGAGGAATGCCGCGGAGGCCTCGATCTTGATCTGCTCGTTGAGCGCTGCGGCAACTTTGTCGTGGAGGGATTTGCGGAAACTCATGGCGGGCTCTCCTGGAGGGAATCGGGGTTGATGGTGGGGCATGACCGGGGCGGGCCGCCTGCCGTGGCCGGATCCCGCGGCAGGCATACTATCCAGTTTACAAAGGTTGCTGTGAGGGGAACTTCCACCGCCTGCAGAACTTCGCCCTCACGACGCGGCGTCAACGCAAGAGGATTCTCTCACAAGACCTGGCTCAGGATTTGGGGAGGGCGTCACGTGTCGAAACGGAGGTATGATCGGGCCATGGACACGATGCTGGAAATCGCCAAACGCGTGGATGACTTCATGATGGATCGGTCACCCGTCCACGACACGATGCGAAGGCTGGCCCAGACGTTCGGAGACCTTGGCATCCCGTTCGCGATTGCCGGAGCCATGGCCGCGAATGCGCATGGCCACCGAAGGACGACGGCCGACGTGGATGTCCTGGTACGGCGAGAGGACCTGATCCGGTTCAAGGACCGATGCATTGGTCGCGGATGGCAGGACCTTTTCGAAGGATCAAAGGGTTTTCGTGACACGTCGAACGGAGTCAAAATCGACGTCCTGATCGTGGGTGATTACCCGGGCGATGGCAGACCCAAGCCAGTGTCGTTTCCGGCTCCGGAATCAGTGCGGGAACTTCGTGACGAGAGTGTGCCCTACGTCACTCTTGCGTCATTGCTCGAACTCAAGATCGCCAGCGGGATGACGGCCGCCCATCGACTTCAGGACCTGGCAGATGCAATCCAGTTGATCCGCGTAAACGCTCTGCCCCGGAGCTACTCCGGACAACTCAATCCGTTCGTTCGAGCCAAGTTCGATGAACTCTGGCAAGCCGCACAGGTCTCGGAAGACTACTGAGGCGGATCGAGCAGGCCGCTGAGCTTCGCCTTGCGGATCGCCTGGGTGCGGGCGCGGCCGATCAGGCCGATCGCCGACAGGCTGCCGGGAAGCTCGAGATCGACGACGAGCACGTCGATCCGCCCCCAAGCAGCGCCTCACGCGGCATCGTCGGCCGACTCCCAATCGCCAACAGCCGTGAAGTCGCTCTGCCGTTTGCAGCGAGCCACGATGGCAGTGCGGACGTGTGGGTCATACTCGACGACGGCAATTCGAATCATCGCCCAGGTCTCCGTGATGGAGCGCCGCGAGGGGAGGCTCGCCATGTGCGAGCGCATCATACCCGTTGCCCCGGCGGCCAGGGTGGTGCGGGCCTCGTGATCGTCCGGTACCAAGGCGCGTTGCTCGGCATCATCGGCGGAACGGTGACCAGCGGCAGCGGCTCCGCTGCGGGCTAGACGCTCCACACGTTCACGACCAGTGGCACTGCATCGAGCACGAGCGCCCTGAATCTTTCGGGCGTTGACATGAACGCCCGGCTGGGTGCCACGCTGACCGGTACGATCGGCGGATTTGGCACGTTGACCTTCAACGGCCCTGGCACGCTCCAACTTGCGGCAGCGAACAACTACTACGGCGCGACCTTCGTGAAGAACGGTACGCTGGCCGTCGGGGCCGGCGGGAGCATCAATTCAAACAACAGTGCGATCTCTATCGCGTGTGATGGCACAGGCGGTGCGTCTGCGAACGGCCTGAACGGGTCGCTCGTCATCGACGGCGGTACCGTCAGCACCGGCAATATGTACGTCGCGTTCTCCAAAACCACTCCTCGGTCGTCCGTTGGTTTCGTGAGCGTGTCGAGCGGCACGCTCTCCGTCGGGTTCCTTGGGCTCGGTGCGGAGCCGGCGAGCAACACCGTCTACTACCTCGCGGGGACTGGTTCGTTGAACGTCTCCAACGGTGGCGTTGTGAACGTGCGCCAGATGTTTGTTTCCGGGGACAAGAGCAATTTCAGCGTCAACTCGGGGGGGACGCTGAGCATCGGCGGAGGAGCGTTTTTGGTCACCGGATCGACCTCCGCCGTCAACAACGGCACGATCATCTTGAACGGCACCTCGTATCAGTATTTCCGTGGGTCGATTACCGGCACCGGTGCGTTCGTCAAGAGCGGCGGTTTGCTGAGCGTCGAATGATTGATCGGCTCGACGGGCGGCGTGACGCTCTCGTCCGGAACGGTCCGCGTCACCAAGTCCGGCATCAACGGCTCGATCGCCGGCGATGTCGTCAATAATGGGACGTTGGAGTCGGCCGGCGTCCGCGCAAAAAACAGCCCGCACTGGCCATGGAGGGCAGTGCGGGCGTGAAATGGCGGGGGTAGGATTCGAACCTACGACCTCGAGGTTATGAGCCTCGCGAGCTACCGGGCTGCTCCACCCCGCGTCATTTGGGTGTGCGTGAAGAATAGCCCACGGTCGCTCGAAAATGAAGGGTCGCCGAAAACCGGCCCGAATTCGCGGCGAGTGTGCGCAGGGGGCTGTGAAGTCGAGGTGGACTCGTCGTGGCCTGTGGCACGACACTGCGGCTATGCCGCCGTCAGAACGCCCCGTCTTCCCCGATCCCGGCCCGCCGTCACGCTCGACGTCGGTCGTGGGCGGTTTGCCATGGGAGCCAACGCCGGGGGCATGGGGGCCGGTCACGACACGAAGCGACGGAGCCGAGCCTCCGCGCCCGCGCGAGCAGCCGCCAGGCTTCTCGTGGGCGACGCTGCGGGCAAGGTTTGACGCAGCCGTGGCCAGAAGCCCCGCGTGCGCCGTGAGCCTCGCCGTGCACGTCCTGCTCCTGCTCGTCCTTGCCGTGATCGGGATCCGCGAGCGCGTGCACGAGAGGCTGCGGCTCGAACTCTCGTTCGGCATGGCCGATGCCGACCCTGGAGGAAAAGACGCTGCCGACGAGGAAGAGGCCGCACCGCCGGCCGTAGTGATCAAACCTGAAGTCGCTGCGGCCGAGCCGGCCGCTCTGGCAGAGCCGCGCGACATGCAGCGTGCCGCTCCCCAGCCGCCGCCGGTGCCCGAGCCGATCGCGCCGGTCGCGGCCGAGCCGCCCGGGGATTCAGCAGCGGCGCCGGCGACGGCGATCGGCGCAGCGCTTTCGGGCCGGAGCACCGAGCAGCGGCAGCGCCTGCTCGGAGCGGGCGGCGGCACGGCAGAGAGCGAGGCAGCCGTGGGGCTCGCCCTCGAATGGATCGTGCGGCAGCAGCGGAAGGACGGCCTCTGGAGCCTGCAAGGGCCATATCTGGACGGCAGCAGGCAAGAGAATCGGCTGGCTGCGTCGGCGCTCGCGCTCCTTGCGCTCCAGGGAGCCGGGAACACGCCCGCCGCAGGGGAGCATCGCGCGGCCGTGGCGAAGGCCTGGAAGGCGCTCCTCCGCATGCAGGCGGCCGATGGGACGTTCGACGTGGGCGCGATGATCGAACAGCACCAGATGTATGCCCATGGGCAGATCACGATCGCGCTCTGCGAAGCGTTTGGCATGACGCAGGATCCACAGTTCGCGGAGCCGGCCCGCCGAGCGCTCGGGTATGCCGTGGCCGCCCAGATGCCCGACGGCGGCTGGCGGTATCAGCCGCCGCGGCCAGGAAGCGACAACCGCGGCGACATGTCGGTGACGGGCTGGTTTCTGATGGCGCTCAAGAGCGGCGAGATGGCCGGACTCGCAGTCCCCGCGGAGACGTTCGAGCGGCTGACGCGGTTTCTCGATGCGGTGTTCGTGTCTCCCGAGAAGGGCTACGGCTACCAGATCAGCCCGGGACAGAAACACTTCGACTTTCGGCCGGCGCTCACGGCGGAGGCGCTCCTCTGCCGGCTCTATCTGGGCTGGAAGCCCCACGACCCGCGGATCACGTCCGGCATCGAACTGCTCCTGCGCGAGGCGCCGATCGATTTCGACTACCGGCGGAAGAATGTGTATGCGTGGTATTACGAAACGCAGGTCTGCCACCATGTCGGCGGCGGGGCGTGGGATGCGTGGAACCGGCGGATGCAGGAGCAGCTCGTGCCGGCCCAAGTGACGACCGGCCGTGAAAAGGGCAGCTGGGATCCGGCCAATGACCAGTGGGGCTACGTGGGCGGCCGGCTGTTCATGACGAGCCTCTGCGTTTGCATGCTCGAGGTCTATTACCGGCACCTGCCGCTGTACGGGGGGCTGTAACGTGTGGCAAGCGTCTCGCTTGCCGCAAGATCGTCCGACGTGGCGAACGGGACGGCCGCCCCACGTGGCGGTGCAGTTGCAGAGCGAGGTGCGATCGTGCAACACTTCTGCGACACTCCCGCAAGGAACCAACGATGCACGACTCCCGTCGTAGTTTTCTCTCCAGGTGTGCCGTAGGCGCCGCTGCTGCCACGGTGCCGTATGTCCCGTGGGCCACGCGGACGCTTGCCGACGAAACGAAGTCGAAGAACGACCGCGTGGCCCTCGGCCTCATCGGCTCCGGCGACATCGCCAACGCCAACATCGGCGCCGCCAAGGACTGGATCGACATCGTGGCGATCGCCGACGTGGACGCGAATCGGGCCGCGGGCTTCAACGCCAAGCATGCCGGCGGCAAGGCGGCCGTGTTCGAAGACTACCGCAAGGTGCTCGAGCGCAAGGACGTGGACGTGATCCACGTGGCGACGCCGGACCACTGGCACACGAAGCCGGTCGTCGAGGCGATGCTGGCCGGCAAGGACGTCTACTGCGAGAAGCCGCTCACGCTCACGATCGACGAAGGCAAGCTGATCCGGAAGATCCAGAAACAGACCGGCCGAATCGTGCAGGTGGGCACGCAACAGCGCAGCGCGTTCAAGCTGTTCGTCACGGCGATGGCGCTCGTGGCCGAAGGGCGGCTCGGCCGGATCAGCCGGGTGCAGGCGGCGATCGGTGCGGCGCCCTCCAGCCCTGTGATTCCGGTGGCGGAGGTGCCGAAGGAGCTGAACTGGGACCGCTGGCAGGGCCAGGTGCCGGCGACGGACTACCGGTTTTTGCAGGGGCCGGCCACGAAAGACAAAGACGGCAAGGAGAAGCTGCCGCGGCCGAATACGAACTGCCACTACGAGTTTCGCTGGTGGTACGAGTATTCGGGTGGCAAGCTCACCGACTGGGGCGCGCATCACGTGGACATCGCCACCTGGGCGCTTCTGCTCAACGGCCAGACGGCAGGCCCGACCGCCATCGGCGGAACGGCGAAGCACCCGGTGACGTTCAAGGACGGCGAGCCGGTGGAACGCGACCGCTACAACACGGCCACGGAGTTTCACTTCACCGTCGACTTCCCGGGCGGCACGCAGATGGTGATCCGCCACGACACCGACAACGGCGTGCTCATCGAAGGGGACAAGGGGCGGATCTTCGTGAGCCGTGGCAAGCTCACAGGTGAGCCCGTCGAGGCCCTCAAGGACCACCCGCTCCCGGAAGGCGCGCTTGCCAAGGTCTACAAAAACCTGCCGATGGAAGACAACGAGCGCAAGGGGCACTGGGCCAACTTCCTGCACTGCGCGAAGAACAAGAAGGAGCCGATCTCCGACGTGCACTCCCACATGAAGATGCTCAACATCTGCCATTTGGCGGGCATCAGCGCGCGGCTGGGCCGGTCGCTGAAGTGGGACGACGCCGCGGAGCAGATCGTGGGCGACGACCAGGCCAACGCGATGCTCTCACGGCCTGTCCGCAAGGGGTATGAGATAGAAATGTGATGCATGTGGGGCAAGCGTCTCGCTTGCCATGGCGACCGGGACGGTCGCCCCACATGAGGCCATGGCGACCGGGACGGTCGCCCCACATGAGGCCATGGCGACCGGGACGGTCGCCCCACTACAGAGCCCGACCCCACTGCCGCACGGCCTCGTAGGCGACGAGCGCCACGCAGTTCGCGAGGTTCAGGCTCCGCACCTGCGGCCGGGACGGAATCGAGAGGTGCTTCTCCGGGCTCGTGGCCAGCAGCTCGCGGGGCAGCCCCATCGACTCGCGGCCGAAGACGAGCACGTCGCCCCTCGTGAAACTCACGTCGGTGTACTGCCGCGGCCCGTCCACTTCGAGCAGCCAGGTGGGCTCGCGGCCCACGCGGGCGAGCCGGGCCACGAGGTCGGCCCACGAGTCGGCCACCTCCCACTCGAGCTCGTCCCAGTAGTCGAGGCCGGCCCGGCGGAGGTAGTAGTCGTCGAGCTTGAAGCCGAGCGGGCGAACGAGCCACATCTTGGCCCCGATCGCCACGCACGTCCGGCCGACGTTGCCCGCATTGGGCGGGATTTCCGGTTCGTGAAGGACGATATGGAGGGCAGGCTCGTAGCGCATGGGCACTCCGCCCGCGGGCGGCTGTCTGCTATGGTTGGGGCAGGAAAAGTGTCACCGGAGACGACTGGTTTGGTCGAGATCACACGAAATCCGACGCGGCCTGTGAAGATCGGCTCGATCACGATCGGCGCGGGCCACCCGATCGCCACGCAGAGCATGACGGCCACCCACACGCAGGACGTGGAGGCCACGCTCGCGCAGGTGGAAGACCTGCGGAGGGCGGGCGCGGGCGTCGTCC
>Ga0214923_10009279_pt1 | contig 10273 bp, 9 predicted proteins | sample LL1510_MetaG_FD_177993 | JGI IMG/M metagenome (GOLD analysis project Ga0214923, IMG submission 177993) | Freshwater microbial communities from Lake Lanier, Atlanta, Georgia, United States - LL-1510 | ecosystem: Environmental > Aquatic > Freshwater > Lake | place: USA: Georgia | collected 2015-10-15
CAACCAACCACGCTACCAGGGCGCGTCTATTTTGTTGGCGCGCAAAAACTTTGGCTGTGGCTCCTCGCGTGAACATGCACCCTGGGCACTGGACCAATTTGGTTTTCGCTGCGTGATTGCACCCAGTTTTGCAGATATTTTTTTCAACAACTGCTTTAAAAACGGCTTGCTGCCTATCGTCTTGTCTGAAGCCCACGTGGCCAAGCTGTTTGACGAGGTTTCGGCCTTCCCCGGCTACCAGCTGACCGTGGACTTAGACCGCCAACGGGTGATTCGCCCTCAAGGGGAAGAGATTCCTTTCGAGGTGCAAGCCTTTCGCCGCTATTGCTTGATGAACGGCTTGGACGACATTGGCCTCACGCTCAAACACGCAGACAAAATCCGCGCGTTTGAAGCCGCCCGTTTGGCCTCCAAGCCGTGGCTGGCCCACACCATGTAAAGCCCTTGCTAATGCGCCACTTTCTATTTCTGCTGTAAAGCATATTTGCAATGCATACACCACGCGTATAAAGCGATGCAAACCCAAAAGAAGTAACTGACATGTTTACACATCAAATAGAAACCAGTATTGAGATCCAAGCCACGCCAGATATTGTTTGGGAAAATTTAATGGGATTTGATTTTTACCCAGACTGGAATCCATTCGTCAAGCACATAAAAGGTTCACCCACAGTAGGCGCTCATCTTGAAATTACAGTCCAATCCATTAGCGGCCAAGCGATGTCATTCAAACCGCGAGTGATCACTTCTGAAAAATCTATTGAATTTCGATGGCTAGGGCATTTTTTGTTTTCTGGCCTGTTTGACGGTGAGCATTACTTCTTACTCAACGCCACCCCTAACGGTCACACGAAATTGATTCATGGCGAACGTTTTTCTGGGCTGCTTATTCCGTTTTTTCGCAACACACTCGAAACTCAAACTAAAACCGGCTTCGAGGGCATGAACCAAGCATTGAAGGTTCGCTCGGAACAATCCCAATAACAGAGGCCAGATCTTGGATTTTCTGTGCTTGAAGCTGAAAATATATTGAACAGAAACAACACCAACCTCGACTTGAAGAAAGAGAATAATTATGAAAATCGCAGTACTGCCAGGTGATGGCATTGGCACCGAAATCGTCTCAGAAGCCATCAAGGTCTTGCATGCGCTGGATTTGACATTCGAGATGGAAATCGCCTTGGTGGGTGGTGCGGCCTACGATGCGCACGGACATCCTTTGCCAGAGAGCACCTTGAAGCTGGCCAAAGAAGCGGATGCCATCTTGTTTGGCGCGGTCGGCGACTGGAAATACGACACCTTAGACCGCCCCTTGCGTCCCGAGCAAGCCATTTTGGGTTTGCGTAAAAACTTAGGGCTGTTTGCCAACTTCCGTCCGGCCATTTGCTACAAAGAATTGGTGAACGCCTCCAGCCTCAAACCCGAGTTGGTGGCGGGTCTGGACATCCTCATCATCCGTGAATTGACAGGCGATATTTACTTCGGACAACCCCGCGGTCGTCGCGTCTCGCCCGATGGCGCCTTCGCTGGTGCCGAAGAAGCCTTTGACACCATGCGCTACACCCGCCCCGAGGTGGAGCGCATCGCCCGGGTGGCCTTTGAAGCCGCACGCAAACGCAGCAAGCGCGTGACCAGCGTGGACAAGGCCAATGTGCTGGAGACCTTCCAGTTTTGGAAAGACATCGTCACCGAGGTACACAAAGACTACCCCGATGTGGCGCTGGACCACATGTACGTGGACAACGCCGCCATGCAGTTGGTGAAAGAGCCAAAAAAGTTTGACGTGATCGTCACTGGCAACATGTTTGGCGACATCTTGTCCGACGAAGCGTCCATGCTGACAGGATCCATCGGCATGCTGCCCTCGGCCTCATTGAACGACAGCAGCCAAGGTTTGTACGAACCCAGCCACGGCAGCGCCCCTGACATTGCCGGCAAAGGCGTGGCCAACCCCTTGGCCACCATCTTGAGCGCGGCCATGATGCTGCGTTTTAGCCTCAACCAAGAAGCTGCGGCGTTGCGCATTGAACAGGCGGTGAAACACGTGCTGGCCCAAGGCCTGCGCACCGCTGACATCTACAGCGAAGGCACGACCCAGGTAAGCACCGCGCAGATGGGCGATGCGGTGGTCAAGGCCCTGGCTTGATCCCCTGTTGAGAGGGCAAAACATGAAAAAAATTGGAAACCGCGTTGGGCTGGTGGGCTGGCGAGGCATGGTGGGCTCGGTCTTGATGGACCGCATGCAAACCGAAAACGATTTTGCGCTGATAGAACCGGTCTTTTTCTCCACCTCCAACGCGGGTGGCCCAGCGCCATCGATGGCGAAAAACGAAACCAAGCTGCTTGACGGTCACCACATCGACGCGCTCAAGACCTGCGACATCATCCTCACCTGCCAAGGTGGCGATTACACCGCAGAGGTGTTTCCCAAGCTGCGAGCAGCTGGCTGGAAGGGCCATTGGATTGACGCGGCTTCCACCCTGCGCATGAAAGACGATGCGGTCATTATCCTCGACCCGGTCAATTTACCGGTGATCCAAAACGCCCTGGCCCAGGGTGGCCTGAACTGGATCGGTGGCAATTGCACCGTGAGTTGCATGCTGATGGGCGTGGGCGCTTTGTACAAAGCTGGTTTGGTGGAATGGATGAGCACCCAAACCTACCAAGCCGCATCCGGTGGCGGTGCCGCCCACATGCGCGAGTTGCTGACCCAGTTTGGCGCCTTGAACGCCGAGGTCAAAGCCTTGCTGGACGACCCGCAAAGCGCGATTTTGGACATCGACCGTCAGGTCATCGACAAACAAAGGGCAATGACTGCCGATGAAACCACCCACTTCGGTGTTCCGCTGGGCGGCTCGCTCATCCCCTGGATCGACAAAGACCTGGGCGCTGGCAAACAAGCCGGCGACGAGTTCTGGGGCACCAGCCGTGAGGAATGGAAAGGCATGGCCGAAACCAACAAAATACTGGGTCAAGGCCCTGGGTTTGGCAGCCCAGTTGTGCCAGTGGACGGTTTTTGTGTGCGCGTGGGTGCCATGCGTTGCCACAGCCAGGCCCTGACCTTCAAACTCAAGAAAAACGTGCCTTTGGCCGACATCGAGGCCATGATTGCCGCCGACAACGAATGGGTCAAGCTCGTGCCCAACAACCGCGAAGACACCATGCAGCACCTCACCCCCGTGGCGGTGACTGGCACCATGACGATTCCCGTCGGCCGTTTACGCAAACTGGCCTTTGGTCACGACTACCTTGGCGCGTTCACCATCGGGGACCAATTGCTATGGGGCGCTGCCGAACCGCTGCGTCGCATGTTGCGTCTATTGTTGTCCGCTTGATCTGCTTATTCACTTGGGCAATCAACTTAAAGTAGATTATGATGATTGATCCATAAGATGCTCGAGAATAATGCAATATGTTTTCATTGTTGACATTCCCTCGGTTTTTGCGCGGTGTTGCCTTGATGTTGTCAGTTTTGACAGCATGCAGTGCGCATGCCTTGCAATTGGGACAACCCATTGTGCATTCTCGGCTGGGTGAACCGCTCAAACTCGACGTGCAAATCAGTGACTTGAGCGCGCAGGAGGCACAAGAATTCCAAGCCAGTTTGGCCACCGAAACCGTCTATCAAGCCGCCAAAATCAACCGCGTGGCGGGTTTGGACAATGTCCGTGTGATCTTGACCAAGCGCTCCGAAGGCCTGTATGTCATGCAAATCGTCGGCGCAGACCCCGTGGCAGACACCTATGTCGATTTGCTCATGGAATTTCGCTGGGCCAGCGGACGCGCATACCGCAACATTGGCTTTCCGCTCAGCAACACGGCCACTTATGCCCAGAAATCCACTGCGCCTGCGGAGGTCTTGGCCAACTCGCCAGCCTCAGACACGGCAGCCAACAAACCGCCGCGCTCTGCCCCCCTGCCCAAGGACCTGCCAGCACAAGACACCAACAGCAAATCCTACCAAGACAAGCTCGCAAGGGCTGGCAACCATCAATCAGGCGACACCATCGAAGTGCTCAAGGGTGACACCGCCAGCGAATTGATCATGGCCCACCCCACTGGCGATGTGTCGCTCGATCAGCTGCTGATCACCATGCTGCGCAACAATCCCAAGGCCTTTGTAGACAACAATGTCAACCGCCTTAAAGCCGGCGCACTGGTCACCCTGCCCACAATTGATGAAGCCCGCACGGTCAATCGCCAAGAGGCACGCCAAAGCATCCGTTTACAAGCCGCCGATTTCGATGCCTACCGAGCCCTATTGGCTGGGCGTGCACCCACAACCCAGCTCGCCGATACCCAAGCCAGGCAAAGCAGTGGCGGCTTGAAAGCCCAGGTCAAAAACAATGCCCAGGCACCTGCCGATCAGCTGACACTGACCAAGCCCGGCGCCACGGATGCTGACAAAGTCAGCAAGGAACTTGAATCAGCCGATTCAGCCAAACGCAACGATGAAGTGTCCAAAAACGTTTCCGAATTGGGTGAAATTTCCAAAGCGGCAGCCAAAATGCAAGACGGTTTGCCAACCAGCATGCCCAGCCTGAGTGCGCATTCCCAACAAGCCATGGTGTGGGTCAAACGCAATGCCTTTGAGCTCATCGCAGGCCTGGCGCTCTTGGCTGCGCTGTGGGTGAGTTATTCAATATGGCGCCAGCGCCAACGCGCTGCGGCGGCTGACCAGCCAGCCCATGGTGACCTGAGAGACCCCCAAGCTGGGTTGCCGACCGAGTTGAACTTGGATTTTGACCTGAACCTCCCTCACCACCCCACGCCCTCCCCCGCTGCCTCATCATTGCCACCACTGAGCACGCCGCCGGCGCGCCAACACAGCCCCGTGTTCGAGCCAAAGGACATGGCCGAAGACCCGTTTCGGGTGCGCTTGGATTTGGCCGATGAACTTTGGAAACTGGGCCAAAAACAAACCGGCCGTGCACTGGCCCAAGAAGTGGCGGATCAGACCCATGGCGAAACACGCGAGCTCGCGCTGCGCTGGTTAAACGAACGCAGTTGAGCGTCATGCGATTGGCGCTGGGCCTGAGCTATTTGGGCCAAGCCTATGAGGGCTGGCAAAGCCAAGCATCAGGCAAAACCGTTCAAGACCAATTGGAAAAAGCCCTGGCCGCGTTCGCCGGTCACCGGGTTAGCACGCTGTGTGCGGGTCGAACCGATTCAGGGGTGCATGGACTGCGCCAGGTGGTGCATTTCGACACACCTGTGGCGCGTGACCTGAATGCCTGGGTACGCGGCACCAATGCTTACCTGCCCACAGATATAGCGGTGCAGTGGGTCCATCAAGTGCCCGCCAGCTTTCATGCCCGCGCCAGCGCCTTGGCGCGCCGCTACACCTACTTGGTGCTTGAGTCACCGGTGCGCCCCAGCTTAGAGGCTGGGCGGGTCGGCTGGGTTTACCGCCCGATGCAGTTGCTGGCATTGCAGCAAGCAGCTGCCCACTTGTTGGGTGAACACGACTTCAGCTCGTTTCGAGCTGCAAGTTGCCAAGCCCTGAGCCCGGTGAAAATCATCCACCGCATCGATGTCCAGCGCATTGGCCGCCAAGATGGCAGCGCCTATTGGCGCTTTGATTTTGAGGCGAATGCGTTTTTGCACCACATGATTCGCAACCTGATGGGCTGCTTCATTGCCATCGGCCAAGGCTTGAAAGCGCCTGAATGGATGCATGAGGTCTTGCAAGCACGAAGCCGCATAGTGGCTGCACCCACCTTTTCGCCAGACGGCCTGTATTTCGCTGGCCCGGTCTATGCGCCCGAATGGGGGCTGCCCGAGAGCACGCCTGCTTATGATTGGTTACCTGGGCAATTTACATGACTCACATTCCAATCAAAATCTGCGGCCTCACCCGCGAACAAGATGTGCTGGCTGCGGTGGACGCGGGCGCCCAAGCGCTGGGTTTTGTGTTGTACCCGCCCAGCCCTCGCTCGCTCAGCGCTGAGCGAGCCGCTGAATTGGCTCGCCTGTTGCCCGCCTTTGTCACGCCGGTGTTGCTGTTTGTGAATCCCAGCCAAGCCGAGGTGGCCCATGCCGCTGGCTTGGTGCCGGGCGCCTGGCTGCAGTTTCATGGTGATGAAACCCCTGGTTTTTGCCACCAAGTCGCGAGGGGCTTGGGTCGGCGTTGGCTGCGCGCAGCCCGCATCCCCAAGGAAACCCCTGAGGGCGGCCAGGCATTTGACCTCGTAAACTATGCCAACAGTTACTCTCAAGCCGATGCCCTGTTGCTCGACACGCTGGTCGATGCGTATGGCGGCAGTGGCAGCACATTCAATTGGTCACGGCTTCCAACAAACGTCAATGCTCACCTCGTTTTGTCTGGTGGACTCACACCTGCAAACGTGGCCGACGGTATCCGCGCCTTGCGCTGGCGCGGACGGTCGTTGGCGGTTGATGTCAGCTCGGGCGTGGAGAGCGCCAAGGGCATCAAAGACCACGACAAAATCCGCGACTTCGTGGCAGCTGTGCGCAGCGCAACGCTTGCCTCTTGATTTTCTTGGCTGCCCTGCGGCCCTTGATTGGATATTTCAACCATGATGACCTACCAACAACCTGATGCACGTGGCCACTTTGGCAACTATGGCGGCAGCTTCATCAGCGAAACCTTGACCCACGCGATCGACCAGCTCAAAGCCGCTTACGCCAAATACCAGCATGACCCTGCGTTCATGGCCGAGTTCAAAAACGAACTCGCGCATTTCGTCGGTCGCCCTTCCCCCATTTACCACGCGGCCCGCATGAGCCGCGAAATGGGTGGCGCGCAAATCTACCTCAAGCGCGAAGATTTGAACCACACCGGCGCGCACAAAATCAATAACACCATCGGACAGGCGATGCTCGCCAAGCGCATGGGCAAGCCGCGCATCATTGCCGAAACTGGCGCAGGCCAACACGGTGTGGCCACCGCCACCATTTGCGCCCGCTATGGCCTGGAGTGTGTGGTGTACATGGGCAGTGAGGACGTGAAACGCCAAAGCCCGAATGTCTACCGCATGAAGCTCTTGGGCGCTACCGTGGTGCCCGTCAACAGCGGCAGTCGCACCTTGAAAGACGCCCTGAACGAAGCCATGCGCGACTGGGTGGCCAATGTCGACAACACCTTCTACATCATTGGTACCGTGGCCGGACCTCACCCCTACCCGATGATGGTGCGTGATTTCCAAAGCGTGATCGGTGAAGAGTGCATCAGCCAAATGCCCAGCATGCACCATGGCTCGCAACCCGACGCGGTATTGGCCTGCGTGGGCGGCGGCTCAAATGCCATGGGTATTTTTTACCCCTACATCCCATTTGAAAACACCCGCTTGATAGGCGTCGAAGCCGCCGGCGAAGGCATCGACACAGATAAGCATTCGGCTTCATTGCAACGCGGTGTGCCAGGCGTGTTGCATGGCAACCGCACCTATGTGCTGCAAGATGCGAATGGGCAGATCACCGAAACCCATTCGCTCAGTGCGGGTCTGGACTATCCTGGGGTGGGCCCGGAGCACGCGTTTTTGAAAGACATCGGTCGCGCTGAATACGTTGGCATCACCGACCAAGAGGCCTTGGAGGCCTTTCACTACCTCTGCCGCACCGAGGGCATCATTCCGGCGCTGGAATCCAGCCATGCGGTGGCGCAAGCCATGAAGCTTGCCAAAACCATGGCGCCCAACCAGGCTATCTTGGTCAATCTCTCTGGTCGCGGCGACAAGGACATAGGCACCGTGGCGGACTTGTCACGCGCTGACTTTTTCTGCCGACCCAGCTGCCAAGGTCAATCGGTGAAAGGCGAACAAGCCATCAACCTACTGAGCCTGAACGGGAGCAAAGCATGAGTCGCATCTCGCTGGTCATGGCTGAGCTAAACAGCCAGGGCCGCAAAGCGCTGATTCCTTACTTGATGGCCGGATACCCTGACCCCTCGCACACTTTGTCCTTGATGCATGCCCTTGTCCAAGGTGGCGCGGACATCATTGAACTGGGCGTGCCCTTTAGCGACCCGATGGCAGATGGTCCTGTCATTCAAGAGGCTGGCGAAGCGGCTTTGCGCCACCAGGTGGGGATGCGCGAAGTGCTGGAGATGGTGCGCGATTTTCGCCGCACGGACCTTGCCACGCCGCTGGTGCTGATGGGTTATGCCAACCCGGTGGAGAGCTACAACCTGCAGCATGGCCAAAACGCCTTTGTGCAAGCCGCGGCTGCCGCGGGGGTGGATGGTGTGTTGATCGTTGACTACCCACCGGAAGAATGCGCGGACTTTGCGGCGGCTTTGAAGGCGCAGCAGATGGACCTGATTTTCTTGCTGGCACCCACCAGCACCGATGTGCGTATGCAGCAAGTCGCGGCCATCGCCAGCGGCTATGTGTATTACGTGTCGCTCAAGGGCGTGACTGGCTCAGGCGCACTCAACACCGCCGAGGTCCAAGCCATGCTGCCGCGCATCCGCCAATTTGTGACGATTCCCGTTGGTGTGGGCTTTGGCATTCGCGATGCGGCCACGGCACGCACCATCGGCCAAGTGGCTGACGCGGTGGTGATCGGCTCCAAGCTTATCCAAGTCGTCAAGGCAGCCGCCCCCGGGCAAGCCGCGCAGGAGGCAATGGCTTTCATGCACGAGATTCGCCAGGCGCTGGACGCATAATGTCTGCTGTCTGCTTGGCCATCGCTGGCTGTGGACATGTCTGAGGAAATCACATGAGTTGGCTTGAAAAACTGCTGCCCTCCAAAATCCAACAAACCGACCCTGCCGACCGTCGCAGCGTACCCGAAGGGGTTTGGGTCAAGTGCCCCAGTTGCGAAACCGTGCTGTATAAAAAAGATTTGGAGGAAAACCAAAACGTTTGCCCCAAGTGCAATCACCACCACCGCATTTCCGCACGCGCACGCTTGGACGCCTTCCTGGACCCGGAGGGCCGCTACGAGATTGGCCAGGAGGTGTTGCCCATGGACCCCTTGAAATTCAAGGACAGCCGCAAATACCCTGAACGCCTCAAAGAAGCCCTGGAAAACACCGGCGAAACCGACGCCTTGGTGGTGATGGGTGGCTCGGTGCACAGCATCAACCTGGTCGCCGCATGCTTTGAATTTGATTTCATGGGTGGCTCGATGGGCTCGGTGGTTGGTGAGCGCTTTGTGCGCGGCGTGCACACCGCGATCGAACAAAAAGTGCCCTTCGTTTGCTTCACCGCCACCGGTGGCGCTCGCATGCAAGAGGGCTTGCTCTCACTGATGCAAATGGCCAAAACGAATGCATCGCTCACCCGTTTGGCACAAAAAGGCCTGCCCTATCTCAGTATCTTGACCGATCCCACAATGGGCGGCGTTTCCGCGGGTTTTGCTTTCATGGGCGACATGGTGATTGCCGAGCCCAAAGCCTTGATCGGTTTTGCTGGCCCGCGTGTGATCGAGAGCACCGTGCGCGTGACCCTGCCTGACGGTTTTCAACGTGCAGAGTTCTTGATGGAAAAAGGCGCAATCGACTTGATTTGCGACCGCCGCGAGCTGCGCAAAACCGTGGCCAACACCTTGGCCAAGCTGACCCGGCAATCGGCCGACTCGGTCAGCTGACTGGGTGACAGACCGTCTGTTTTTTTTGCAAACTCTTAGAATCTTGGGATGTCCGAAAACACCACATCCCCCGCGCCCATCGACGAAAACCAACTCATCGCAGAGCGCCGCGACAAATTAAGCACCATGCGTGCACGCCAAGCCCAAGGTGGCCCAGTGGCTTTTCCCAACGATTTCAAACCTGCCCACCACGCCGCCATGCTGCACAGCGCGCACGGCGCCAAGGACCCTGACATCTTGCTTGCCGAGAAACACACGGTGCGCATCGCTGGCCGCATGGTCTTGAAACGGGTGATGGGCAAAGCCAGTTTCGCCACCTTGCAAGACAGCACGGGACGCATACAGGTCTATGTCAAGGGCGAAGAATTGGCTGAGGACCAGTACGAGGCATTCAAACACTGGGACTTGGGCGACATCGTCGGTGCCGATGGCCATGTATTCAAAACCAAAACTGGCGAAATGTCGGTGCATGTCACCAGCATCCGCCTGTTGACCAAATGCCTGCGCCCCTTGCCCGACAAATTCCATGGGGTCCATGACCAAGAAATCAAATACAGACAGCGCTACATCGATCTGCTTTCTGACGACAATTCGCGCCAGCGCTTTGTGGCACGCAGCAAGGCGGTGAGCAGCATCCGCGACTTCATGGTGCATCACGGCTTCTTGGAAGTCGAAACCCCGATGTTGCACCCAATCCCAGGCGGTGCCAACGCACGCC